>VFQP010001339.1_pt1 | contig 33624 bp, 25 predicted proteins | sample 3512351 | NCBI WGS metagenome assembly VFQP01 (sample SAMN10412372, study PRJNA504923) | tailings metagenome | isolation source: Relicate 1 Philex TSF1 revegetated site | place: Philippines: Tuba, Benguet | collected 2017-08-29
TGGCCACGCGCTGCTGCTCGCCGCCGGACATGTGCGCCGGATAGGCGTCCTTGCGATGCGCCACGCCGACCTTGGCCAGGTAGTGCTCGGCCTTGTCGCGGGCTTCGGCCTTGCTTACGCCGAGCACGTGCACCGGCGCTTCCATGACATTCTCCAGGGCGCTCATGTGCGACCACAGGTTGAAGTGCTGGAACACCATCGACAGGCGCGAGCGCATGCGCTGCAGCTGCTTGGCATCGGCGGCGCGCAGCGAACCGTCCTTGGCCGGCACCAGCTTCAGTTCTTCGCCGTTGAGCAGGATCTTGCCGGCATGCGGCTGCTCCAGCAGGTTGAGGCAACGCAGGAAGGTACTCTTGCCCGAGCCGCTGGAGCCGATGATGCTGATCACGTCGCCAGCCTTGGCTGCCATCGACACGCCCTTGATCACTTCATGGCTGCCGTAGCGCTTGTGCAGGTCCTGAACTTCTAGTTTGTACATGGTTGCGTTCTCTTGAATCGGCACGGGTCAGGTCTTGCGCGGGGCCATGTAGGCCAGCCAGCGACGCTCGGCCAGCTTGAACAGGCGCACCAGAATGAAGGTCAGCACCAGATAGAACAGGCCGGCGGTGATGAAGGCTTCGAAGGGCATGTAGTACTGCGAACTGACCGTACGCGCCGCCCCGGTGATATCGATCAGGGTGACGATGGAGGCCAGCGAGGTGGTGTGCAGCATCATGATCACCTCGTTGCTGTACTGCGGCAGCGCACGGCGCATGGCGGAAGGCAGCAGGATGCGCCGGTAGAGCTGAGCGCGCGACATGCCCATGGCCCTGGCCGCCTCGATCTCGCCGGGCGGCGTGGCCTTGAGGCTGCCGGCCAGAATCTCCGCCGTGTAGGCGCTGGTGTTGATGGCGAAGGCCAGGCAGGCGCAGAAGGTGGCGCTGGAGAAATACGGCCACATGAAGCTGTCGCGAATGACGTCGAACTGGGCCAGGCCGTAGTAGATCAGAAACAGCTGCACCAGCATCGGCGTGCCGCGGATCACGTAGGTGTAGAGCCAGGCCGGGAAGTTGACCAGGGGCGACTTCGACACTCGCATCAGGGCCAGCGGCAGTGCCAGGCTGAGGCCAACGGCCAGGGAAATCAGCAGGATTTTCAGGGTGACCAGCACGCCACTGAAATACAGCGGCAGGTTCTCCCAGATCATTTGATAGTCGAAGATCATAGGTCAGCCGCCTTGGTACCTACCGAGTAACGCTTCTCGAGGAAACGCAGCGCCAGCAGCGACACGCTGGTCAGCACCAGATACAGCGCCGCCACCGCCAGATAGAAGGTGAACGGCTCGCGGGTCGCGTCAGCCGCGTTCTTGGCCTTGAACATCATGTCCTGCAGGCCGACCACCGAGATCAGCGCGGTGGCCTTGGTCAGCACCAGCCAGTTGTTGGTGAAGCCGGGAATGGCGAAACGGATCATCTGCGGCACGAGGATGCGGAAGAACACCTGCATCCCGCTCATGCCGTAGGCTGCGCCGGCCTCGCCCTGCCCCTTGGGAATGGCCATGAAGGCGCCGCGGAAGGTCTCCGACAGGTAGGCACCGAAGATGAAGCCCATGGTGAACACGCCGGCGACGAAGGGGTTGATGTCGATGTACTCGTCGTAGCCGAGCAGCGGCGCGACGCGGTTCACGATGTCCTGGCCGCCGTAGAAGATCAGCAGGATCAGCACCAGGTCGGGAATGCCGCGGATCACCGTGGCGTAGGCCTCGCCGAGCATCGCCAGCCACCTGACCGGCGACAGGCGAAAGGCCGCCCCGAGCAGACCGAGAAAGATCGCCACTGCCATCGACGTAAGCGCCAGAAGCAGGGTGAGCCAGGCACCATCGAGTATGGTCGAGCCATAGCCTTGAAGCATGCGCTAATACCTCGTCGGGCACCGCAGCGGCGCCGCATAGCACAATGAAAATTGCCGGGAGCAGGTTCGCTACCGCCCCGCGGCGCCCACAGGGCGACCGCCGGCAATGACGATCACAGAGCGCCGCAGGCGAGACGCCACGACGCCGTACAGCATGAACCAGTAAAAAGTGGCACCGCCCGTTGCGGAGTCAGTGCCACCCTTTCTGCCGACGAACGCTTACTCGCCGTAAACGTCGAAGTCGAAGTACTTGTCCTGCACTTCCTTGTATTTGCCGTTGGCGCGAATGGCCAGGATGGCGGCGCTGATCTTGTCGGCCAGCTCCTTGTCACCCTTGCGCACGGCAATGCCCTGACCCTCGCCGAAATACTTCACGTCGGTGAAGTCCGGACCGGCGAATGCAAAGCCCTTGCCGGCATCGGTCTTGAGGAAACCGTCGTCGATGTTCACCGAGTCGGCCAGGGTGGCATCCAGGCGACCGGACTGCAGATCGAGGAACACTTCGTTCTGCGAGCTGTAACGCACCACCTCGGCACCGGCCGGAGCGAAGACGTCGGTGGCGTAACGGTCATACACCGAGGAACGCTGCACGCCGATCTTCTTGCCCTTGAGGTCGACCAGCGGATCCTTGATCTCGCTGCCCGCCTTCATGGCCAGCTTGGCCGGCGTGGCGTAGTACTTGCCGGTGAAGTCCACGGATTTCTTGCGATCTTCGGTGATCGACATGGACGACAGCACGGCGTCGAACTTGCGCACCTTGAGCGCCGGAATCAGGCCATCGAACTCCTGCTCGATCCACTTGCACTCGACCTTCATCTCTTCGCACAGGGCGTTGCCGATGTCGTAGTCGAAACCGGCGATCTGGCCGTCCGGGGTCTTGAAGGCAAAGGGAGGATAGGCCGCCTCGATGCCGATACGCAGCGGCTTCTCGGCCATGGCCAGGGGCGACAACATGGACAGCGCCAGGGCGCCGAGCAGTGCGATCTTCTTCATTCTTTGCTCCTTCGAATTGGGTATGGCATCGATGGCAGTGAGGGCCCGGGCCTTTTATGGATTGTAGAAGCAGTCGTGCGCCGTCATGTGCGACAGGCGACGCAGGGCCTTGGCTGGGTGAGCGGCATTCTAGCGGCAGGCATTGAGGCGATATTTCCTCAATGCGACAACTAATTACAGAAGCGCAGGAAGCGCCAGGCGCGGATATTGACAGTCCGGCAAAGGGGTGATCAAGAAGAAAAAGATCAAACGGTAATCTACAGCAAGACTCAGGCCATACATCGCGAAAAGCCCGTTCCATGGGCGTTAACGCGTCTCGGCAAATTCCCCTGTCACCGCAAACGGCATCGCATCGGGGCGGCGACGTTCCCTAACCGCCCAATCGCGGTGCGCACTGTTACCGCATGCACACCGAGCGGGACAGCGATGAACGCTGATGCGTCGGGAAGCGGCTCTAGCCCCCCACCCGCAGGCTGAGACGCGCCGCCACCTGGTTTTCCTCGCGGCGATCGAGGCCCAGCTCCTCGACGCGAATGCCCTGCCCCTCCAGCAGCTCGATCCAGCGCAGCAACTGGGCGAAGGCAGCCGGCTGCAGGCTGACCTGCACCGCGCCCTGCCCTTCGCCATCCAGACGCTCGATCACCAGCCCCTGCTCCGCTGCCGAGGCCGTGACCAGGCCCTGCAGACGCGCCGGGTCGGGACTGCTGCGCGGCTGCAGGTCACGCCCGCGTACTTCCGGCGCCCTGCTCTGCAGGTAGGCATACAGGGCGCGCTGCTCCTCGAAGGCCGCCCGCGCCGCCTGGGCATGGCGCTGCGCCGGCTGCCACAGCAGCAGGTAGAACAGCACCAGCAGAAGAAACAGACTCAGCGCCATCAGGGCCAGGCGGTCCCGGGCGGGCAAACCCTGCCAGCGCTGCGCCAGCGTAGAGCGCTGCCACTGCAGTTGCAGGTTCTGATTGAATTCACGCCACGACGCCATGCTCATCCTCCTATCACCAGGCGCGCGCTGACGCCATCCGCCTCACGGCTCGCCGAGCCCATCTGCACTGCCTGGCCGGCCTGCTCCAGGCGCTCGCGCAGGCGTTCCAGCTCGGCAAAACCGGGCGCCTGAATCTGCAGCGCCATGTCGGCACGAATGGCGCTGTAGTCCAGTTGATTGATCTGCACCTGGGGTGCGCCATCGGCGTGCAGCGCATCGGCCACCTCCGCCAGCAGCTCCAGCACCAGGCTGTCGCCACCGCCCGTCTGCGCCAGATGCTGATCGAACTGCGCCCGCAGGTTGATCAGGTTGCGATCTTCGGGAAACAGCTGGCGATACAGCGCCTCGCTGGAGGCGGCATAGGCATCGGCCTCACGCTGCAGGTACCAGCCCTGAGCCAGATTGAAGCCCCACTGCAGCAGCAGGCACAGCGCCACGACCCCGGCCAGCGGGCGCCAGCGCTGCCAGCCGGTCCCCGTCTGCACCTGGGCGAACTCACCCTGCGCCAGGTCGACACCCGCCCCCTGCCGCACCAGCCACTGGTGCGGCTGCTCCAGCAGGTGCACCTCGTCGACCGGCTCGGGCAACGCCTGCCCGGCCGGCGCACTGGCGATACGGGGAGAAGGGCAGCGTCCGGCCAGCGCCGACCAGTTCTCCGTCTGCAGGGCCAGCCGCCAGGGCACCTCACCGCCCAGCAACCAGCGCGAACCGAGCCAGAGCAGCTGACTGCCCTGCTGCGGCAGCAGATCGGCATCCACACGAATCGCCTGCGGCGGCTGCGCGGCGCAGAGCGCCAGGCACTCACGCAGCCAGTCGGCCCGCAGCGCATAGACGCGATGACGGCCATCGGCCATTTTCTCGCCCAGCGCCAGATGCATCAGCTCGACATCCTCGGCGAGCAGCTCTTCCACCGCAAATGGCAGCGCCTGGCGCAGCCAGCGCGCCTTCTGCGTCGGCAGCTGCACCGCGCAGGTGGTCACCGCCTCCACCGGCAGCACCAGCTCCCAGCTGGCGGGCAGCTCGCGCAAGGCCTCTGCCAGACTCAGGGTCTGGCTCTGCTCCGGTGTCACCCGCTGCACCGCAAGCTCCAGCGACAGAGCGTGACAGGCCTCCGGCGGCAGAAAGATCCATGACTGATTCATTGTTGCTGTTCCTCAACCGGCACCGGCGGTGCGCCAGACTGCCCCAGATCACGCGCCAGGATACTGACCCGGCCATCATTGCTGCGCTGCAACAGGCTGCGCAACACCACACGGCGTTCGCCGAGACTGACCTCACTGAACACCTCGAAAAACTGACTACCCACTGCCAGCCCCTGCACGGCCTGCTCGCCAAGGCCAGCCAGCGCCGGCTGCGCGGCGAAGGCCGCGGGGCTGGGAAAGCCCTCGCTGCCACGCACGGCTATCAGCGATAGCGCCACATCCGGGGTAAGGCTGTCGGCCAGGCTGGAAAGGACCATGGCACCGGCAGTATTGACGTTGAGCAGCACGTCGCCGGGCAAAGCACTGACGTAGGGCAGCAGGCGGCGATAATCGAGCTCGTCCATGTCCAGCAGCAGGCGCAGTTCGCTCACGTCGGCCAGTTCGCGATTGGCGCTGCGATAGGGCGGCGTGGCCAGCAGGTACTGGTTGTCCTCGGCGCCGTTGCTGCCCTGCGGCTCGTTGTTGCTATCGAGCCAATCGACCAGGCGCTCGGCATAGGGCTTCTCGATACCCAGGCGCAACATCAGGCGACGCAGACGCAGCAGCGCCAGCTCGTTAGGCTGGCCCTGGCGCACCAGGCTGTTGAGGTTGAAGCGCCCGCTGGGATCGACGATGCGCACGCGCAGCTCGCCACCTTCGTCCAGCGGGAAAGGCGGCAGCGGTCTGGCCCAGAGCTCGCCAAGGTGATCGACCGGCTGGCGCGGATCGCCCTGGCGCAGGTCGCGCTGAAGAATGGCCTTGGCCAGCGTCTCGCCACCCAGGGCGTACTGCCAGGCCTGGCTCACGTGCAGATGATTGGCGCTGCTGCGGATGGACAGCTGCTGGCGGGCGATCAATCCGGCGCAGACCACCGTCACCACGGCGACCACCAGCAGCACGGTGATCAACGCCACACCCCGTTGCCGCGTCATGTCTGCGGCTCCTCGGGCTCTTCGTTGGGGACCTCGGGCCCGCCGAGATTCTCCGGGGCGATATCCGGCAATCGCAGCAGACGGCGCAGCTCGCCGTGCCGTCGGTGCTGCAGGCGCAGCTCCACCGCCTTCGGCAGCCCGGTCAGCAGGCCATCGCCCGAAGCATTGGCCGGTGGCCAGTCGGCTTGCCACTGGCCGTCCTTGTCCAGGTAGCGCAGGCTCACGGACTGCACCCCATCCAGCGCCTGCTGCACCTGCGGCTGGCTGTCCTGAGCGCGGTCCAGCACGCGCCAGTAGCGGCGCTGCCAGCGCTCACCACTGAGCTGCCAGCGTACCCGTTGCAACTCGGCACGCGGCTGGCCCAGCGGGTTGCGCCAGCCGGAACGGGTCAGCTCCAGGGCGCTGGCGTCAGCCAGATCGCTGCGCAGTGCCGGCTGGGGATCGCCGAAAGCGTCGCGAATCGGCCGCACCACCACCTGGCGCAGGTCGCGCTCGAAGGCCGCCATGGCCCGCGTCAGCTCGCGTAACTGCTGTTCATGGGCGCGTGTGGCGGCATCGGCACTGAGCACGCTGTCGAGCATGCGGTAGGTGGCCAGCCCCAGCAGGGCGAAGATGGCGATGGCGATCAATAGCTCGAGCAGGGTGAAGCCGCGCATCGCCCGGTCGCTTGGCGCGCGACCACTCCGTTCACGAAGACGCTCGCCGCTACGGCTCATGGCGCCCCCAGAAAACCGCTGAGACTGACCACGGCCCGCTCGCGCAGATCGCCGCTGACGCCGCGTTGCTCGGCGGCGACCCACAGGGTCACGCGACGCATGGCCGGCTCGCTGGTGGCCTGGATTTCGCTCTGCCACAGCCAGCGCCGCCCGGCGAATTCCACCTGGCCCTGGTCGCGGCCATCGGCGGGCGGCGTCTCGGCCAGTTGCAGCTCCACCAGCTGGTTGTCGGCCACCCACATGGCCAGGGTGCGCTCCTCCAGCTGCGCGGCCGTTCTGACGCTGCGCGCGCTGGCGGTGAGCACGCTGGCGGCGACCAGGGCGAAGATGGCCAGCGCCACCAGCACCTCGAGCAGGGTGAAACCGCGGGCGTGTTTCATCCGGCCCGTCCCGTCGGCAATTCCTCCAGACGCGGCAGCGCGAAACCGTCACTGGACAGCTGCAGGCGCAAGCCATCGCGGCGGCGCTCGGCCAGACGCAGACGAAAGGGGGTGAGCTCGCCGCTGGAGAGAATCAGCAGTTGCGGCGCCGCGGCCGAGCCAGTGGTGGTCGGCAGGTTCAGGGCCTCCCCTTCCACTTCGAACTGCAGCTCGGCCCACTCCGGCAGGCGATGGGCCTGCCGGTCGAGCGTCTGCCATTCGCCGCGCTGCGGATCGTAGCGCAGCACGCGGTAGCCCTCGCGGGTAAAGCTCAGGCCGTACTCGCGATTGTCCAGCACCGCCTCCTCGCTGAGCACGCCGATCAACCCGCTCAGGCGCTCCGCCTCGCTGCGCAGCTCGCGCCCCGGACCGGCAACGCCGCTGCTGAGCACCGCCAGGCCGATCAAGCTGCCGAGGATGACCAGCACCACCAGCAGCTCGATCAGGGTAAACCCGCGCTGGGCAGAGCCGTGCCTGCGTCCGAAGGATGCCGCCGCGGGCATGATGGGGTCAGAGATCCCAGTTGCCGATATCGGCATTCAGATCGCTGCCGCCCTGCTTGCCATCGGCGCCGAGCGAATACAGGTCGTAGGCACCGCGGGTGCCCGGTGCCAGGTACTGGTACGGGTTGCCCCAGGGATCGATGGGCAGACGCTTGAGATAACCGTCCTTGTTCCAGTTCTTCGCCGGCGGATTGCCGCCCGGCTTGCTCACCAGCGCCTCCAGCCCCTGCTGGGTGCTGGGGTAGTTGTGGTTGTCGAGCTTGTACATGTCCAGCGCCGCGCCGATGGCACGAATATCGTTCTGCGCTGCCGTGACCTTGGCCTGATCCGGCCGGCTCATCACCTGCGGCACCACCAGCGCCGCCAGAATGCCGAGGATGACCACCACCACCATGATCTCGATCAGGGTGAAACCCGCCTGACGTTTACTCACCTGTTATCCCACCATTTGGTTCAACGAAAGAATCGGCAGCAGGATGGCCAGTACGATGACCAGCACCACCGCCCCCATGAATACCAGCATGAACGGTTCGAACAATCCGACCAGCAGGGCGATCTGCGCGCTCAGGTCGTTTTCCTGGTTCTTCGCCGTACGTGCCAGCATCTGGTCCAGCTCGCCGGAGCGCTCGCCGCTGGCGATCATGTGCAGCATCATCGGCGGAAACTGCCCGGTGGCCTCCAGCGAGCGGGTCAGACTGCCGCCCTCTCGCACCTTCTGCGCAGCCACCAGCACCTCGCCACGAATCACCCGGTTGCCGATCACCTCGCCGGCGATTGCCAGCGCCTCGACCAGCGGCACGCCGCTGCGCGTGAGGATCGCCAGGGTGGACGCGAAACGTGCGCAGTCCGTGGCACGGCCCAGACGGCCGAGCAGCGGCACGCGCAGCAAAAAGGCATGCCAGCGCAGGCGCATCGCCTCATCGCGCAGCGCCGCGCGCAGCGCGATGATCGCCAGCGCCAGCACCACCACGGCCACCAGCCCCCAGGCCTTGACCCAGTCGCTCACGGCGATCAGCACGCGGGTCAGGGTCGGCAGGGTCTGCCCGGAATCGACGAAGACCTTGACCACGTCCGGCACCACGTAACCCAGCAGAAAGCCGACGATCAGCAAGGATGCGCACATCAGAATCAAGGGATACAGCAGCGCCAGCTGGACCTTCTGCCGCGACTGCTGACGCTGCTCGGTGTAATCGGCCAGCTGTTCCAGCACCGGCCCGAGATGCCCGGCATGCTCGCCGGCCGCCACCGTGGCGCGGTAGAGCTCGGGAAAGGCGGCGGGAAACTCGCGCAGACTGCCGGCCAGGCTGTGACCTTCCAGCACGCGTGCGCGCACCGCCAGCAGCATTCCCTGAATACGGGCGTTGGTCGACTGCGCAGCCGCGGCGCGCAGCGCCTCCTCGATGGGCAGGGCCGCCTGCACCAGGGTGGCCAGCTGCCGAGTGACCAGCGCCAGGTCGCGCGCCGAAAGCCCGCGGACGAAGCCCAGACGCGCGCCGCCGCCGGCTTGCTCGCGGGTGCGCGTGGCCTTGACCTCCAACGGTGCCAGCTGGCGCTCGCGCAACAACTGGCGCACCTGGCGCGCGCTATCGGCCTCCAGCACGCCCTTCTGCTGGCGACCGCGCCCATCCAGGGCGATGTATTCGAAGGCAGCCATGGCTAGCTCTGATATCCGTTCATCATTCCTCGCGCGTTACCCGCAGCACTTCTTCCACCGTGGTCACCCCTTCGAGCACCTTGCGCCGGCCGTCGTCGCGAATGCTCGGGCCGAGCGTGCGCGCGTGGCGGGTCATGTCCTGCTCCGAGGCGCGGCTGTGCACCAGGGTACGCATGGTCTCGTCGAACACCACCAGCTCGTAGATGCCGGTACGCCCGCGATAGCCCTGCTGGTGGCACTGGGCACAGCCGCGCGCATGGTAGAGCGTCGGCGGCGGGCTGGCCGGCACGCCCAGCAGCGTACATTCGGCCGCATCGGCCGGATATGGTTCCTTGCACGCCGGGCACAGTACCCGTACCAGACGCTGGGCCAGCACACCGAGCAGCGACGAGGACAGCAGAAAGGGCTCCACGCCCATGTCCACCAGACGGGTGATGGCGCCGATGGCGCTGTTGGTGTGCAGGGTCGAAAGCACCAGGTGACCGGTGAGCGAGGCCTGCACGGCGATCTCGGCGGTTTCCTTGTCGCGGATCTCGCCGACCATCACCACGTCCGGGTCCTGACGCAGGATGGCGCGCAGGCCACGGGCGAAGGTCATGTCCACCTTGGCGTTGACCTGGGTCTGGCCGATGCCTTCGAGGTGATATTCGATGGGATCCTCGACCGTGAGGATGTTGCGCGTGTGGTCGTTGAGGCTGACCAGACTGGCGTAGAGCGTGGTGGTCTTGCCCGAGCCGGTGGGGCCGGTGACCAGCAGGATGCCGTGCGGCTTGCGCACCGTCTCCTCCATCAGCGCGCGGTCCTCGGCGCGCATGCCCAGGTGCTGCAGCGACAGGCGCCCGGCCTGCTTGTCGAGCAGACGCAGCACCACGCGCTCGCCGTTGGCCGACGGCAGCGTGGAGACGCGGATGTCCACCTCGCGCCCGCCCACCTTGAGCGAGATGCGTCCGTCCTGCGGCACGCGCTTCTCGGCGATGTCCAGCCGAGCCATCACCTTGACCCGCGAGACCAGCAGCGCCGCCAGCTCGCGCTTGGGCTCGAGCACCTCGCGGAGAATGCCGTCGACGCGAAAACGTACCACCAGGCGTTTCTCGAAGGTCTCCAGGTGGATGTCGGAGGCGTTCTCCTTGATCGCTTCGCCGAGGATGGCGTTGATCAGACGGATGATCGGCGCATCGTCCTCCTGCTCGAGCAGGTCTTCGGTTTCCGGCACCTGGTCGGCCAGCGAGGCCAGATCGAAGCTGCCGCCGATGTCCTCGGCCAGCTGCATGGACGCCGAATCGTGCTGATAGGCCGTGCCCAGCACCTGGGCGAACTCGCTGGGAGCCAGCAGTTGCAGCGGCAGGGCACGTCCGGCAAAGCGCTGCGCCTCGGCCAGCGCCACGGGGTCGCAATCGGCCCGATGGCCCAGGCAGGCCTGCCCCTCGTGGAGCATGAACACCACGCCGTGACGCTTGGCAAAGCTGAAGGGCAGGCGGCGCAGGGGAGTTTCGAGCAGCGAAGCGTTCATAAAGTGAGCCTTAAACGGAACCTTATCGCGAGTATTACAGCCCAATCTGACTGTTTGCCTCGCGCAGGGTTCTTTTCTGTAATGCTTATTGGATTACCTTTAACACATTGCCCAATGCAGCACATCCACCCCAGAAGGGGGATGCCAACGCAGCGTAGGCTGTTATGATCGGCCCGCGACGCACAGCACATAAAAACAACCAGGGTCTGTGAGACAAGTCGTCAGCGACGCCCAAGCGAAGTAGAAAACCCGCGTATGCACAGCCCGAGGCTGAGCGAAACGATTTGCGGACCCGCGGCGGCACAACGCAGACAATTGCCTACAGAGACTGAAACGTCGTTTTCGGAGTGACACACTTGCCCATCCCGGCCCTCCCTCAGCGCCTCAAGGACAATGCCCCGATCCTGATCGGCATGCTGGCGCTGACTGCCCTGAGCGTGAGTCTGGCCTGGCAGAGCGCCGAGCTCCTGCGCCTGGTACGCAGCCCGTTGCAGCAAAGCGCGGAACGCACTGCCAGCACCGAGCAGCAACGCGAGCAGGCGCCCATCGCGCAGCTGTTCGGTACCCCGCGCCAGGCCGATAGCGGCCCTCCTCCCGCCACCAACCTGCAGCTGACGCTGCTCGGCAGCTTCGTGCACAGCGACCCGCAACGCTCCAGTGCGGTGATCCAGCGCCAGGGCGGCACGGCCCAGCGCTATGCCGTCGGCGGCGAAGTGGACAGCGGCGTGCGCCTCGATGCGGTATACGCCGACCGCGTCGAGCTGCTGCGCAACGGCCGTCGTGAAAGCCTGGCCTTCCCTCGCCAGCAGAGCGGCCAGTACAGTCTGTATACCCCCCCGGACGAGGTCAGCGAAGACCCCGTCGAACAGCTCGACCAACTCGACCAGGACAATCTCGAGCAACTGCGTCAGCGCATGCAGGCGCTGCGCGAACAAATGGAAGCCTCCGGCACCCTGTCCGAAGACACCCCCTCCGATCAGCCCATGGAAAGCGACTGAACCGATGCACGCCCTCCGTAGCCGACTGACCCCCGCCCTATTCGCCGCCAGCCTGGCCACCGCGCCTGTGCCGCTACTCGCACAGATCGAACAGGTGCCCAGCAGCGCCAGCCAGCAGGAAGAAAGCTGGACCATCAACCTCAAGGGCGCGGACATCCGCGAATTCGTCGACCAGATCGCCGCCATCACCGGGCAGACCTTCGTCGTCGACCCGCGCGTGAAGGGCCAGGTCAACGTGGTGTCCAACACGCCGCTGGGCTTGTCCGAGGTCTACCAGCTATTCCTTTCGGTCATGGCCACCCACGGCTTCAGCGTACTGACCCAGGGCGACCAGGCGCGCATCGTGCCCAATGCCGAGGCCAAGGCCGAAGCCGGCGAAGGCCGCCCCGCCCCGGACCGCCTGGAAACCCGCCTGATCCAGGTGCAGCACGCGCCGGTGGCGGAGCTGATTCCGCTGATCCGCCCGCTGGTGCCGCAATACGGCCATCTGGCCGCCGTGACCTCGTCCAACGCGCTGATCATCAGCGACCGCAGCGCCAACATCGCGCGCATCCAGGACCTGATGCGCCAGCTCGACCAGAGCGGCGCCCAGGACTTCAGCGTGGTCACCCTGCAGCACGCCTGGGTGATGGACGCCGCCGAGGTGCTCAACACCTCCATCGCTCGCGGCCAGGCCAAGGGCACCAGCGCCACCCAGGTGGTGGCCGACGCTCGCACCAATCGCCTGATCCTCCTCGGCCCACCGGAGGCACGCGCCAAACTGGCCGACCTCGCCCGCTCGCTGGACAGCCCCTCCAGCCGCTCGGCCAACACCCGGGTGATCCGCCTGCGCCACAACGACGCCAAGTCGCTGGCCGAAACCCTCGGCGATATCTCCGAAGGCCTGAAGAACAAGGAGGGCAGCGAAACCACCGGTCGCCAGTCGAACATCCTCATCCGCGCCGACGAGAGCCTCAACGCCCTGGTGCTGCTGGCCGAGCCGGATCTGGTGGCTACCCTCGAAGACATCGTGCGCCAGCTCGACGTGCCGCGCGCGCAGGTGATGGTCGAGGCGGCCATCGTCGAGGTCTCCGGTGACATCACCGACGCCGTCGGTGTGCAGTGGGCGGTGGACGCCCGCGGCAATACGGGCGGTCTGGGCGGGGTCAACTTCGGCGGCACCGGCCTGTCGGTCGGCACCGTGCTGCAGATCCTGCAGAGCGGCGAGATCCCCGAGAACACCACCCTGCCCGACGGCGCCATCATCGGCATCGGCAGCGACCGCTTCGGCGCGCTGATCACCGCCCTGTCGGCCAACAGCAAGAGCAACCTGCTGTCCACGCCCAGCCTGCTGACCCTGGACAACCAGAAGGCGGAAATCCTCGTGGGGCAGAACGTGCCCTTCCAGACCGGCTCCTACACCACAGATGCCTCGGGCGCCGGCAACCCCTTCACCACCATCGAGCGCAAGGACATCGGCGTGACCCTCAAGGTCACCCCAAGCATCAACGAAGGCGCCACCCTGCGCCTGGAGATCGAGCAGGAAATCTCCTCCATCGCTCCCAGCACCGGGCTCAACGCCCAGGCGGTGGACCTGGTGACCAACAAGCGCTCGATCAAGAGCACCATCCTCGCCGACGACGGCCAGGTGATCGTGCTCGGCGGGCTGATTCAGGACGACGTCACCCAATCCATCTCCAAGGTGCCGCTGCTGGGCGACATTCCCCTGATCGGCGGGCTGTTCCGCTCTACCCGCGACTCCCACGTCAAGCGCAACCTGATGGTCTTCCTGCGGCCCACGGTGGTCCGCGACGGTGCCGGTCTGGCGGCGCTGTCGGGCAAGAAGTACAGCGACATCCGCATTCTTGGCGATGGCAGCAACGGCCGTCCGAGCATCCTGCCCAGCCAGCCGGCGCAGCTGTTCGATGGCCAGGGCGCACCGGCGGTGGATCTGCGCGAGTAATAGCGGCACCGCGCCTGGGTCGCCCACGCGCACCCGGCCGGGACTGTAAGCCGGCAGGCTGACGCCGCTTTTGCTAACCCCTGAAACGCAACAGGCCCCGCAGATGCGGGGCCTGTTGCGTTTCAGGCGGGGTATCAGGCGCTCTGCGCCAGATCCATCAGCTCGCGGTTGGCCACGGCGTACATGGCGTAGTCGGTGCCGGTGGCCGAGCGCAGCTCGGTCAGCATCGCCTTCCAGCGCTCCACCAGGCGGTGGTGCTGCTCCAGCCACAGCGCCACGCGCGCCTCGATCTCCTGCGGCCCCTCGGCCATCTGCAATACCGAGACGGTGATGGCGCGCTGCTGCCAGTCCAGATCATCACGGAAGGCTTCGCGGGCCAGCGCCTGCCAGTTGGTCTCCACCGGCAGGTTGGTGATCTGCTGCAGGTACCAGGACAGCTCCAGCGCACCGCCGACGGCGAAGTAGGCGGTGGCCACCTCGCTGGCGTCCTTGCCGGTGACATCCGCCGCTTCGATGATCGGCAGCAGGGTGTACAGGTGGCTGGTGCCAGCCACCACACGCGCCAGCTCTTCCGGCGTGCCGGCTTCGACGAAGCTCTGGTAACGCGCCAGCCACTGTTCGCGGGCCGGGCCTTCGAGCAGCTCGTCCAGACGACCGACCAGCGCCTCGATGCGCGGCGCGAAGTGCGCCACGTCGCGGGCGGCGTCCAGCTCGTTGCGGCGGCTGCGCAGGAACCAGCGGGTGGCACGGCGGCCCAGACGCATCAGCTCGTCCATCAGCTGCAGCTGCAGCTCGGCCGGCACCTTGTAGTCCAGCGCCTCGATCTGCGCCCACCAGTGCGGCAGGCGGAACAGGTCACGCACGATGACGTAGGCGCCGGCGACATTGGCCGCGCTCATGCCGGTGGACTCCTTCAGGCGCTGCACGAAGGTGATGCCCATGTGGTTGACCAGGTCGTTGGCGATCTGCGTGCTGACGATCTCGCGCTTGAGGCGGTGACGGCGCATGGCATCGCCGAACTTCTCGGTGAGGATTTCCGGGAAGGCGGTTTCCATCTCGCGTGCCAGGTAGTCGTCGTCCGGCACCAGGGACTTGAGCAAGGATTCCTTGAGGTCGATCTTGCTGTAGGAGATCAGCACCGACAGTTCCGGGCGGGTCAGGCCCTGGCCGTTGGTGGCGCGCTCGTTCAGCTCCTCGTCCGAGGGCAGGAACTCCAGGGCGCGGTCGAGCTTGCCGGCGCTCTCCAGCGCGTTCATCAGGCGCTTGTACTCGCCGACGCGCTCGCGGGCGCGGCGTTCGGCCAGCGACAGCGCCTGGGTCTGCTTGTAGTTGTTGCCCAGCACCAGCTCGGACACGTCATCGGTCATCTCGGCCAGCAGCTTGTTGCGCTGCTTCTCGGTCATGTCGCCGCCCGAGACGATCTCGCCCAGCAGAATCTTGATGTTCACTTCATGGTCGGAGCAGTCCACACCGCCGGCGTTGTCGATGAAGTCGGTGTTGCTGGCGCCGCCATGCAGGCCGAACTCGACGCGGCCGAGCTGGGTCATGCCCAGGTTGCCGCCCTCGCCCACCACCTTGGCGCGCAGTTCACGACCGTCCACGCGCAGCGCGTCGTTGGCCTTGTCGCCGACGTCGGCGTGGCTTTCCTTGCTGGACTTGACGTAGGTGCCGATACCGCCGTTCCACAGCAGGTCGACCGGTGCCTTGAGCAGCGCATTGAGCAGCTCGGTGGGCGCCAGCTTGTCGGCGGCGATGTCGAAGCGCGCCTTCATCTGCGGGGTGATGGTGATGCTCTTGGCGCTGCGCAGGAAGATGCCGCCGCCTTCGGAGATCAGCTTGCTGTCGTAGTCGGCCCAGCTCGAACGCGGCAGGTCGAACAGACGCTTGCGCTCGGCGAAGCTCTTGGCCGCATCCGGGTTCGGATCGATGAAGATGTGCATGTGGTTGAAGGCGGCCACCAGCTGCAGCTTGTCCGACAGCAGCATGCCGTTGCCGAACACGTCGCCGGCCATGTCGCCGATGCCGATCACGGTGACGTTGTCCTTCTGCACGTCGATGCCGCGCTCGCGGAAGTGGCGCTGCACCGAGACCCAGCCGCCCTTGGCGGTGATGCCCATGCCCTTGTGGTCGTAACCGGCCGAACCGCCGGAGGCGAAGGCGTCGCCGAGCCAGAAGCCGTACTCGGCAGCGATGCCGTTGGCGATGTCGGAGAAGGTCGCGGTGCCCTTGTCCGCCGCCACCACCAGATAGGGGTCGTCGGCGTCGTGGCGTACCACATTGACCGGCGGCACCACCTCGCCTTCCTTGAGGTTGTCGGTGATATCCAGCAGGCCGCTGATGAAGATGCGGTAGCAGGCGATGCCCTCGGCCATCACCTCGTCACGCGAACCGCCGACCGGCATCTTGCGCGGCACGAAGCCGCCCTTGGCGCCCATCGGCACGATCACCGCGTTCTTCACCTGCTGCGCCTTGACCAGGCCGAGCACCTCGGTACGGAAATCCTCCTCGCGGTCCGACCAGCGCAGGCCGCCGCGGGCGACGTCGCCGAAGCGCAGGTGCACGCCCTCGACGCGCGGGCTGTAGACGAAGATCTCGAACTTCGGCACCGGCCGCGGAATCTCCGGAATCAGGCGCGGGCTGAGCTTGAAGCTGAAATAAGACTTGGCCGCGCCGCTGGCATCGGCCTGGAAGAAGTTGGTACGCAGGGTCGCCTTGATCAGGTCCAGGTAGCGACGCAGGATGCGGTCTTCGTTGAGTACGGCGACGTTGTCCAGCGCAGCCAGGATGGCCTGCTCGAGCTTCTGCTGCTTGTCTTCCAGATCCTCGGCGGTGAGCTTGCGCGCGAGGTAGAAACGGGTGCGGAACAGGCGCACCAGCTCCTTGGCGATATCGGCGTGGTTGATCAGGGTCGAGGCGATGTAGCTGAGGTCGAAGCCCAGGCGGATCTGCTTGAGATAACGCGCATAGGCACGCAGCAGAGCGACGTCACGCCAGGGCATGGCGGCGATCAGCACCAGGCGGTTGAAGGCATCGTTCTCGGCATCGCCGCCGACGATATGGATGAAGGCGTCCTGCAGCGTGTCGTTGAGCTGCTGAATGTCGACATCCAGGCCTTCGGCGTAGGTGAAGGCGAAGTCGTGAATCCAGAATTCGCGGCCGTCATTGCGGCGCAGCTTGTAGGGGAACTCGCCGAGCACGCGCAGGCCGAGGTTCTCCAGAATCGGCAGCACGTCGGACAGCGGCAGCGGCGTGTCGGCGTGGTACAGCTTGCAGTGCAGCTGCTGGTCGCCCTGCGCCAGCGGCTGGTAGAAGCTCATCACCAGCGGTTTGTCGTTGCTCAGGCTGAGCAGGTGCTGCATGTCCACCACCGCCGAATGCGGGGCGAAACGCTCGCGGTAGCCGGCCGGGAAACCGCCGGGGAACTCGGCCAGCACATTGGTGCCCTGGGCCTCGCCGAAGCTCTCCACCATCAGGCTGGCGTAGTCGTCCTTCCACGAACGGCAGGCCTGGATGACTTCCTTCTCCAGGCGCACGGGGTCGATCTGGGTCTTGTTCTTCGGATCGACGCGCAGGATGAACTGCACGCGCGCCAGTACCGACTCGGAGAAGAAGGTCCAGAACTCGCAATCGGTGGCCTGCAGACGATCCATCAGCACCTGCTGGATCTTCAGGCGGGTTTCGGTGGAATAGACGTCGCGCGGCACGTAGGCCAGGCAGTAGCAGAAGCGGCCGTAGGGATCGCGGCGCAGGAACACGCGAATCTTGTTGCGCTCCTGGATCTGCACGATGGCCAGCGCGGTGTTGAACAGGTCGTCCACCGGGGTCTGGAACAGGTCATCGCGCGGCAGCACTTCCAGCACCTGGGCCAGTTCCTTGCCCAGGTGGGCGCTGCTGTCGAAGCCCGAGCGCTGCTTGATCACGTCCACCTTGCGGCGAATGTAGGGGATGTTCCACACGCTCTCGGCGTACACCGCCGAGGTGTACAGGCCCATGAAGCGGCATTCCTTGACCACGTTGCCCTTGGCATCGAGTTCACGGATGGAGACGAAATCCGGGTAGGCCGGACGGTGTACGCGGCTCGGCACCGCCGCCTTGGCGAAGGACAGCAGCTGCGGCTCGCGCAGGTAGGCCACGGCCTCCGGCTCGATGTGCAGCTCCTCGGCGGTCAGGCCGGTACGCAGGCGCTTGGACAGGCCGAGCAGGGACTTCTCGTCGTAGACCATGGTGCCGCCGTCGGCGCTGGGCGCGACGGTGAACTCCTCGTAACCGAGGAAGGTGAAGTGGTTGTCCAGCAGCCAGTTGAGGTAGACCTTGATTTCCTCGAGCTCGGCCTTGTCCACCTTGAGCTTGGCGCGATCCAGCCAGGCCAGCAGCTCGCGCGCCTTGGCCTTCATCGGCTGGAAGTCGGCGACGCTCATGCGCACGTCGCCGAAGACTTCGTGAATGGCTTTTTCCAGGGTCTTCAGCTCGGCGGAGCTGGAGCAGCGATCGATCTCCAGGAACATCAGCGCTTCCTGCAGCACACCTTCACCCTGGGTGCCGCGCGGGAGGATTTCCAGCAGTTCGCCGTTCGCGTCACGACGCACGCTGAACACGCTGTTCTGCAGGGTGTGAATGCTGTAGCCGCGACGGTTGAGCTCCATGCGCACCGAGTCGACCAGGAACGGAATATCGCCATGCAGAATTTCCACCGCCGTATGGGTGGACTGCCAGCCGTGCTTCTCGTAGTCGGGGTTGAAGGCGCGAACCTGCGGCGAGCCGTGATCGAAACGCTCCAGCATGCGCCAGGCCGACAGCGTGCAGCCGACCAGATCGGACAGGCGCCGCTGGGTCAGCTCTTCGAGGGCGATGATGCCGAAGAATTGTTCGGCGAACAGGGCCATTTGTGGCAGTGCCTGCTCACTCACGTGCTGCGCCAGGGCCGCTTGCAGTTGGTGCTGGAAGTCGGCTTTGCTGGCCGCCGTAAAGAACGCCATGGTTTTGCTCCATTGGGCTGATGGTTCGACAGGAAGTCTGGATCGATGCCGCTCGGTGTTAGTTCAACGTTAGTCCATGAAGCGACAATGACATCTGCGAGTCGCATGCGGACCGGCGCGAGCCAAGCGACCGACTGGTCACATATAGCCGCTGAGCTTAACGAGGGATGGCCGACAACCGCTTGCGGCGCTGCGACATTTTCTTTCAAGGGCGCACCGAGATAGTGCGGATCGCTTGCAGATGACGGCCTGCGCAGGTGCACAGGCCACCTGAACGCCGCTCTGCACCGGGCCAACTGTCGCCATCGGCCATTCCTGTGACCGTCCCGGCATAACGCAGGGTGCCATGCATAGCGGCTGAAGCGGCAAATGCATTAAAGTCGGCGGTCTGCATGCGAGGCAGCAGTCAGCCTCGCTCATCCGCCAGAAGAGCCCGACGATGGAACACCGTGAAGCGCTGGTCGCGTTACGCCAATTTCTTTCCTCCCAGATCCTCGGCCAGGAAAAACTCCTCGAACGCCTGCTGATCGCCCTGCTCGCCGACGGCCATCTGCTGGTCGAAGGTGCGCCCGGCCTGGCCAAGACCAAGGCGATCAAGGAACTGGCCGAAGGCATCGAAGGCGAGTTCCACCGCATCCAGTTCACCCCCGACCTGCTCCCGGCCGACATCACCGGCACCGAGATCTATCGCCCGGAAACCGGCAGCTTCGTGTTCCAGCAGGGGCCGATCTTCCACAACCTGGTGCTGGCCGACGAAATCAACCGCGCCCCGGCCAAGGTGCAGTCGGCGCTGCTCGAGGCCATGGCCGAGCGCCAGGTCTCGGTGGGCCGCAGCACCTACGATCTGTCGCCGCTGTTTCTGGTCATGGCCACGCAGAACCCCATCGAGCAGGAAGGCACCTACCCGCTGCCCGAGGCCCAGCTCGACCGTTTCCTGATGCACGTGAAGATCGGTTTTCCCGATGCCGCGGTGGAGCGCAAGATCCTCGCCCAGGCCCGTGGCGATGCGCTCAATGGCGAGGCCAAGCCCGAGCATCGGGTCAGCCAGCAGGCGGTGTTCGCCGCGCGCAAGGAAATCCTCGGCCTGTACATGGCCGATGCCGTGGAGGAATACCTGGTGCAGCTGGTGATGGCCAGTCGCACCCCGGCCAAGTACGACGCCGAGCTGGCCGACTGGATCGCCTACGGCGCCAGCCCGCGCGGCTCCATCGCCCTCGACCGCTGCGCCCGCGCGCATGCCTGGCTGGCCGGACGCGACTTCGTCAGCCCGGAGGACATCCAGGCGGTGCTGTTCGACGTGCTGCGTCATCGCATCATCCTGTCCTTCGAGGCCGAAGCCTCGGGCGTCGACCAGGATCGCGTGATCCAGCGCATCCTCGACGTGGTGGCGGTGGCTTGATGCAGCCGCGCCCCATGCGCTCGCCCCACGTAGCCCGGATGCAATCCGGGACTGATTGCGCGGCCTCCCCGGGCTGCATCCGGGCTACGGGCTGAAGCCCATGCACCCCCCCGCCAGCCACCCCGGCATCCACCTCGATCTCGCCGAACTGATCGAGATGCGCCACCGCGTGCACGAGGTGCCGCTGTTCTCCACGCCGGCGCGGCGCAGCCCGCTGATCGGCCTGCATCACTCCAAGCTGCGCGGCCGTGGCGTGGACTTCGATCAGGTGCGCGTCTACCAGCCCGGCGACGACGTGCGCACCATCGACTGGCGCGTCACCGCACGCACCCAGGAGCCGCACACCAAGCTGTTCCACGAGGAGCGCGAGCGCCCGATCTTCATCATCGCCGAACAGAGCCAGCGCCTGTTCTTCGGCTCCGGCCAGTGCTTCAAGTCGGTGCTGGCCGCGCGTGCCGCGGCGTTGATCGGTTGGGCCGCGCTCGGTCACAACGACCGTATCGGCGGTCTGGTGTTCGCCGACAACGAGCATCACGAGGTCAAACCGCGGCGCAGCAAGCAGAGCCTGCTGCAGCTGCTCAACCTGCTGGCCCGCGCCAACCAGGCGCTGGCCGCCGAGGCGCCGCCCGCGAGCCGCGATACCTTCGGCATGGCGCTGCGCCGCGCGCGCGAGGTGCTGCGCCCCGGCAGTCTGGTGATCGTGCTGTGCGACGAACGCGCGCTGAGCGACAACGCCGAGCAACAACTGACCCTGCTCGCCCGGCATATCGATCTGCTGCTGCTGCCCTTGTCCGACCCGCTCGACCACGCCCTGCCTGCCGCCGGCCTGCTGCGCTTCACCCAGGCCGACGCGCAGCTGGAGCTCGACAGCCATAACGGCGATCTGCGCCAGGCCTACCGCGCCCAGGCGCAGGCACGCGAAGCGCGCTGGCAGCGCCTGGCGCAGAAACTCGGCGTGCCGCTGCTGCCGCTGAGCACCCAGGCCGAGCTGGTCGAGCAACTGCAGGAACAGCTCAGCGCACTGCGGCCGAGGAAGGTGGTATGAACCCCATCGACCAGCTGCTGCCGCCGATCGATCCGCCGCCCGTACTGTGGTGGCCGCCCGCGCCGGGCTGGTGGCTGCTCGCCGTGCTGCTGCCCCTGCTCGGCTGGGGACTCTGGCACCTGCTGCGACGCTGGCGTCGGCGACAGCGCAAGGTGGTTGTCGAACAGCCTCTCGACCCGCTGCGCCAGGCCGCCCTGCAGGAGCTGGCGCAGTTGCGCAAGCCCTACGACGGCGCCGCGGCCGGCCCCTGGCTGCAGCAGATCAATGCGCTGCTCAAGCGCCTGTGCCGCGAGCGCTACCCCGACAGCCACAGCCATGTGCTGAGCAGCCGCGCCTGGCTGGCCTTTCTCGACAACCGCTGCCCGGCGGCCGGCCTGACGCGCTGGATGATCCTGGTGGAAGGCGCCTACAAGCCGCAGTGCACCCTCAGCGACAAGGCCATAGGCGAGCTCGACCAGGCCATCGCCATCTGGATTCGCAAGCATGTTTGAGCTCGCCTGGCCGTGGATCTTCCTGCTCGCACCGCTGCCCTGGCTGCTGCGCCTGCTGTTGCCGCCGGCCGACAGCGGTGATGCGGCGCTGCGCGTCAGCTTCCTCGACGAACTGCAGGCGCTCAGTGGACGCCGTGCCCGCGCCGGCCTGCCGAGCTGGCGCCAGCAGGCGCCGCTGGCCCTGCTCTGGCTCCTGCTGCTGTGCGCCGCGGCCCGTCCGCAATGGGTCGGTGAACCGCTGCCACTGCCGGCCAGCGGCCGCGACCTGCTGCTGGCGGTGGATGTCTCCGGCTCCATGGCCTACGAAGACATGCACTGGGACGAGCAGCCGATCAGTCGCCTGGAACTGGTCAAACGCCTGCTCGGTGACTTCATCGAAGACCGCCGGGGCGATCGTGTCGGCCTGATCCTGTTCGGCAGCCAGGCCTATCTGCAGGCGCCGCTGACCTTCGACCGCCACACCGTGCGCACCTGGCTGGACGAGGCGATGATCGGCATCGCCGGCAAGAACACCGCCATCGGCGATGCCATCGGCCTGGCGGTCAAGCGCCTGCGCCAGCGCCCGGCGCAGAGCCGCGTGCTGGTGCTGATCACCGATGGCGCCAACAACGGCGGCGAGATCGACCCGATGGTCGCCGCGCAACTGGCGGCCGAGGAAGGTGTGCGCATCTATGCCATCGGCATCGGCGCCGACCCTCGCCAGAGCGGCGTGCTCGGCGCCTTCGGCTTCAGCGCGCTGGACCTGGACGAAACCAGCCTGCGCGCCATCGCCGAGGCCACCGGCGGCGAGTACTTTCGCGCGCGCAATCAGGCCGAGCTGACCCAGATCGAGCTGACCCTGGATCGTCTCGAGCCGGTCGCCCAGCAGCCCACCCTGGCCCGTCCGGCCAAGGCCCTGTATGCCTGGCCGCTGGCCCTGGCGCTGCTCGGTTCGGTGGTGCTGGCAGGTCGTACGCTCTGGCCCGATCTGCCCCTGCGCCTGCGGAGGCGCGCATGAGCCTGCTCTGGCCGGACTGGCTGCGCCCGCTGTGGCTGGCGCTGGTGCCCCTGCTGGCCTGGCTGCTCTGGCGGCTGTGGCACCGCAAGCGGCAGAGCGGGCGCTGGCAGCTGCTGCTGCCGGAAGCCTTTCACCAGACCCTGCTCAAGGGCGGTAGCGGCCGCACCAGCAAGCTGCCCTGGCTCGCCCTCGGCCTGGCCTGGGCACTGGCGCTGCTGGCCCTGCTCGGCCCCAGCTGGCAGCGCGTCGAGCAGAGCAACCAGAAGCCGGCCGACCCGCTGCTGGTACTGCTGGAACTGACCCCGCAGATGCTCGCCACCGACGGCCCGCCCAATCGCCTGGAGCAGGCGCGGCGCAAGCTGCTCGACCTGCTCGAAGCCCGGCGCGACGCGCAGACCGCGATCATCGTCTATGCCGGCAGCGCCCATGGCCTGGTGCCGCTGTCCGACGACCTGGCCACCAGCAGCAACCTGCTCGAAGCGCTCAAGCCGTCCCTGATGCCCGAACCGGGACGCCGCGCCGATCTGGCCGTGGTCCGTGCCCTGCAACTGCTGGATCAGGCGCAGCTGGGTCAGGGACGTCTGCTGCTGATCACCAGCGCGCTGGACGAGCAGGAGCGCAGCGGCATCCGCCAGGCACTGGAGAAACGCACGGTGCCGCTGCTCATCCTCGGTGTCGGCAGCCGCGAAGGCGCGCCGGTGGTGCAGGAAGACGGCAGCTTTCTCAAGGATGAGCGCGGCGCCATCCTGATCCCGCGCCTCGATGCCCGCGGCCTGCGTGAGACCGCCGAGGCGCATGCCGGGCGCTATGCATCGATGCGCCTGGATGACGAGGACCTGCGCCGCCTCGGCCTGCTCGACAGCCCGCAGGCGCTGCGTGCCGCGGGAGAGCCGACCCAGCTCGATGCCCAGATCGATCAGGGCTATTGGTTGCTCCTGCCGCTGCTGTTGCTCGCCGCCTTTGCCGGGCGCCGTGGCTGGCTGTTCTGCCTGCCGTTGCTGCTGATGTTGCCGCCGCAGGCCAGCCACGCGTTCAGCTTCGACGATCTCTGGCTGCGCCCGGACCAGCAGGGCCAGCGCCTGCTCGAAGCGCAGCGCCCCGCCGAGGCGGCGCAGCGTTTCCACGACCGCCAATGGCAGGGCAAGGCACTGTACGAGGCCGGCGATTACGCCGCCGCGGCCGAGCGCTTCGCCCAGGGCGACAGCGCCGCGGATCACTACAACCGCGGCAACGCGCTGGCCAAGGCCGGCGAACTGGAGGCGGCGCTGGACGCCTTCGAGCAGGCGCTGGAACGCCAGCCCGACCTGAGCGCCGCACAGCACAACAAGGCCCTGGTCGAAGAGGCGCTGCGCCAACGCGAACAGCAGCAGAGCTCGGCCGACAGCGACCAGCCGCAGCAGGCGGAACAGGACGGCGAATCCGACACGGCCAACGAATCTCCAGCCAGCCAGGGCAACGAGCCCCAGCCCGGCCAACCGGCGCAGCCGAGCAAACCGGGTGAGCCGGCGGGCGGTGACGAAGCGCAAAGCGCCGATAATGGCAACGACAGCGCCGCGCAAGCGTTGCCCCAGACCGGCGAGCCGCAGCCGGCGAACGACAGCGAGGCGTTCGAACGCCCACGCGGCGAAGCCGACCTGGGCAGCGCCGACGAACGTCGCCAGGCCCTGGAGCAATGGCTGCGGCAGATCCCGGACGATCCGGGCGAGCTGCTGCGGCGCAAATTCTGGTACGAACAGCAACAGCGTCAGGACCCAAATCGATGAAGCGTCTCGCCATCCTGCTTCTCCTACTGGTCGCGGGCCAGGCCAGCGCCGAAGCCTTCTTCGCCAGCGTCGACCGCACCCGCCTCAGCGAGGGCGAGACCGTGGTGCTGACCCTCGAATCCACCGACCCCACCCGTTTCGGCCGCCCCGACCTGAGCCCCCTGGATGAGCACTTCGAGATCGTCGGCAGCCGTCAGGTCAATCGCCTCAGCAGCATCGGCGATACGCCGCGCGCCAGCACGCGCTGGATCCTGACCCTGCAGCCCAGGCGCAGTGGCGAGGTGGTGATCCCGCCGATTCGCCTGGAAGACGCCGAAACCCTGCCGATCACGCTGCAGGTCGAGGCGGCCGGCGACCGCGGCAACGGCGAGAAGCTGGCCCCGGTGTTCATCGACGCCAGTCTCGATCAGGACAGCGTCTACGTGCAGGCCCAGGCCGTACTGACCCTGCGCATCTACCATTCGGTCTCGATGTATGACGACAACAGCCTGACCCCGCTGCAGATGAAGGATGCGCGCATCGAGCAACTCGGCGAGCCGCGCACCTACGAGAAAAGCATCGGCGGCGTGCGTCACGGCGTGATCGAACTGCAGTACGCCATCTACCCGCAGCGCAGCGGTGAGCTGGTCATTCCCGGCCAGACGTTCAGCGCCACCCTGGTCGACCGTTCCGGCGGCAGCGATTTCCTGCCCTTCGGCCCCCGTTCGGGTCGAGTGTCGCGAGTGAAGTCGCCGGACATCCCCCTGCAGGTCAAGGCCAAACCCGCCGACTACCCGGCAGACGCCCCCTGGTTGCCGGCTCGCGCCCTGGGCCTGGCGGAAACCTGGAATCCGCAACCGGAGCAGAGCCAGGTCGGCGACTCGCTGACCCGCCGCCTCATTCTCAAGGTCGACGGCCTCTCCAGCGCGCAGCTGCCACCGCTACCGGCCACCCAGGTGGAAGGACTGCGCCGGTATCCCGACCAGCCGCAACTGAGCGATCAGAAGAGCGAAAACGGCGTCATCGGCACGCGCGAGGAACGCGAGGCACTGGTGCCCAGCCGCAGCGGCAGCTTCGACCTGCCGCCGCTCGAAGTGGTGTGGTGGAACACCCAGACCGACAGTCTGGAGCGCACCACCCTGTCGGCGCGCACCCTGCAGGTCGCGGAGAACCCGCAACTGCAGAACGAGGAACAGCCCAACACGCCAATGGTGACGACTCAGGTGATCGAGGGTCCGGAGCTGTGGCCCTGGCAGCTGGCGTGCGCTCTGCTCAGCCTGAGCACCCTGCTCGGCTTCGGCCTGTGGTGGCACGCCCGTCGGCAACCGGCGATCCAGCGTGCCGCGCAGAGCGGGCCCAGCCCGCGCACCCTGCTCGACGACATCAAGCGTGCCTGCCAGACCGGCGATGCCCAGGCCACCCGACATGCTCTGGACGCCTGGGCACGCCAGCAACCCGAGACCCTGGCCGACATGGCAGCGCGCTACGTGCCGCTGTCGGATGCGCTGGACGGCCTCAACGGCGCGCTGTACAGCGAAGTGGGCCAGCAATGGCAGGGCGAGGAACTGTGGAAGGCGATCCGCAACCTGCCGGCCGCCCAGGAGCCGAGCAGTACGCCACAGGAAAATGGCGCGCTACCACCGCTCTATCCACGCTGATAGGCGTCCCGTAGGGTGCGCCGCGCGCACCGCTGTCCGCGCTCTGCCATGCTTGGCAACCGATCATCCGCCTTGGTCGGTAGCCGAAAATCGACTCGCCGGGACAAAGCCCCGGACTTTATCCGGGCTACGGACTGGATCGGGCAGGAACGGCCAACGAAACAACCTGCCCCCATTCCGTTGGCTTGCATATGCCCGGTGCGCATGGCGCACCCCACGCGGTGGGAGATGCAACCTGGGTAGGGTGCGCCGTGCGCACCAACTTCCCGACAGCGAGGCCTTCTCGTCACCGCCATAAAAACAAAAACCGCGGCACTCGGCCGCGGTTCTCGTTTTACGCAAAGGACATCAGGCCTTGGCGCGCAGCTTCTCCGGGTTGATCAGGAAGCGGGCCAGGGCCGGCAGCAGCCAGATCGCGCCGATCATGTTCCAGAGGAACATGAAGGTCAGCATCAGGCCCATGTCGGCCTGGAACTTGATCGCCGAGAAGATCCAGGTCGCCACGCCGATGGCCAGGCAGACGCCGGTGAACAGCACCGCCTTACCGGTGGACTTGAGCGTCTCGTAGTAGGCGTCCTGCAGCGACAGCCCCTGACGCAGGTAGGTCTCCAGACGGCTGTAGATGTAGATGCCGTAGTCCACACCGATACCCACGCCCAGGGCGATCACCGGCAGGGTGGCGACCTTCACGCCGATGCCCATGAAGGCCATCAGCGCGTTGCCCAGCACCGAAGTCAACACCAGCGGCAGGATCACGCAGAGTGTCGCGGCCAGCGAACGGAAGGTCAGCAGGCACATGATGCTCACCGCGGCATACACGGCGATCAGCATGGTGGTCTCGGACGCGGCGATCACCTCGTTGGTGGCCGCCTCGATACCGGCGTTACCGGCCGCCAGCACCACCTGCAGCTCGTCGGTGTTGTGCTGCGCGGCGAACTCCTCGGCCGCGGCTACCGCGCGCGACAGGGTCTCGGCCTTGTGATCCTCGAGGAACACCAGCACCGGCGCCACCGAGCAGTCGGCGTTGTACAGGCCTTCGGCACGGGCGATGGAGTTGTTCAGCACGTCCTGGTTGCGCGACAGGGTTTCCCATTTCAGGTTGCCCTCGTTCATGCCCTTGATCACCTGCTTGGACACGGTGACCATGGAGATGGCCGACTGCACGCCCTCGGTGTTCTCCATCTTCCACATCAGCTCGTCCATCGCGGCCAGGCTGTCATAGGTGGAGCAGCCCTCGGGGCCGGTCTTGATCATCACCACCAGCACGTCGGAACTGGTCGAGTAGTTGCGGATGACGAAGTCGTTGTCCAGGTTGTAGCGCGAATCCGGATGCAGTTCCGGCGCGCCCTGGTCGAGGTCGCCGATCTTCAGGTTCTGTCCGTACCAGACGCCACCAGCCAGCGCCACGACGGCGATGACCACGGAGATCGGTGCCACCATCGGGTGAGCGAAGTTGGAAATGGCGCGCCAGATCGGATGATCCTTGGCAGCCTCCTCACGACTCTTCTTCACCGCACGCTTGCCGATGCCGATGTAGGAAATCAGTACCGGCAGCAGGATCAGGTTGGTGAGGATGATCACCGCCACGCCCATCGAGGCGCCGATGGCCAGCTCGCGGATCACGCCGATGTCGATCAGCAGCAGGGTGACGAAACCCACGGCGTCGGACAGCAGCGCCACCAGGCCGGGGATGAACAGCTGACGGAAGGCCATGCGCGCAGCGGAAAGCGCGTCGGTCGCCTCGCCCGAGGCCATGGCGATGCCGTTGATCTTCTGTACCCCGTGGGAGATACCGATGGCGAACACCAGGAACGGCACCAGCATCGAATAGGGATCGAGACCGAAGCCCAGGGTGTGCAGCAGGCCGAGCTGCCAGATCACCGCGATCAGGGTGGTGATCACCACGGCCAGGGTGCTCTTGAAGCAGTGGGTGAACCACAGCAGCAGCACGAAGGTGATACCGATGGCGACGGCGAAGAACAGCGCTACGCCCACCAGGCCATCGATCAGGTCGCCGACCTTCTTGGCGAAGCCGATGATGTGCACCTTGACGTTAGGATTCTGCGCCTCGTACTTCTCGCGAATCTTCTCTTCCAGTTCGTGGGAGAACTTCTGGTAGTCCAGCTTGATCAGCTTGCTCTGATCTTCCGGGTCCGGATAGGACTCCAGCAGCGGCACGTCGACGATGCTGGACTTGAAGTTGTTCGCCACCAGACGGCCGATCTGGCCGGACTTGAGGATATTGCTGCGCAGGTCTTCCAGGCTGTCGGCGGAACCGTCGTAGGTCTGCGGAATCACCTCGCCACCGGCGAAGCCCTCTTCGGTCACTTCGGTCCAGCGTACGCTCGGGCTCCACAGCGACTTGAGACCGGAACGGTCGACGCCGGGGATGTAGAACACCTCGTCATGAACCTGACGCAGGGTCTCCATGTATTCCTTGCTGAAGATGTCGCCCTCGGTGGCCTCCACCGAAATCCGCACGGTATTGCCCAGGTTGGACAGGTCGTTGCGGTGCTCGAGCATCTTCTGGATGTAGGGGTGGCCCAGCGGAATCATCTTCTCGAAGCTGGTCTGCGGACGTACCTGGGCAGCCTGGTAGAACAGGAAGATGCTGATCAGCAGGCAGATCAGGATCACCGCCGGGCGATTGTTGAAAATCAGCCGCTCGAGAAAGGAGGCAGGCTTGTGTTGATGCTTGGTCATGCAAAGGCTCCCGGCTTGTTATTGTTGGCCCAGATCGGCGCCAGTCGAGGCGGCGAGGTGAACGCCGCCCTGCCCCACCAGGATCAGGTTGCCGTTATCCAGTGCAGTTACCCCGGCCAGCGAGAGGCGGTCGGGACGATTGATCAGGCTGAAGCTCTGACCGTGATCCGTGCTGCGCAGCACGGTGCCGCCATGGCCGACCACGGCGACGCTGCCGTCACGCAGCAGGGTGCCATCGGCCAGGCCGAATTCCAGCGGACCATTGTTCGGTGTGTTGAGGGAGATCTGCTGCCAGCTGTCACCGAAATCGGTGGAGCGGAACAGGTGGCCACGCAGGCCGTAAACCAGCAGCGTGCCGGCTGCGTCCGTACCCAGGGCGCCGAACAGCGAGCCCTCGTAGGGCTTGTCCTCCACCGCTTCCCAGGTTTGGCCCCAATCGCGCGAACGGAACATGCCGCCCAGTTCGCCGACGATGAACAGGCCGGTATCCTTCACCGCGGTGATGGCATTGAGGTGATAGGCGTCTTCGTTGTCGAGACGGTCGCTGACGTCTTCCCAGTTCGCACCGCCATCTGTGGTTTCCAGCAGTGCGCCATAGGCGCCCACGGCGTAACCGGTCTGAAGATCCTTGAACCAGACGTCCAGCAGCGGCGCTTCGCGCTCGAGGTCCTCGAACTGCTTGGTCCAGGTCTTGCCGCCATCGGTGGTCGCGAGAATCTGCGCGTCGTGACCGACCACCCAGCCATGCTGGGCATCGACGAAGAACAGCGACGTCAGCATCTGCCGGGTCGGCACCTTGGCCTGCAGCCAGCTCTGACCCTGATCGTCGGAATAGAGGACATGGCCACGGTCACCGACGGCAACCAGGCGCTCGCCGGTGTTGACCACATCGAGCAGCAGGCTGTGCACGGCCTTGGGCGACTCGATGGCATAACCCGCTTCTGGAGCCGAGGTCTCGGCCTGCAAGGGTGCGGCAGCAAGAACCAGAATGGAAAGCACACTGCACAGCGAGAGCGCTTTAGCCAGCGGCGAATGGACACGGAGCGCCGGTTTGCGCGCCACGGTGGACGCCAGACCGGACTGGGTGCGCCGCATGACGGGCTCACTCATATACCTTCCCCCTTTCTTGTTATAGGCGGTGCTACTTATTCCGCCCATCCTAGCGAGCTTCGGAAAGCCCTGACAATTGGCGCGACGTTATGTTTTGTTAAGGCAGAACCCGCGTTATAGAAGCCTATTCGTCCAGCTGATGCAAAAAAGGCCGCTACTACTGTAGCGGCCTTCGCATACGACTACACGACTATTATCGCGTGCCGCGACGACGCAGGGCTGCCGGCTTGAAGTAGCCATCGTCCGGAATCGCCTGACCGAAGTCGATGGTGTTGCTCTCTTCGTTGTCCAGGTTCTGCACGTGGTAGCGACGCGCCTGCAGATCGTGGAACACGTCGAGTGCGGACCAGGTGGTCGGCAGATCGTAGTAGTTCTTCAGGTAGGCAATGGAAACGCGCCACAGCTCGCCACGACCATCGTACTGATCGACCACGGCGGCCTGCCAGCTGTCCTCGTCGAGGAACAGGGTACGCTTGGAATAGATGTGGCGAGCGCCGGACTTCAGCGTGCCTTCCACCACCCAGACGCGGTGCAGCTCGTTACGGGTCAGGGCCGGGTTCAGGTGGCCGACCTGCAGCAGATCCTTGTACTTAACGTCGGGGCTGGTGACCTTGTAGTTGTTGTACGGGATGTAGATTTCCTTCTTGCCTACCAGCTTCCACTCGTAGCGATCCGGAGCACCGTTGAACATGTCGGTGTCGTCGGCGGTGCGCAGACCGTCGGCGGCGGCGATCGGCGTGTCGTAGGCCAGGTTCGGCGCACGACGCACGCGACGTTGACCGGCGTTGTAGCCCCAGGCCTGACGCGGCTCCTTGACCTGATCCAGGGTCTCGTGAACCAGGGTCGCGCCACCGGCCAGACGTGCCGGGCTGGTGGTGAACGACAGGTAGTAGAACATGATGTTGTTCAGGTCGGCGAAGGAGCCGTTCTGCACGTAGTACTTGAACATGGCCTCCTGCTGCGAGGTGACCAGCGAGTACGAACCGTTGCGCTGCACCGCCACTTCCGAAGCGCGACGCACGATGTAGGTGCCGCGGTAGCGGGCGATGTGGTTCCACAGAGCCTCGACGCCGTTCTGCGGAATCGGGAACGGAATGCCGCCATAGGCGTTGGTGAAACCGTTGCCGCCATCGGCCAGCTTGGCGCTGGTGGCGTTCTTGATGGTGTTGTCATAGACCCACTGCGGCGCGGAGCCGGAGCGGCGGGTCTGGTACACCGGCATCTGATAGGTTTCCGGATAGGCCTTGAACATGGCGATCTGACCCGGGGTCAGGTTGGCCTCGTACTGACTCAGGTTGGCCGCGGTGATGGTGAACAGCGGCTTGTCTTCCGGGAACGGGTTGACGTGGTGCTGGCCCGAGCGGGTGTAGCCGGCCGGCGCCTGGGTGATGCCACCGGTCCAGGCCGGGATGGTGCCGGCCGCGTTGCCGGCCTTCTCGGCACCGAAGGGAGTCAGGGTATCGCCGAGTTTGGCGGCTTCCTGTGGGGAAACGGCAGCCAGCGCGGAACCGGCGGAAAACGCCAGCGCAACGGCTACGGCCATCAGCCTGTGCTTGTTCAGCATGGGTAATTCTCCGTGAAGAGTCTGACCGGGCGCCCAACGGCGCCCGGCGTTTTTTCTGGTTATGGGTATTAGAACGAGTACTTGACGTTGACGCCGATGTTGTCGCGATCACGCGCGCCGTTGTTCTGGCCAGCGCCGTAGAACTCGGTGTACTGGATCTCGGCTTCCAGGCTGTTCAGGTAGCTGGCGCGCATACCCAGGGTGTAGGCCTTGCGTCCTTCGATGAAGTTGCCGGTCTGGTGCGAGTTGCCTTCGAAGTCATGCTTGAACACGGCGAACGGCGACAGGTTCACGCCGGCGTAGACGTCGTTCCAGGTACCGGACAGCACCAGGGTGTAGCCGTAGGCGTTCTTGTTGATCTGGTCGTCGCGATCGTAGCCGGAGACGTAGGAGCCATTGCCGCGGCCAGAGTAATAGCGGCGACTGCCATCGTAAGCGGTGTATTGCAGGCTGCTGCCCCGAATGTGCTCCGAACCCAGCTCGGCTACACCGAACAACGAGTCGAAACCGAACGAGGGGCCGAAGTTGTAAATGGTGCCCAGCGAGGTGTTGAAGGCCTCGACCCGCTCGGAGTTGTGGATCTGATCATTGATATCGACCAGCTGACCGCCGATGTTGACCTGACGACCGTCGGCCAGATAGGCCGCCTGACCAAGCAGATCACCGAGCAGATCGTTGGTGGTGGCGATACCGATTGGCAGATTAGGACGGTAGGACAGCTCACCGAACACCGAGGCCTCGCCGACCGTGGTGTTGAAGCTCATGCCGTACATGCGGATATCTTCGGCATACTCGCGGCGGGCGTTGACCTGGTTGGCTACGTCTACCGCGGCGGCACCGTTGACGAGGCCGAGCACCTGAGCGGCGGCGGCATTGCCAGCGGCGGCCTGCACCAGCTGGTCGTAAGAGGCGAAACCACCCAGCCCCGCCAGTTGGTCAATGTTCAACCCCGCATAAGTGGAGTTGATATCGGCGTAGATGGTCGGTTCCTTGGCGTGGTAGTTGACGAAGTAGAAGCCGAACTCGGTGGAGTTGAGCTCTTCGGCGATATAACGGAAGGCGACACCAAACTGGCCATCGTTCTTGGCGTTGATGTCGGAGCCGACACTGGCCACCTTGATAACGCCGTTGCTGTCCAGATAATCGGTGCCCTGCAGACCGGCGAAATTGGAACCTGCCAGGGTGGGATAGAGCGACTGGAACAACGGATTGGATAGCGCGCCTACCGTTGTGTAGGCGGTATTACCACCATCAGCAAACAGATCGGTCTCGGAGAAATAGGTGCCCACCGGGTCGATCGCCGTTTCCTTCCAGTTGAACTGGTAGAAGGTCTCCATCGACAGGTTATCGGTCAAGCCGATGTTGAAGCTCAACGCTTCTACCGGCACCAATACTTCCTTCACTTCCGAGCCCGGCAGGCGGAACTTGGCGGCGTCGACCGGGTTGGTCGTGTTCACGCCGCCCCGGTAGAACAGACCCTCACCCCAGTTGAACACCTGCTTGCCCAGGCGACCGGAGACCGGCATATCGGCAACGTCCCAGTTGCCATAGACATAGGCGTCGAGGATCTGCGCATCACGGCCGGCCTTGTGGCGGGTCTCGTAGGTGAAGCTATTGTCGCGCGGGAAGCTCTGGCTCGGCTGCGCCGGGGTGTTGTTGTCGTAGTAGTCATTGCGCTTGTCCATGATCTGAGTGTCATAGAAAGCGGTACCGCGGATGAATACACCATAGTTCTGGTAGGAGGCTTCCAGATCGGTGGTGATCTTGAACACTTCGGAAACCAGGCCGGTATCGAAGTTGCGGTTGCCATCGTTGGTATTGATGTCGTTGTTGGTCTTGTCCTGCCCCTGCACGCGCCACAGCTGGCCGTAGGAAACGGTAGTGTCGATGGAACCGGTGATTTCGTTATCGGCGAAGCTGAACTCCACCGCCTGGGCCTGAGCGGCAACCAGCAAAGGCAGAACGCCAGCCAACGCATAGCCGGCCTTGGCCGGTGCAAAACGCAGAACGGGCTTGCGGGACTTAATTTCCATCGAGACATTACTCCGAGGACAGATCATTCTTTTGGGCGATCCCCTATGCCGGGGCGCGATGTGCCGTACTGGCGACGGCTTCTGTTTTTATTTGCTGCGGATGTGCAATGACTGATGAGCACTTACCCGCGGCTAAATCCTGCTCGGCTTTGCAACCATGGTGCCAATTCAAACAGGTGTATCAGCGCA
>VFQP010001340.1_pt1 | contig 33601 bp, 27 predicted proteins | sample 3512351 | NCBI WGS metagenome assembly VFQP01 (sample SAMN10412372, study PRJNA504923) | tailings metagenome | isolation source: Relicate 1 Philex TSF1 revegetated site | place: Philippines: Tuba, Benguet | collected 2017-08-29
CCTGCATGTATGCCGGTTAAATAGCCTGCTCAAAGCAGTAGATACCCTCCACCTCAATGGCGTACAGGTATTCACCAGTGAAATGAGGGCCGATAAGAAAGTATATGAGTTACAACTCACCGGACCTTCCTGCATTATCATGGGCGATGAAGGAAGAGGTGTGCAGCCTTATCTCGCTAAAGCTGCTGATGCTTTCTTTACGATACCCATGGCAGGCAAATTTGATTCCTTCAATGTGTCGGTGGCAACAGGAATTGTGTTGTATGAGGCCATGAAACAAAGACTTATTCAACCATGATCAATCAAATGGTATGATGGCTACAATATCCGCATCGAATGGTTTTCAACTGGTAGAATGTCCGCGTGATGCCATGCAAGGTTGGCCTCATGCAATTGATACTGCTACCAAGATCCGGTATATCAATGCCTTATTACAAGTAGGGTTCCATACCATCGATTTTGGCAGTTTTGTTTCTCCCAAAGCCATTCCACAAATGGCGGATACGCGGGAGGTACTTGCCGGACTTGACCTTTCTGCATCCAGCAGCAAACTACTGGCTATTGTTGCCAATATGCGTGGGGCAGAAGAAGCTGTGACATATGCGCAGATCCAATACCTTGGTTTTCCTTTCTCGATCTCACCCACCTTTCAGCGCCAGAATACCAATAGTACCATGGAGGAGAGTTTCGACAGGGTAAAACAAATGCAGGATTTATGTGTGCGACAAGGGAAAGAATTGGTGATCTACCTCAGCATGGGTTTTGGAAATCCCTATGGCGATCATTATGATGTGAGTATTCTCCATCACTGGACCGATCAGATGTCGCAATTAGGTATTCAAACAGTTTCGCTGGCCGATACTGTGGGTTTGGCTACACCTGTACAAATCAGTAGCGCACTTGAAGCATTGATTCCCAGGTACCCTGCCATGGTAATAGGCGTACATCTGCATTCCGACACTGTTAACTGGGAGCATAAACTCAATGCGGCGCTGGATGCAGGCTGTAAACGGGTAGATGGTGCACTGAAAGGGATTGGCGGTTGTCCGATGGCGCAGGATGAGTTGGTGGGTAATATGGATACCGAAAGAATGATACCCGTATTGGAGCAAAGAGGACTCATCAGCAGCCTCAATCAAAAAGCACTTACAGAAAGCAGTCGGTTGGCTGCCTCTATATTCCATTGATGTTATGAAATTTCATTACGAATTCGATATTAAGCGACCCGTTAAACAAATCGATCACCAGCAATCTGTTTTTTTAATCGGCTCCTGCTTCACCGAGAATATTGGTGAGAAATTGCGTTGGCATAAGTTTCGGATACTTGAAAATCCCAATGGCATTTTATTTAATCCGGTAAGTGTTGCTGAATCAATTGTGCAGTACATCGAAAAGAAGGAATTTACAGAAGCCGATCTCTTTTCTTATAATGAAACCTGGCATAGCTGGAAACACCATAGCCGTTTTTCAGGAGTCACACCCGGCGAGGCATTAGATAAGATCAATGCGGCAACTATTGAAGCACATGAGTTTCTTACAACTGCCGATCATGTAGTGATTACACTGGGATCGGCATGGGTATATACGCTTACTGATCTGGCGCCTCAGGCTGTGAATGGTGCAGTGGCCGCTAATAACCATAAAGCACCCGCTAACTGGTTCTTCAAGCGGTTATTGTCTGTTGAGGAAACCCTCAGCGAACTAGACCACCTCATGCATCGGCTGTTCTATTTTAATCCCAAGGTGCAGATCAGCTTTACCATTAGTCCGGTTCGACATTTACGTGAAGGCGTAATTGAGAATAACCGCAGTAAGGCTGTATTGATACAGGCCGTTCACCATTTGGTAGAAAAATTCGATCGCTTATATTATTTCCCTGCCTATGAATTGGTGATTGATGACCTGCGGGATTATCGTTTCTATGCAGAAGATTTGGTGCATCCTAACTATCATGCCACTCAATATGTTTGGGAAAAGCTGACCAATGCCATGATGAATGAGGATACCCGTATGCTGATGAAAGAAATCGCCGGCATACAACTGGCAGTACAGCACCGCCCCTTTAATCCTGCCACCAGCCAGCATCAAAGCTTTCTGCATACCTATGCAGAAAAGGCGAAGCAGCTACAACAGCTCTATCCTTATCTTGATCTTTCTCAGGAAATTGCTTCTCTTGAGGGTGCTATCAAAAAATGATCATAAACCCCATTCAGAACCAGGTACGGTTGCAGCAATCAATAAGGTATTCGATCCACGGAATAAACGAATAATCCATCCCAGTCCATCATTGGTGCGTTGCCCCCATTGTACATCATAGATGTATATTCCATCCTCTGGTTTGTGAATATCCTTGCTTGCCCCATAGAATTTTTTAGCCCAGGCATCCAAATCAAATCCCTTTTTAAAGCTGATCCGTAGTTCATAGAGCTTTCCCTTAGCTGCGATTCGGGAAGGAATGACGCGCTTGACCATTTCCTTAAATACATAGCCATCCGGTTCTTTGCGGGAGATCTCCACTGTTTGAATCATAGCAGTTTTTTCTTCTGTGCTCAGTGCAGAGAAACGGGCACTCAAGGATTGAATATCCTGCCGGTCAAAGGGAATATCCATCACCCTTAATTCAGCGTAATCATCATTGAGCGTAGCAGAATCAATAGGGATGAGCTGTTGGAATGCCTGTAAGTCCATCCCCATAAAAACCTTACCCAGGGCGGGTGGAAACAGCTTTTCCTGACTCTTACGATTGTACTTGTTTTGTGCGCCGATGTGCATACTCAGGAACAGGGATGCTACCATCAGCATGATACGATAGTTCATGTGGTGGAAATATGTGGATGGGAGGGCATCCGGTTCTTGAAATAAATAACCTTGATATGAAGATAGCTGAAATTTGGTATACAAAAACCAGATTGCGCATTAAGCTATTCCCTGCCTCAATGTATCCTGTCGCCCCGTAGTTCCAGTTTTTTCATTACATCAGCTTCATAGGCCAGCCATTGCGACCATCGTTCGCGTACTTTCTCTTTGGGAACATATTTTTCCGAGAGTTCTATGAAAAGGGTGTAATGACCGGCTTCACTTTCCATAAAACGCCGGTAGAAATTAGCCATATACGAATCTTCCAATCCCTCACTCAATCTTTTGAAGCGTTCACAACTCCTGGCTTCAATCAATGCCATGGTGAGCATCTGGTCGAGATAACGCCCCTGTTCATCGCCACCCTTTTGCTGAAAAAGCAGCAATTGGTTTACATATTCATCCCTTCGCTGTTTCCCCAACTTATATCCTCGTTTATGTAACTCCTGTAATACCAGTCTGAAATGCCCCCATTCCTCCGTAACAATAGGTGCCAGTTGCTTCACCACTTCTTCGCGTTGTGAATAGCGCTGTATGAGCGATATGCAGGTAAGGGCAGCTTTCTGCTCACAATAGGCATGGTCGGTAAGAATGGCTTCCATACTAATGCTGGCAAGGTTAACCCATCTTGGATCGGTGGGCAATTGCAAGCCGAGAATATTCCTGGTATGTGCCGATAACTCCATACTGCAAAGATACTGATCGGGTGGCAAGACAGAAGCATCGGTCTAATTGTTGTAGTTTTGATGGATGTACGCCGATGATTTCCTGCAACGAAAATTAGATGAACGCATCCAAGCACATGCACTTCGGAAGCTGCAATTGCCAGCCGGACTGGTCGATTTTTGTTCGAATGATTACCTGGGTATAGCACGCAACAATTTACTTCACCAGGAAGGATCTGCGGCTAATGCAGGGGCAACCGGATCAAGGCTGCTGGCGGGTAATTATGCCTTTATCATGGATGTTGAAAAAGCCATTGCGCAATTTCACCGGGTTCCTGCCGCATTAATGTTCAATTCGGGCTATGATGCCAATCTGGGATTACTGGCATCTGTTCCGCAGCGGGGTGATACTGTTTTATATGATCATCTTTCCCATGCATCTATCCGTGACGGATTGCGATTGGGTTTTGCAAAGTCTTACTCCTTTGCGCACAATGATATGTATGACCTGGAGAAGAAACTACAGGAAGTTGCAACGGGTAACATCTTCGTGGTAACAGAATCTGTTTTTAGTATGGATGGAGATACCTGTCCATTACCCGAACTAGTTACCCTTTGTAACCGTTATAAAGCCCATCTCATCATTGATGAAGCACATGCTACAGGTGTGATTGGCGAAAGGGGAGAAGGACTCGTGAACCAGCTTGGCCTGGAAGAGCAGGTATTTGCCCGTGTGCATACATTCGGGAAAGCCTGTGGCTGTCATGGAGCTGTCGTATTGGGGTCTGAACGTTTGTACAGTTATCTTGTCAACTTTGCGCGAAGCCTGATCTATTCAACTGCATTGCCTGAAAAAGCGGTGGCTGCCATTGCCAGGTCTTATGACCTGTTCCCCCATATGGTGACAGAACGACGCCATTTGCAGGCATTGATTCACCAGTTTCAGCATGCACAACTGCGATTTGAGCGATTGCATTCTTCTACTCCTATACAGGGAGTGGTAGTACCCGGCAATGAAGCTGTCCGACAAACAGCCCATCATTTGCAGCAGCAAGGTTTTGATGTAAGGCCGATTCTATACCCAACCGTTCCCGCAGGTAGCGAACGGTTACGGATTGTGCTGCATGCCTTTAATACCGAAGAGGAATTGCGCAGTCTGTTACACATACTGTCCTGAATGAGTTGTCTGCTTTTGGGAAAAGAACTATATTCAATCTATAAATACTTGTCCATGCGAATCATTCCTTTACTGATCTCGGCTGCCTGTACTACAGGATTGGTCATTGCCCTGAATACACCATTATCTGTAGGGAATTCAAAGACACCCCGTTTAGGTTATTTTCTTTCTCCGCAACAAGGGTTCTGGCAGAATGCTGAGCCTGCTAATGCCTCACATACCGATAATATAGCTTTGGGTGGGGTGAAAGAGGAAGTAGAAGTATTCATCGATGATCGACTGGTTCCGCATATCTATGCCAAGAATGACCAGGATGCCTATTATGCGCAAGGATACCTCCATGCCAAATACCGTTTATGGCAAATGGAATTTCAGACCCATGTAGCAGCCGGAAGATTGAGTGAAATTGTTGGCCCCGACAGGTTAAAGACCGACCAATATTTCAGACGCATGGGTATGGTAAGTGCTGCAGAGAAAACCTTGCAGGAAGCCTCCAAAAATAAAGAAGTGAAAATGGCTATTGAAGCCTATGCTGCCGGTGTGAATGATTATATCAAACACCTGAGTCCGGAACAGATTCCCTTTGAATATAAGTTATTGGATTATCAGCCTGAAGAGTGGACACCGCTCAAGACCTATCTGTTTCTGATGTTCATGTCTTATGATCTTACTGCTAGAGGACTTAGTACCGATCTGCAAATGACCAATGCCCGCAATTATTTCGGCTATGAAGATTTTGATCTGTTATATACCAATGTTCAGGATTCATTAGACCCGATTATTCCTAAAGGTACCAGCTTTACAAAACCCGCTATTGTACCTGTAGCGCCTGCTAATGTTGATTCGGTTTATCTCAAAAGTAGTATGGCTGCTCCTGCTGGCACAGGCATGCCAGCGCCGGATAAAAACAATGGTAGTAATAACTGGGCTGTGTCGGGCAGTAAAACAGCCAGTGGTCGCCCAATACTGGCGAATGACCCACACCTTGGATTGAACCTGCCTTCCCTATGGTATGAAATGCAGATCACCACTCCTACCCATAATACCTATGGTGCCAGCTTTCCTGGATCACCGGCAGTGATTATTGGTTTCAATGATAGCATAGCCTGGGGCGTAACCAATGCAGGCAGGGATGTTATTGATTACTATGATATACAATTCAAGGATAGTACCATGGAAGAATACTGGTTCAATGGTATGTGGAATAAGGCCGATATCAAACAAGAACGCATCAGGATAAAAGGACAGCCTGATCATGTTGACAGGGTGCCCTATACTGCTTTCGGACCAGTAATGTATGACAAGGTTTATCAGGTTGATGGTACCAAGGGCCAGTATCTGGCAGTGAGGTGGACGGCACATGATGGCGGTCAGGGACTCAGAACTTTCTATGATCTGAACAGGGCAAAGAATTATGATGACTATATCGCTGCCATCCACCAGTGGACCTGTCCCGGACAGAATTTTGTGTTCATTTCTAAATCAGGCGATATCGCCATCAAACAGCAAGGGGCATTTGTAGCCCGCTGGAAGCGGCAGGGTGATTTCATTATGCCAGGTACAGATAACCAATACATGTGGCAGGGATATATCCCCAATGAAGAGAACCCTACCATGAAGAACCCTGCACGAGGATTTGTGAGCAGTGCCAATCAGCAACCGGTTGATGCCTCTTATCCTTATTACCTGGGTGCTGCCAGTGCTTTTCCTGTGTATCGCGGACTCATCATTAACAGAGAGCTGGATACGATGAGCCAGATAACTGCAGCAGATATACAAAGGTTACAAACCGATAACTATAACATTTTTGCGCAGATAGCTCGTCCTGCTTTGTTTAAATTCCTCAACCAGGAAGCTTTATCTGCTACGGAAAAGAAATATGTGGGCTTATTACAATCATGGAACCTGCGCAATGATCCCGGGGAAGTAGGTGCTACCATCTTCAAAACCGTATGGGATAGCCTTGAAGCAACCATTTGGCAGGATGAGTTCAGCAAAAGTCCCTTACCATTACCCTGGCCCGATGATCCGATTTTGGTAGATATCATGCTGCGTGATACCAGCTATTACATGGCAGATGATGCTACAACACCCGATAAGGTCGAAACCCTATATGATGCGGTACTTACCGCTTTTAAAAAAGCAGCTATAACCTGCGCTGCATTAGAAAAGAAGAATCAGTTAGTCTGGAGTGTGTACAAAGATACAAGGGTGAGCCATTTACTCAAGCTCGATCCATTGAGCCGCTTACACCTGCCAATTGGTGGTGGCGCTTCCATCATCAATGCCACCACAGCAGCACATGGGCCCAGTTGGAGAATGATTGTTCACATGACCGATGAAATAGAAGCATATGGTGTTTACCCTGGCGGACAGAGCGGTAATCCGGGAAGTAAATACTATGATTCGTTTATTGATACCTGGGCCGCAGGCAAATACTATCGCATCTTGTTCCTGAAACGTGCACAGGCAGAGAAGGAACAGCGTATTAAATGGAAGCTCACATTTACCAATAGCTAAAGTAATTCTATGAAATTTTTATCCGCACTTGTTTTAACCGCCTTGCTGGCATTTGCTGCCGGTTTATATGGAGCCGCACCTTGGTGGAGTTTTGCCATTACCTCATTCATTGTAGCAGTGGCTGTTCACCAACGTGCCTTCCGTGCATTTGCTGCCGGTTTCCTGGGGCTATTCCTGCTTTGGGGTATTCTGGCGATCATGAAAGACAATGCCAATGAACACCTGCTAGCCACCAAAGTGGCCAATATTCTTCCTCTGGGCGGCTCATACTGGCTGCTGATCTTTATAACGGCATTGGTAGGAGGATTGGTGGCTGGATTATCTGCGCTAACAGGCAGTTTTCTCCGGCAGTCTAAATAAGGCCCATCGTCTTTCTATGAAAGAAATGTTAAGGTAGTGTGGGGGTTAATAATTAGTTAAACTATTCTTCCATCCCCTTGTTAGCACACCCATGCAAATACATGCCAGTATTTTCGTGCCAACGCTAACATACATGAAGAAAATTATACTAGCCCTGCTACTCGCAGTGTTGACGATATCCCTGTTTGCTCAAAACATTTCAGGTACCATTAAAGATGCAAAAGGGAATGTACTCGCCTATGCTTCTGTACTGGTGAAGGGGTCAACAATTGGTGTATCCTCAAATGCTAATGGATATTATAGTCTTACCCTCAACCCGGGCAATTATACACTGGTTTGCCAGTTTATAGGCTATAAGGCCAGCGAAAGAAAAGTAAAACTTGAGGCAGGTAAGAATGAAGTGATCGATTTTGAATTAACACCACAGCAATATGATCTTCAGGATGTAGTGGTGAAAAATAGTGGTGAAGATCCCGCTTACGCCATCATGCGGCAAGCAATCGCCAAACGTACAGTACACCTTCGGGAGAATAGAAAATTTTCAGCCGATGTTTACCTGAAAGGACAATTACAACTTCGTGATTATCCCAAACGATTCTTTGGCCAGAAAGTTGATTTTGAAGATGGCGATAGCAGTAAAAGAAAGATGCTATTCTTGTCGGAGTCCATCGCAAAATATTCTGTAGAAGAACCCAATAAGGAAAAAGTGGAAGTGATTTCTACCAAGGTGAGCGGACGAAGCAATAGCTTTGGATTCAGCAGTCCGCAAATCATTTCTTTCTATAATAATAATGTAGAAATGGGGGAGGGACTGAATCCCAGAGGATTCATATCGCCGGTATCGGCCAATGCCTTAACCTATTACAAGTATAAATTTGAGGGTACTTTCTATGAAGATGGGATTGAGATCAATCGCATTAAAGTGATCCCTAAAAGAAAATATGAGCCATTATTCTCCGGTTATATCAATATCGTTGAAAACGAATGGCGCATTCATAGTCTGCGCTTGTACTTACTACGAGAACAACAAATGCAGTTCCTGGATACGCTCGTAGTTGAACAACAGTATGTACCCGTGCCAGCCTCGAAAACATGGGTGATTAAAAACCAGGTGATTTATCCATCGGGTAAAATTTTCGGATTTGATTTCTTCGGAAGCTTTGTTCAGGTGTATGACCGATTCAACTTACAGCCTGCCTTCGAAAAAGGGTATTTTAATAATACGGTTCTAAAATTCTATGATAGCTCTAACAAACGTTCTATGGCTTATTGGGATAGTGTTAGACCATTGCCACTGTCGCCGGAAGAAATGCGGGATTATGTGAAGAAGGATAGTTTGGAACAATTGAGAAATGATCCCAGATACCTCGACTCCATCGATCGTAAAAGGAATAAAGTAACCATTGTGGGGGTATTGCTCACCGGACAGTCTTACAGCAAGCAGAAGCGAAGAGAAACGGTTTCCTTTGAGTCGGTATTGAATTCACTCAATTATAATACAGTAGAAGGGGCAGTAGTGAACTTTTCTCCTGTATGGACAAAACAATTGAAGAAAGAAGGTAGAGGGACTTTGCGGATAGCGCCCTATTTCAGGTATGGTATTACTAATGGACATTTTAATGCACACCTTAGTGCGCGCTATAGTTTTGGGAAAAAATATTTCAATTCTGTTACAGTATCGGGCGGTAGGCGAGTGTTTCAATTTAATAATAATCAGCCCATACTACCCAGGGCCAATACCTATTCTACCCTGCTCTATGAGAATAACCACATGAAACTATATGAGGCCAATTTCTTCAGGGCTGCCTATAATACTGGTATTGGTAATGGACTCACATTCGGCGCCAGTTTTCAGTTCCAGGATCGCTTTGCCCTGAATAATCTGATAGATCCGGTTAGCTGGAAAAATATCAGTGGCCGTGAATTCACGCCTAACTATCCGGTAGACCTGGTTTCGTCCAATATGCCCCGCAACCAGGCTGCACAGGTAACGGTTGGATTAAACTGGCAACCGGGGGGTAAATACATAGAGATACCGGATAGAAAAATTGCGATCGGATCTGATTGGCCCAATTTTTCTGTTTCACTTACCCATGGTATCAAAGGACTGTTAGGAAGTGATGCAGACTTTACCAAATGGCGCTTCCTGGTATCGGATGATATTAATCTGAAAATGGGAGGAGAACTGAGCTATCGCCTCATGACGGGAGGATTCCTGAGGGCCAAACAAGTAGCATTACCCGATTATCAGCACTACCAGGGTAACCAAACAGTTATCGCCAATGATCCACTGAGTGGCTTTCTGTTAGCACCCTATTATAAGTATAGTAACACTTCTTCTTTCTATAGTGCCGCACATGGGGAATACCATTTGAATGGGCTGCTGACCAATAAAATACCTGGGTTCCGCAGACTTAACTGGTTCCTGGTAATGGGTGGTAATATGTTGTATGTAAAGAATGGGGCTACCTATTTCGAAGCCTTTGCAGGTTTGGAGAATATCCTCAAAATTATGCGTGTTGATTTTGTAAAAGGATTTGAGAAGAATGGCCCGTCCCCCTTTGGCGTAAGGATTACATTACCCTTCCTCATGGAAGGTGGCAGAGATGATTGATGGCTGATCATTCAATAATTGTTTACCTTAAGGGCTAAACAATTACTCATGAGATCATTGTTCATACCCTTATTATTCCTGATCGGATGTGCAGATCAACAAACTGACACCAGCCTGGTGTTGGAGCAACGTGATACCATTCAGGCTATATCTTTATTAGGTGATAGCCTGGTGATGACTACTCCGCCTGCCCGCATTATGGCAGCATATGATAGCATAAAAGCGATCTATGAAAAAGATCCCGGCAATGTTGATCAGTTGATCTGGTATGGAAGATGGGCTGCTTATAGTGGCGATCATAAAAAAGCGATCAGTATTTTTTCGAAGGGTATTGAGCAGTTTCCTGATGAAGCACGTTTATACAGGCATCGGGGACACCGATACATTACCACCCGACAATTTGCCAAAGCAATTGCCGATTTGGAAAAAGCGAAATCATTGACAGCAGGTAAGGCCGATGTCATTGAACCCGACGGACAACCCAATGCCATGAATATTCCCGTGAGTACATTGCAGGGAAACATACTGTATCATTTGGGGCTTGCCTATTATTTACAAGGAGACTGGGAGAAGGCATTATCTGTGTATGAACTTGCCTGGAAAACGGTGACTACCAATAATGACCAGCGGGCATCGCTTGCTCATTGGATATACATGACGGCAAGGCTGTTGAATCAACCGGCAAAAGCCAGTTCCATTCTTGATCAGATCCATGAGCAAGATGTGATCATCGAAAATCAGGTGTACCATCGTCTCTGTCTTTTCTATAAAGGAGTACTTAGTCAGGATTCATTGGTTGGTGCCGCAAATGGTAAGGCAAGCAGCAATGATGCCCTGCTGTATGGAATAGCTAATTGGTATCATTATAATAATCGCCCCAAAGAAGCGGCCGCAATGATTGACCAGATACTGGCAGGCAAAGGATGGGCCTCATTTGGCTATATAGCAGCGGAAGCAGATAAAAAGCGCTATCACATTGATCATCAATAGTGTATTGTGGTAATCAGCCAGATTTCAGGGAAATCGTATCTTTGTAGTATGTTTTGGCCACCCTGCAAGTGGCTCCGTTATAAATGGACTATGCACGCATAGCTAAAATATTCTATTATGGCCCTACTACACAACCGCGTCTCCAATGAGGAGTTGAAGCAACGTTTAATGGAAGAAAGTTTCCATCGTGTTACCATCAGTTTCTATCATTATTTTCCTATTCAAAATCCGCAGCAGTTTAGGGATGAGTTGTATCGTTCACTGAATGCTTTAAGTGTATTCGGAAGAATTTATGTAGCGAAAGAAGGAATCAATGCGCAAATTAGTGTGCCGGAGCAGCATATGGATGCTTTCCGTGCAACCTTGTATGCTATTGAGCCATTAAATGGTATACGACTCAATATTGCCGTTGATGACGACGGAAAGAGCTTCTGGGTATTGAAAATCAAAGTGCGTGATAAGATCGTTGCCGATGGTATCGAAGACCCAACATTCGATATGGAGAACAGAGGTAAGTATGTGAATGCCGTACAAATGAATGAGATGCTCGATTCGGGTAATACCATCGTGATTGACATGCGGAATCACTATGAATATGAAGTGGGGCATTTTGAATCTGCGCTCGAAATTCCTTCAGATACTTTTCGCGATCAACTGCCCATGGCTGTTGATATGATGAAGGGGAAGGAAGAACAGAACATCATCATGTATTGTACCGGTGGCATCAGGTGTGAAAAAGCCAGTGCCTATATGTTGCATAAAGGGTTCAAGAATGTATTTCACCTCGAAGGCGGTATCATCAATTATGCCCGTCAAATCAAGGATGCAGGCATCGATAGTAAATTCATTGGAAAAAACTTTGTATTCGATAATCGCTTGGGCGAACGTATTACTGATGATGTGATCGCTAAATGCCATCAGTGTGGCAAGCCCGCCGATACACATACAAACTGCCGTAATAATGGCTGTCATTTGCTCTTCATTCAATGTGAATCCTGTGCGCAGGCATTTGAAGGATGCTGCAGTACGGCATGTAAGGATACCCTAGCCATGCCTGTTGAGCGTCAGAAAGAATTACGCAAGGGTGTAGAGAATGGGCAGAATATTTTCAACAAGAGCCGGGTTCGGTTAAGACCAAGGCTCAATGAAGAGAACGGATCATAGTTGTAATGAGTGCTGATGCTGATTAAATAGCACCAAGTTTCTTCAAGGCATTTGTTGCCGCGAGTTCCAGCGAGGCGGCATCGGGCGACTCAGGCGCAAACGTTTTGCCTGTTACTTTTTCATACAGCTCAATATAACGCTGGCTAATAGTTTGTAACCATTCATCGCTCATGGTTGGAACAGTTTGTCCTTCTTTGCCCATGAAATTATTGGCCATTAACCATTCGCGTACAAATTCCTTACTCAGCTGTTTTTGTTTTTCACCACTTGCCTGACGGGCTTCGAAACCATCGGCATAAAAGTAACGTGATGAATCGGGTGTGTGTACTTCATCCATCAGGTAAATGGTATCACCAATTTTGCCAAATTCATATTTGGTATCAGCGAGGATTAAGCCTTGTTTGGCCGCTATTTCTTTTCCGCGGGCAAATAGTTGCAGTGCATAAGATGAGAGTTGCTCCCATTCTGCAGCAGTTGCAAGTTCCTGGGCAATGATGGCTTCTTTTGAAATGTCTTCATCATGTCCTTCTGCTGCCTTAGTAGAAGGTGTGATGATGGGAGTTGGGAAGAAATCATTCTCTTTAAGTCCATCAGGAAGTGTAACCCCACAAAGGGTTCGGCTGCCTGAGGCGTAAGTGCGCCAGGCATGTCCTACCAGGTTACCTCTTACAACCATTTCTATCTTGAAAGGCACACATTTTTTACCAATGGAAATATTGGGGGCCGGTACATCTACCAGCCAGTTGGGGCAAATATCCCTTGTTGCTTCCAGCATATAAGCCGCAATTTGGTTCAGTACCTGGCCTTTAAAAGGGATAGGGCGGGGTAATATTACATCAAATGCTGATATGCGGTCTGAAGCCACCATCACCAGCCAATCCTGGCCAATACTGTATACATCACGCACTTTTCCATGGTAAAGACCTGTCTGGGAGGGGAAATTGAAGCTGCTCATGCCTCAAAATTACTGGCATGCCGGGAAATAAAATAATGACTTGGTCGTTTTTTTCAAAAAGGACGTTGATTTTTAAGTCAAATTAAATTTTCCGTTCAAACTAACAATCGCTATTTTGCTCTTAATTATAACTAAACTTGCTCCATATGAGAAGATTCTACAGCAAACATTTGTTTGTGGCAATGGCTACTGTTGTGTCTATCCCGGTCCTTGCCCAACAATCCACTACTGTTAGCGGTAGTGTGAAGAATGCCGGCTCCAAGGAAGCCATTTCTGCTGTTTCCGTTACCATTAAAGGAGGAACCACCGGTACGTTCACCGACGACAAAGGTAATTTCCGTTTTACGACTGTTCAGAAGTTGCCATTTACATTGGTGATCTCTTCTGTGGGCTATGCTTCGAAAGAAGTAACCGTGAGCAGTGCCGATCAGGCAATCAATGTTGAATTAGCGACTTCTTTTGCTTTGGGTGATGAGGTTGTGGTATCTGCATCGAGGGTTGCTGAACGTATACTGGAATCTCCCGTTTCCGTAGAGCGCATCAGTACAGCCGCGATCAGGAATACACCTGCTACCAGTTATTACGATATGATCACCAACCTGAAAGGTGTTGACGTGGTAACAGCCAGTCTTACTTTCAGAAGTGTGGGTACCCGTGGTTTCAACAGTAGTGGTAACACGCGTTTGAACCAGCTGGTAGACGGTATGGATAACCAGGCTCCAGGTCTTAACTTCTCTGTGGGTAGTGTAATTGGCTTGAGTGAACTGGATGTTGATAATATTGAACTCCTGCCAGGTGCTTCTTCAGCACTGTATGGTCCGGGTGGTATGAATGGTACTGTTTTGATTAACAGTAAGAACCCTTTCAAATACCAGGGCTTTAGCTTCCAGGTAAAACAAGGGATGAACCATATTGATGGTAAGCAACGTCCTGCCGCTCCTTTTTATGACTGGAGTTTGCGTTGGGCTAAAAAAGTGAATGATAAACTGGCTTTCAAGATCAATGCACAGTTTGTGCAGGCACAGGATTGGCTGGCCAATCAAACTGATAACTATAGCCGTACCACTGGTACCCAGAATGGTATCGTGAAACCTGGTTTCCGTGAGATCGATCCTAACTATGATGGTGTAAACGTGTATGGTGATGAAACCACACAGAATATCAGTTCTATCGCTTCTCAGGTATTCGCAGCTGCAGGATTGTCATCTGCACAACTGGCCGCATTTAATGGTTTCCTTGCGGCGAATCCAGGTGCTAATTTAACAGCCTTTAATACTTTCCTCAATGGGGCAGGTGCTGGTGCATTAGTAAATGCCGGTGTTTCACCTATTATTTATGGTGCATCTCCTGCGAGAAACTTCCTGCAAAACCAGGCTGTGAGCAGAACTGGCTATAATGAAAAAGATGTAGTGAACCCTACAACAGTGAACATGAAGTTGACTGCTGGTATTCACTATAAGCTGACCGACAGAATTGAAGCTTCTTTCAATACTTATTTCGGTACTGGTAATACGGTATATACCGGAAGTGACCGTTATTCACTGCAAGATCTTCGTATTGCTCAATTCAAGTTTGAATTAAAGCATAAGAACTGGTATGTACGTTATTATGCTACCCATGAAAATGCTGGTAACTCTTTCAATGCTACCATTACTACCCGTTTGTTCAATGAAGCCTGGAAACCCAGTGCATCTTGGTATCCTCAATACATCGGTGCTTATGTGTCTGCCCTTGATGCTGGCGCAGGACTCGTGAATGCACATAATGCTGCCCGTGCTTTTGCTGATCAGGGAAGACCAACCGGCTTTATTGGCAATAACGCGTTATTCCAGAGAGTGGCCCGCACCCCAATTTCACAAGGTGGTGGTCTGTTCCTGGATCGTTCAAGACTTAAAGTATTCGATGCTCAGTACAACCTGAGTGAAAACCTGGGTCTGGAAAAAACTAAAACAGACTGGTTGATTGGTATTTCTACCAAACAATACCAACTGAATTCAGAAGGAACACTGTTCGCTGATACAGCAGGTATTATCAAAATCAATGAATTTGGTGCTTATACCCAAATTTCACAACGCCTGTTCAACGATGTACTGAAGCTCACTGTTTCAGGTCGTTATGATAAGAACACCAACTTTAAAGGTCGTTTCACACCAAGAGCTTCTGCCGTAGTTAAACTGGCAAAAGACCATAACCTGCGTTTCTCTTATCAAACAGCTTATCGCTTCCCCACAACACAAAACCAGTGGATTAACCTGACTGTGGGTGGTGGTACAAGACTGCTGGGTGGTTTACCACAACTGCGCGATTACTACAAGTTCAGCACGAACCCAGTATTCACATTGCCCAGCGTACAGGCTTTTGGTGCCAGCGTATTGGGTGGTGCTCCAAACCCCAGCCTGTTGCAACAACAAACATTCGGCGATTTCAAGCCTGAATCCATGCGTTCATTTGAAGTGGGCTATAAGGGCCTGATCGGTCAGCGCTTATTGATTGATGCCTATGCTTACTGGGGTCGTTACAAAGATTTCCTGAGTAGCGTAGTAGCTATCCAGTCAAGAAGCACGACTTTCAACCCCATTAACTTGCTGAGTGAAAATACCCGTATCGCTTACAGCATTTCGGTAAATACACCAGGTGAAGTAGAAACAAGTGGTTGGGGCGTATCTGCTGAGTACATGATGCCTAAGAACTTCTCTTTCAGTGGTAACCTTTACTCAGACAGGATCGGTGACCTGCCTCCAGGTTTCGTGTCTTATTTCAACACTCCTAAGCACAGGGTGAACCTGGCTTTCAATAACTCTGGTTTCGGTAAAGACAACCGTTATGGTTTCAGTATCGTGTACAGATGGGCCAACTCTTTCTACTATGAAGGAACTTTTGGCTCAGGTATGGTACCCTGGATGAGAACTGTAGACGCCATGGTGAGCTACAAGTTCCCTGCTACCAAAACCCTTGTTAAAGTGGGTGGTACCAATATCTTTAACAGATACTACCGCACTGGTTGGGGTAACCCCCAGATCGGTGGTCTCTACTACGTGAGCCTGGGCTGGAACGTGTTTTAATCCCTGCAATCGATCTATATCAAAAGGGGCTGTGCCAAATACAGCCCCTTTTTGTATGTAATACCCCCAAAAAAGCAGAAAATGACCCTTTTTGTGTTTTCTGTTCTGACCGGAATCTTATATTTTTGCTGCTCATTTAATAAACCAATAAGATGCGTTCAATAGCTTTCAGAGAGGCCCTAAGAGAAGCCATGAGTGAAGAAATGAGAAGAGATGAGCGAGTTTTCCTGATGGGAGAGGAAGTGGCCGAGTATAATGGTGCTTATAAAGTAAGTCAGGGTATGCTGGCTGAATTTGGTGCGAAGAGAGTGATCGATACCCCCATTGCTGAATTGGGTTTTGCAGCTGTAGCCGTAGGTGCAGCACAAAACGGACTTCGTCCTGTGGTAGAATTCATGACCTGGAACTTCGCCGTTCTGGCCATGGATCAGATCCTGAATACCGCTTCTAAAATGCTTGCCATGAGCGGCGGTCAAATTGGTTGTCCCATCGTTTTCCGCGGCCCTAATGGTAGCGCAGGTCAGCTGGGTGCACAACACTCCACTGCTTTTGAAAGCTATTATGCCAATATCCCTGGTATTAAAGTGGTATCTCCTTCTAACGGTTATGATGCTAAAGGATTGATGAAACAAGCTATCCGCTATGAAGAAGATCCCGTTATGTTCATGGAAAGTGAGGTAATGTATGGCGATAAGAGCGATATACCCGATGAAGAATATTATATCCCTCTCGGTAAAGCCGATGTGAAAAGAGCAGGTAGGGATGTAACCATCGTTTCTTTCAATAAAATGATGAAAGTTGCCCTTGGTGCTGCCGCCGAGCTTGAAAAAGAAGGCGTAAGCGCCGAAGTAATCGATCTTCGTACCATACGTCCACTCGACTGGATGACTATTCTGGAGAGTGTGAAAAAAACCAACCGTCTGGTGATCGTTGAAGAACAATGGCCATTTGCCTCTGTTTCTTCAGAGATCAGCTACCGCATCCAAAAAGAAGGGTTCGATTACCTCGATGCCCCCATCAGGCGCATCACCAGCGCAGATGCTCCTATGCACTACGCTCCGAACCTGGCAGCACTGGCCATTCCCGATATTACCCGTACGGTAAAACTCGTGAAGGAAGTGATGTATATGAAGAAATAATGGATCAGCTCTTTATTGCGCGATTCCTTAAGATACAGACCCGGATTTCCCGGGTCTTTTTTTTGTTCTAATTTCGTCCTCGCATCCATCACTTATGGAATAGCTTAACTGGTACATGCAACAGGCAATACATAAAGCAGTCATTTTTTTATCTATCCTATTTTCTCCATTATTGTTGTGGGCACAGCCTGCAAAAGATAGCGTGAATACCCTTCAGGAAGTAGTAGTGACCGCTATGCAGGGAGCCACCAACTGGAAAGATGTACCGGCAGCCATTGCCATCATTGGTAAAACAGAAACACAACGCAATGCCACAGCCAGTTTATTATCCTTATTCAATAGTGTACCCGGCGTGCGCATGGAAGAAAGGTCACCCGGCAGCTATCGCCTATCTATTAGAGGCAGTTTACTAAGATCGCCCTTTGGGGTACGCAACCTGAAAGTGTACTATAATGGACTGCCGCTATCTGATGCCTCCGGTAATACTTACCTGAACCTGCTCAATACCGAACAGGTAAGCGGTGCTGAGATACTGAAAGGGCCTGCTGCTTCTATGTATGGCGCAGGCACAGGTGGTGCTATCTTACTATGGTCGGATACCGCATATGCTGCAATGCCTTTATTTCAATACAAGGGAGGTATTCAGGTTGGGTCCTATGGACTTTTACAACAACAGGCAGGCATTACCTATAGTAACCAGGGGTTTCAATCAACACTGCAACAACAGCATCTGCAATCATCCGGCTATCGGCGACAATCTTCTTTGCGGAGAGATGGGCTGCAATGGACAGCGGGCTGGAGGAAGGGGCGACATGATACCCGCCTGATCAGCTTTTATACCGATTTGCAATACCAAACCCCGGGTGGATTAACCGCCTTGCAAATGCAGCAGGACCCTGCAAGCGCAAGGCCAGCTACAGCAAGCCTGCCAGGTGCTGTACAACAAAAGGCGGCGGTGTATAATCAAACTCTTTATGCAGGAATAATACATAAATACCGGATCAATGCAAAGCAGGATCTTCATGCATTTGTAATGACCAGCAATACCCGGTTCCGCAACCCCTTTATCACCAATTATGAAAAGCGTAATGAGCATAATGCCGGTATGGGAATTGGTTGGACGAACCGCTTTTCCAAAGGCATCCATCAATGGGTATTACACCTGGGTACAGAATGGCTTACACAGGGCGCGCATATCGATAATTATGGCAACCGCAATGGGATCAAGGATACCATTCAATACAAGGATCGGGTTAGGAGTACACAATGGATGGGCTATGCCCAGCTAACCTGGCGAGTTGGTGAACGAATTATTATTCAGTCGGGTATAAGCCTCAATACACAAAGCTATCGTTATGAAAGACTGGTCAATCCGGTTCAGCCCATACAAAAAAGAACCATGGGTGAGTTACTGGCTCCGCGTTTATCATTGGCTTATCGGGTGAGTCGGGATATTACCCTGTATGGGGTAGTGGCCAAGGGATTCTCTGCGCCAACACTTGCTGAGTTCAGACCTTCAGATGGAAATTTTTATCCTTTTCTTGAAGCAGAGCGTGGCTGGAATATGGAAGCAGGCATAAAAGGGTATTTACTCCATGGCAGATTGAATGTTGATCTCTCTGCCTATTATTTCGCTTTGAAAAATGCAATTGTGCGACGCAATGATAATAGCGGTAACGAGTACTTTGTAAATGCCGGTGCAACTTCACAGCCCGGTATTGAACTGAATACAAGGTTGAAATTATTCAAAGCTATTGATCGCTGGAGGCCCGCCATGTTTCTGTGGACGAGTATGGCCTGGCAGCCATACCGGTTTACAGAATACCGGCAAGGCGCCATTAGTTATGACCAAAATCAACTCACGGGTGTGCCCCGGATACTATGGGTAACAGGTGTTGACCTTGAGGCGGCAAATGGGGTGTATTTGGCGGTATCACTCGACCATACAGGACGGATCTACCTGAATGATGCCAATGATGAATTTGCCAGTCCCCGCAGTATCCTGCAGGCGAGGGCCGGATACCGGAAGGGAGTAGTAGATTTTTTCCTGACACTCGATAATGGTTTGAATCAATCCTATAGCCTCGGACATGATATCAATGCCTTGGGCCGACGTTACTATAACCCCGCCATGCCGCGAAATTGGTCGGTTGGTGCATTTTTTCGATTTTGATGAGCGGATTAAGCAACTCTAACATAAATTTTCAACAGGCTCTAAAAAGGCAATCCCTATCTTAGCGGCAAAGATCTGAACATGGCAAATATCCTGATCATTGATGATGAGCGTGCAATCCGTAATGTACTGAAAGATATTCTTGGTAACGAAGGATTTAAGGTAGATGAGGCTGCTGATGGTGAAGAAGGCCTCAGTAAGTTCAGTGCAGGAAGTTATGATGTGGTACTCTGTGATATCAAAATGCCCAAACTGGATGGTATGGAGTTTTTGCAGAAGGTAATGGAAAAGGGGGTGGATACACCAGTGATCATGATCAGCGGACATGGTAATATCGAAACTGCTGTGGATGCCGTTAAAAAAGGTGCATTTGATTATATCTCCAAGCCACCAGATTTGAACAGGCTGCTGATTACTATTCGCAATGCCATGGATAAAACCTCTTTGGTTAAGGAAACCAAAGTATTAAAGCGTAAAGTATCCAAAGTGCAGGAAATTATTGGTGAGAGTGAAGGCATCATGCGCATCAAGGAAACCATTGAAAAAGTGGCCCCTACCGATGCCCGTGTACTGGTAACGGGAGAAAATGGAAGTGGTAAGGAATTGGTAGCCCGCTGGCTTCATGAAAAAAGTAACCGGGCCAATGCCCCCATTGTAGAAGTGAACTGTGCCGCCATACCCGGGGAACTGATCGAAAGTGAACTTTTTGGTCATGAAAAGGGATCTTTTACTTCAGCCATCAAACAGCGGATTGGAAAATTTGAACAAGCCAATGGCGGTACCTTATTCCTGGATGAGATTGGTGATATGAGTTTGAGTGCACAGGCCAAAGTACTGCGTGCCCTGCAGGAAGGAAAAATTACCAGGGTAGGGGGTGATAAGGAAATTTCTGTTGATGTTCGAGTGGTGGCAGCCACCAATAAGGACCTCTTACAGGAAGTAGAAGCCAAGAATTTCAGGTTAGATCTTTACCACCGTTTGGGTGTTATCCTCATTCATGTGCCTTCCCTTAATGAAAGAAAATCTGATATACCCCTGCTGGTAGATAAGTTCCTGGAAGATATTGCTGCGGAATACGGTCAGGCGAAAAAAGGAATCAATCAAAAAGCTATAGAAGCTTTACAAGCCCATAACTGGACAGGTAATATCCGGGAACTGCGTAATGTGGTAGAACGGCTTATCATCCTTTCCGGAAAAGAGATTACGGCAACAGATGTACAGGCCTATGTACTGCCAGGGTAAAGTACTATACTTTATTATCTGAAATACCGCTGCCTATACCTTACGTGCAAATTGTAAGAGGCTGTCGAGCGATTTTAATAAGATTGCATTGGCAGGTAGCTTTGTAATGTCGCGGGTAAGCGGCCCGGCCATCACAATACTTTGTTCGGGGTATTGTGTACAAAGGTCTTGCAGCAAATCATCAATAGCTACTTCATACAAATGGGAAATTGCATGGAAGTACAATATAGATGGTTGTTTTTGATGTACATATGTATGCAGGTCTTTCAACGGAAGATCTATTCCCAGGTACACACATCTTTTACCCGCTTTTTTCATGAGGTAATGTGTAAGCAGAAGCGGTATCTCATGCTGCTCGCCCTCAGGGGTGAATAAAACGGTAACAGGACCATGTTGAATGGGTTTGCTCAGTTGTTCAATATGAACGATGAGCTTCCGTTTAATGAGGTTACTGGCAAAATGTTCCTGTGCGGGAATGGCATGATCAGTTAGCCATAATAGTCCAATCTTTTCTAAAAAAGGATAGATCACTTGTAAGAAAGTAGCTTCAACACCCATTTGCGATACGGACTGCTCGAAACATTGTTCGAAGCCATCCTCATTAAAATCAAGCGATGCTTCTATCAGCCGGTGGATCAGGTCATTGGCCGAATCCCTTCCTGTTTGTAATTGTTTCTGCTCTATACTACCCAACTCCTCAGGCCTGATTTTGGCGATCTTGGAGATCTTCATGCCATTGTGATAGAGGCGTGATATGCGAAGAATATGTTTCAGGTCCTCATTGTCGTAATAACGATGTTTACTTTCCCGGCGTTTTGGAGTAAATAACTGATACCGCTGCTCCCAAATACGCAGGGTATGGGCCTTGATGCCGCTGAGGTTTTCAATATCTTTTATTGAAAAGTTATTCATCAGACTATCGTTAGATACTTTTCGTGAATAGAAACCTAAAATTAATCTTTAATCGATTAAATACACGTACTTAGTGAAAATTTGCATGTATTCTTTCATATGTGTATGAAAAGGGTATTTTTGTTATAAGCTAAATCACATAAAATGGGATTAATTCTATTCATTGTTGGTATTATTGGTTGGCATATTGGGATGTGGGGAATGTTTAAAAAGGCAGGATTGGAACCCTGGAAAGCATTGATTCCTTTTTATAATACCTGGTTGATCGTACAAAAATGTCAGATCCGTCAATATTGGTTCTGGTTACAGCTAATACCAATTGCTGGTCAATTCATTACAATCTGGATTACCATCATTTTTGTGATGCATTTTAATCGCTTTAACGTGATTCATCATGCAGCAGCTGTTTTTCTTCCTTTTTTATATTTCCCCTACCTGGGTTTTTCTGATAAGGAAAAATGGTATGGCCATGAAGTAGTTAGCAAGTATAAGAAGCCGGGCTCAAGGGAATGGATTGATGCAGGTGTTTTTGCCGTAGTAGCTGCTACCATCATCCGTACATTTGTTTTTGAAGCTTATGTAATCCCCACACCCAGTATGGAAAAGACCCTGCTGGTAAACGATTTTCTATTCGTGAATAAAATGACCTACGGACAGCGGATACCCCAAACGCCACTGTCGTTTCCCTTTGTTCACAATACCATGCCATTTTCACAAACAACACCTTCCTATCTTACCTGGATACAAATTCCCTATAAAAGATTACCTGCTTTCTCTGAAGTGAAGAGGAACGATGTGGTAGTTTTCAATTTTCCCGCAGGCGATACCATCATCAACCTGCCCGAATATGGCAGCAAAACAACGTATTATCAGGTACTCAGAAATGAGTTCAATGGAAACCGCGAGGCATTGTTCAGCAATTTCCCGGTGATCGTGCATCCGCTTGATAAAACCGATAACTATATTAAACGCTGTGTGGGTGTGCCTGGTGATGTATTACACCTGCGGAATGGCGAGTTATTCGTTAATAACCAACCTGGATTTGAGCCACCTTATTCTCAAATGACCTATACCGTAGTGACCAACCGAACACCTTTCTCCGAAGAATTTATATTGGAAGAATTGGGGATTGACCGCGAGAAAGTAGAAGACGATGGTCAAATGGTACAGGTGACCGATAGCAGCTATGTGATGAACCTTACGCCCGTAGCAGTAGAAAAACTCAAAAAAAGTCCTAATGTGGTTTCTGTAACCCGTCAGCTGGAAAATATGGTTGGCTTTCTTTTCCCTAATGATGTGGCTAATCATCCCTGGAGTATTGATAATTATGGCCCCATCCGTATTCCGGGCAGAGGCGATACGCTGCTACTTACACCACAAAATATTTCTCTCTATCAAAGGCTTATTGAAACCTATGAGCAAAATAAGCTGGAGTTTAAAGACGGACAGTTTATCATTAACGGTGTGGCCACCAATCGCTATGTGGTTAAGTATAACTATTACTGGATGATGGGCGATAATCGCCATAACAGCCAGGATAGCCGCTTCTGGGGCTTTGTACCTGAAACACATATTGTGGGTAAGGCCTCACTTATCTGGTTTAGCTGGGATAAAGGACCAAGGTGGAAAAGATTGTTCAGGAGTATCAAATAAGGGATGCACTGTAATAGCAGTGCCTTTCCTTACTTAAAAATGCATGCCATGAATCAGCAAGAATATAAATTTGAGTTTGCTGTTTACCCTTCCCTCGATCAGTTATCGGAAGAAGATGCCTGGTTATTGAATGAAGCGCGTGAAGTGACCAAACTGGCTTATGCCCCTTATTCCAATTTTCAGGTGGGTGCTATTGCCAGGTTATCGAATGGAGAACTGGTAGCTGGTTCTAATCAGGAAAATGCCAGCTTCCCTGTAGGTTTATGTGCTGAGCGGGTATTACTGGCATCGGCCTCCTCATTGTATCCCCGTGTGCCTATCGATACCATTGCGATCAGTTACCACAACAATAATGGGGATAGTAGTCATCCCATTTCTCCCTGCGGTATTTGCCGGCAAAGTTTATTGGAATACGAATCAAGGGTAGATCATCCCATCCGGTTAATTTTGGGAGGTATGGAGGGTAAAGTGTATATCATTCCCAAAGCCAGCATGCTGCTGCCCCTGAGCTTCACAGCCAGCGATCTGAAGTAAGCTGAAACATACAGGAGATATCAGAACAGCGTTTGCACCCCATGGGTAATTTTGAACTCATGCTGTAATAGCCATTTCTTACGCCACATACCACCAGAATAACCCACCAGTGTTCGGTCACTGCCAATTACGCGGTGACAGGGTACAATAATGGCGATATGATTACGGCCATTGGCACTGGCCGCTGCCCTGATCACTTTCGGATCGCCCAGGCGTTTGGCCAGGTCCATATAGCTGATGGTTTTACCATAGGGAATCTCCAGTAGTTCGTTCCATACCCTTTGTTGAAATTCAGTGCCTTCCTGGTGTACAGGCACATCGAAATTTTTTCTGTTACCATGAAAAAATTCGATCAGTTGCTCAGTGCATTGATGGATAATCTCGCTGATACCCGGCTCGCCATGTGTGATTTGATCCGGATTGTCTACAAAACTCAGTTCCCCGATATATTGATCAGTACCTCCAATTTTGAGTAGTCCTACCGGACTTTCGTAGTAAGTGTAATGTAATTCACTCATGGGGGAACGTTTTTGGTGTTCGGAGCCGGCGCTTTATAAACGTATAATCACTGTACTTAGTATGTTAACCCATCCTTTGTCCGTTGGCTACAGGTTTGTCTGGGGCTAATAGTACTACCTGCTGGTGCTCATCATAAATGCCCAACACCAAACATTCACTAAAGAAGTTGGCGATCTGTTTGGGTGGAAAATTTACCACAGCGATGATCTGCTTACCAACCAGGTCCTGGGGCTGATAATGATGCGTGATTTGGGCCGATGAACGTTTGATGCCCAATGGACCAAAATCGATGCGCAGCTGATAGGCAGGTCGCTTGGCTTTGGGGAATTCCATTGCTTCCAGGATGGTACCTGTTCTTACATCAATCTGCTCAAAGTCTTCCCAGTCGATTATATCCTTTCTTTCCAAATTACAGGAGGTTTAAAAATTATTCAATAGATTTATTCTGGTAATGGTGGTCTTATTTGTGTTGCTCATCCTTGCAGGCACAAACCGAATAACACGCCGTTTTACCATGAATAGTTCTTTATAAATTTATCGAATAAAAATTAAATAGTCACCAAATAATCGATTATGAAACGCAATGCAACTGCCGTTTGGAACGGCTCTGGTAAAGAGGGGAACGGACATCTTACCACACAAAGTACAACCCTGAACCAAACCCAATATTCCTTTAATTCAAGGTTTGCAGAAGGGGTAGGTACCAATCCGGAAGAACTCATGGCCGCGGCCCATGCAGGATGTTTTACCATGAAGCTCAGTTTTGTATTGGGTGCAGCCGGGTTTACACCCACTTCGCTGGAAACACAATGTACCATTACATTAGAAGACGGTGTCATCACTAGCTCCGACCTGGTACTCAAGGCCCAGGTGCCCGGCATTACTGAAGAACAGTTTCAGGCATGTGCCAGTGATGCAAAAGCCAATTGTCCGGTAAGTAAGGCTTATAATATGCAAATTAATCTTAGCGCGAGTTTGGTATAATTACATCTGTTTTATACGAGAAAAGGAACAGCACCTGCTGTTCCTTTTCTCATTCTATAATGGTGACTATTAGTCTTCGAGCAAGAGTTGTGCGAGTTGCAGTAACTCTTCTTGTTTGTATTGGTTATCGGGTTTGCTGAAGCATTTGGATAATTCTTCTAATAAATACCGCACCAATTTTTTGTGCGATATGGGTTTGAAGTGATCCGGTGTGGGTTCTATATTGATCCGCTTGAAATAATTCTCAATATCGGCATGGGAATATGCTTGTCCGCTGCCACCATCTACAAAGAAATGAATTCTTTCCTGCGGATGCTCCTGGCTGATGGAAGGGTCATAATCGGAATGATAAAAGGCAAGGATACAATGTCGGGGGATATGAATGATCCTGGCATGTATATCCAATTGCTCGCAAAGAATCTGATAAATCAATCCATTGCTAACAGCATTACCTTTCTTTGTTTCCAACACTTTGTGAATGAAGAACTCATCGGGCTTATCGTGGTTCACTTCCGTACCCTTGAGATTATAGTAGTTATACAGTATGCTGGATAAAACATTTGCCTGTTCCAGCGGTGTGAGAAAGCTGTTGAGTTCCAGCCATATGTTCCGACGGATTTTTTCCAGGTCCTGCATGATATTGGTGATGAGCAGGTCGGGATATTGGTACTTGGAAACGAGTAAGGTGCCGGATAGCAGGTCATGGTATGGGCCATCGCCCCATTCTTTCATTTCCTGCAGCAGGTCTTTGTAATGCAAGCGATGGATGATCATTTCAATCCTGCTCTGGATATCTTCACTGGGTGTATTTTCCCAGAGGTGTTCCAAATTGGGAATGATACCCTTACCATAGCCAACAATCCTTTCAGAGATGGTAGAGTAGACCTCCTCATCAGGGTCGTCTATGAGTGTGAATAATGCATTAATCTCCTTGGTTTCCTGCATATTGCTTTACTTGTACGCCCGGGGGCATTCGTACATTCTACCATCAAACTAAAATAAAAATGCTGGATTTATCAATCATAAGTTATTCAGTAGTGTGGAAATATCCATTTTTTGTTCAATAATATTGATTGATTTTAAGCGTTATTCGCCACAGTTAGGTAAAATAATGGCTTTAACAATTGTGCATCACAATTAAGTGCTAACTTGCAAGTATCAAGTTTAAAATGTTCGTTTTCATTCATGTCTCAAGTTTCCACCCCCAAGTTTCCCGCCGTTAAGCAATCATTGCATACCGAATTAAAAAGAAGGGTTCAGCAGTATTTTGATGAACGTGGTATCGCAGCTACCGGCACCCCTAAGTTATTTACCAAGGCCATTATCATGGTCATTGCTTTCATCAGTGTGTACCTGCACCTCATCTTCTTCACACCCGTATGGTATCTTGCCATTGCCGAGTGTGTGGTATTGGGTGGATTGGTAGCAGCCATTGGGTTCAATGTGATGCACGATGGTAGTCATGGCAGCTTCAGTACCAATAAATGGGTAAACCGTATTGCCGCTTCTTCTATCAGCATGTTAGGTGCCAACCATTTTATGTGGAATATGAAGCACAACATGATTCACCATAGCTTCACCAATGTAGATGGGGTAGATGATGATATTGAAGTAGGAATCCTCATGCGTATGGCACCTACACAGAAACGGTATAAGGTACACCGCTTCCAGCACGTGTATTTCTGGGTATTGTATATGCTCTTATATGTATTCTGGATCTTCTTTGCTGATTATAAGAAGTATTTCTCCCGGAAGATCGGTTCTGTGCCTTTGAAGAAAATGAGCATTAATGACCACCTCGAATTCTGGGGCGTAAAAGTGTACCATGCAGCGGTATTCATCGTATTGCCCATCTTAACCGTTGGTTGGTTATCCTGGTTGATTGGCTTCCTGGTGATGAGTCTCTTTGCTGGTTTCGTATTAAGTATTGTATTCCAGTTGGCGCACACCGTTGAGCATACCGAATTCCCTGTTGCCGATATTGAGAGCAATAAATTGCCCGATGAATTTGCGGCCCACCAAATCAAAACGACCGCCAATTTTGCTACCCGCAATAAATTGGTGAGTTGGTTAGTAGGTGGTTTGAATTTTCAGATTGAACACCACTTGTTCCCTAAAATTTCACACGTTCATTACCCCGCAATCAGTGAAATCGTTCGTGCCGTTTGCAGGGAATATCAGTTGCAATACATCGAATATCCTACCATGCGCAGAGCAGTGGTAGCTCATGTGCGCTTTCTGCGTGAAATGGGGAAGCGTGATTAATCTGCCTGATTATCAGGCAGTTAGAGAGGCGTGTAGCCTCCAGCGCACCATTCAATAAAAAGATTGTATCTTTATAGGATAAGGCCCTTCTTTTACGAAGGGCTTTTTTATTGCTGGTGGCCTTCTTATTTTATTGCAGGTAAAAACCAACTCACAACCGGAGCGTAGCTTTCACGGTAGACAATCATATTAGATCAGTCCCCGCCTTCGGCGGGAGACTGATCTGTTGTTTTATGGGGTCCATATTGACGCACAGTTCCCTCCGTTGTCGGGTAACTGTGCTGATACGTTGCAGTGTTTTATTTATGGCAGGTAGCCATCTCATTCACAACTGCAGTGTAGCTTTCACGGTAGACAATCATATTAGATCAGTCCCCGCTTTCGGCGGGAGACTGACCTGTTGTTTTGTGGGGTGCGTATTGACGCACAGTTCCCTCCGTTGTCGGGTAACTGTGCTGATACGTTGCAGTGTTTTATTTATGGCAGGTAGCCATCTCATTCACAACTGCAGTGTAGCTTTCACGGTAGACAATCATATTAGATCAGTCCCCGCTTTCGGCGGGAGACTGACCTGTTGTTTTGTGGGGTGCGTATTGACGCACAGTTCCCTCCGTTGTCGGGTAACTGTGCTGATACGTTGCAGTGTTTTATTTTATGGCAGGTAGCCATCTCATTCACACCGCAGCGTAGCTTTCACGGTAGACAATCATATTAGATCAGTCCCAGCCTTCGGCGGGAGACTGATCTGTTGTTTTGTGGGGTGCGTATTGACGCACAGTTCCCTCCGTCGTCGGGTAACTGTGCTGATACGTTGCAGTGTTTTATTTTATGGCAGGTAGTCATCTCATTCATAACTGCAGTGTAGCTTTTCCGGTTGGTAATCATATTAGATCAGCACCTGTTTTCTGCGGGAGACTAATCTGTTGTTTTGTGCGGTGTATATTGACGCACAGTTTCCTCCTTTGTTGGGTAACCGTGCTGATACATTGCAATGGATGGATTGATGGGCACAGCATTTTGCAGCCAGTCATTTTTGATAAACTGTGGGTTGCTGGTTTTTAATCTATGCATGATTAAGCAAATAACCGTCCCAGCACAGCCTCCCGTAAGGGGGCTGTGCGTTAAAGCCCTCAATACACACTCCAAATACAGTCTCCCGCCGAAGGCGGGGACTGTATTTGGAGTAGGAGTATAGCATACACCGTGTAACGGAATAGCTGAGTGTTCACTATCAGCAGAAGATAATGCTGAAGCCTTGAGGCTTATTACATAAGCCGCATCATGATCAGGTACATAAACAAACAGAGGCGGTATCAAATGAAGATACCGCCTCTGTTTATGTGTAAGTTACTGTTATCAGGAGTTACTTTTTCTTCGCTGCCTTCTTTGCCGCTTTTTTAGGGGCGGCTGCTTTTTTGGCTGCAGCTTTAGTAGGTGCCTTGGTCTTTTTAGCGAACGCATTGGGCACTTGTTCCTCGATCATTTGTTTGATCACGGCTACTTCTACCTGGGCCAGGTCTTCGGCAGTATACTTCTCTCCATTGGCCTGGCGACCCAGCTTCAGCATCTTTTTATTGAAGCGTATAAAGGGACCCCAGCGACCATTTTCGATCGTAATCTTTTCTTCCGGCCACTGGCGAATAAAACGATTGGCTTCCTTCTCCAGTTTCTTCTCAATCAGCTCATTGACATCTTGCTGGGTGAGTGCATCGAAATTATAGGCCCTTGGTATATTAATGAACAGGTCATTCCATTTAATGAAGGGACCAAAACGCCCCTTACCCTTGGTAACAGGCAGCTCTTCATAAAAGGCAATGGGCGCATCGGCCTGTTGTTTCTCCTGGATGAGCTCAACGGCCCTATCCAACTCCATGGTATGCAGGTCTTCGCCCTTGGGAATGGAAATGAATTGCTCACCCCATTTTACATAGGGACCAAAGCGACCCACATTCACAGATACTTCCATGTCTTCATGTTCACCCAATACACGTGGCAGGGCAAACAGTTCCATGGCTTCTTCCATGGTTATGGTTTCTATGCTTTGTGTGGCTTTCAGTTTGGCAAAACGAGGTTTCTCCTCATCCTCTGCCTGACCAATCTGCACCATTGGGCCATAACGACCCATACGTGCCAATACCTTTTTACCTGTTTCAGGATCTATACCCAATTCCCTTTCACCTTTAGCACGCTCGGCATTTTCCAGCGTGTGTTCAATGTTCTCATGGAATGGTTTATAGAATTCATCGATCATGCTGCTCCAGCGTGTTTTGCCGGCAGCAATTTCATCGAACTCCTCTTCAATACGGGCTGTGAAACCAAAATCCATCACCTTACTGAAATGCTGTTTCAGGAAATCCGTTACCACCATACCAAGGTCGGTAGGGAACAGCTTTCCTTTTTCAGCACCCGTATTTTCTGTAAGAATTTCCTTTGAAATGGATTGCGACTTGGCTAATACCAGCTTATTGATTTGACGCGGAGTTCCTTCCTTATCTCTTTTTTCTACATAATTCCGCTTGATAATGGTAGAAATAGTAGGGGCATAGGTAGATGGGCGGCCGATACCCAGTTCTTCCAGTTTTTTTACCAGTGAGGCTTCTGTATAGCGGGGCGCAGCACGGGTGAACTTCTCCGTAGCACTCATTTCCCTGAAGTCGAGGGATTGTCCTGCACTCAATGGAGGTAGTACCCCTTCATTGTTTTCATCATCCTCATCATCCTTACCTTCCAGGTATACTTTCAGAAAACCATCGAATTTCATTACCTCACCAGTGGCATTGAGTGTTTCATGGTTGGTTGAAATATCGATCCGTGCTACTGTTTTTTCAAATTCGGCATCACTCATTTGTGAGGCAATGGTTCTGCGCCAGATCAGTTCATACAACCTTCGTGTGTCCTCATCGGCCACAGTGCGGTTGTTCATATAGGTAGGACGTATGGCTTCGTGTGCTTCCTGTGCACTTTCATTTTTATTCTTGTACTTACGGGGCTGGTAGTAGTCTTGTCCATAGCTGTTCTCTACCTCTTTGCGAATATCTGCCATAGCAGTATCACTCAGGTTGATGCTATCTGTACGCATGTAAGTGATCTTACCGCTTTCATACAGCTTTTGCGCCAATAACATGGTTTTGCTCACACCATAGCCCAGTTTGCGGGAGGCTTCCTGTTGCAGGGTAGAAGTAGTAAAAGGCGCTGCGGGTGTACGTTTGGCAGGCTTTACGGTAACGTCTACCACCGTATAGTTGGCATTGATACAGCTCTTCAGGAAATCATTGGCAGCCTGCAGGGTCTGCATTTTTGAGGGGCCTTCTGCCTTGAATTGTACTTCCCTTCCATTAATATCTTTAGCTGCAAAAAATGCCTCAATCTTATAACTGCTTTCAGGAATAAAATGATTGATTTCACGTTCACGCTCTACAATAAGTCTTACAGCAACACTCTGTACCCTGCCGGCACTCAAACTGCGTTGCATGCCAATCTTTCGCCATAATACAGGACTCAGTTCAAAGCCCACCAATCTGTCAAGTACCCTGCGTGCCTGCTGGGCGTTGACCAGGTTCATATTAATGAGCCGGGGCTGGTCTACGGCCTTCTTAATGGCGGGTGCCGTGATTTCATGGAAAACGATCCTTTTGGTAGTTTTTGGATCCAGACCCAATACTTCCGCCAAATGCCAGCTAATACTCTCTCCCTCACGGTCCTCATCCGATGCCAGCCATACTTCGCCCGATTTGCTGGCGAGTTGTTTTAGTTCCTTGACCACCCGTTGTTTATCATCGGGTATAATATAGCGGGGCTGGTATTGATTATTTACATCAATACCCATATCATCTTTCTCCAGATCCCTGATATGGCCATAACAACTCTTCACCTCAAAGTCCTTTCCCAGGATCTTTTCGATGGTTTTGGCCTTGGCCGGGGACTCAACTATCAATAGATTCTTTGCCATTTACCTTCCTGCTTGGCCGCCGAAGCGGCAATGAATGATGGACTGAATATTGACTTTTCCTATCATTATATATGGTGAAAAAAACACTATCCAGTCATGCAATATTAAACGAAACAGTCAAACCACAAAAAATGTTACGGGATGGCAATATCTTTTTATTGCTTATATAGTTGAAAATCAGCTTGTTAATTAATTATTATCGATTTTGGTCCGAGAAAAAATCAATCACCTGCTTCATCACATGCCGATCGCGGTAGATTTTGTTGTGCCCCAGGCCCTGGGTTTCCACGAACTGAATATGAGGAAGTTGCAGGGTTCTGATGGGTAGGGTATCCTTAAAGGGGCAGATCATATCCTGGTGGTCATGGATCCAGAGAATGGGATATTGGTATTGCTGAACGGCCCTAGTAACGGAAAAATGGTTCATATCCTTACCCGCGATCTCAAGTACCAGGCCTTCAAATTCCTGCTGAACAGGTTCTTTAACCTTGAATAGTTTAAAAAAGCCGGCAATAGCTGTTTTGGTCTCAGTGGCAGGAGCGATAAGGGCAACTTTTCGTTCAATGGTTGGCGACAACTGTTCGAGTGTTAAACTAGTTGCGAGTCCGCCAAGCGAATGAGCCATATAACAATGTATCGGGCCATATTTTGCATCAATGGCCAGCAAGGCCTTACTATAAATCAATGCATTGATGTGTTTGCCTTCACTTAGTCCGTGGCCGGGTGCATCAAATGCCAATACTTCAAATCCAGATTGCAATAACAGGGGCACGTATTTTTCGAACTTATAGCTGTAGCTGCTAAATCCATGTACAATAAGTGCTTTCCGGCCATTGGGATGCGCCGGGTGCCAGCGAAATCCACGGATGGTTTGTCCGTTTAGGTCTACTTCCAATCGCTCTGCCTCCCTGAATACCGGCGGCATTTTAGCTTTATCACCTTTGTCGTATGGGGTACAGAATATATTAAATGCCTCTTCCGCAGCTTTGCGTGCAGAAACCAGTCCAATGGTGCGTAATTTGGTCTTATAGTATCCGATCACCAGTCTTTGTGCTAACTTCATTTTCATAATATAAAGATATGGATGTCGTGATCATTGGCACCGGACATGTTGCAAACGTTATTGGACGTGAATTAATCAGGAAGGGGCATCGTATTCTGGCCATTTGGGGCAGAGATCAGGAAAGGGTTAATATAATGGCTGCCGAATGGAATAGCAGGGCAGTAGCTGCCATAGCCGATCTGCCCCATACCGCAGATGCATTCCTGCTGGCAGTAAGTGATAAAGCTATTGGTACGGTATGTGAGCAACTGGGGCCCAGGAATGGGCTGGTATTGCATCATGCCGGGGCAGTTCCTATATCGGTACTGGCAGCCAGCAGCCCGGATTATGGGGTGCTATGGCCCATCAAAATGCTGAAAAAGGATATGGACGGGCTGGATAATTGCACCCTTGCCATTGAAGCCAGTAATGCACATGCCATGCAACTCTTACGCGAACTGGCGCAGTCATTGTCTGTTCACGTGGTAGCAGCCAATGATGAAACCCGTCTTAAAATGCACCTGATCGCTGCCGTTACTTCTAATTTTACCAGTCACTTCTATCACCTTGCAGCCGATTTTTGTAATAGGGAAGGACTGGATGTATCCTGGTTTTATCCGCTTATTGAAACTACGGCCACTCAAATCAAAGACCAGCACCCCCGGCAAGTGCAGGCGGGGCCGGCATTCAGGGGCGATGTGGATACCATGGATAAACATCGGTCGGTACTGGAGGAGCATCCGCAGCTTTTACACCTCTATGATGAGATCAGTGCCAGCATTCGCAAAAGTTTTGGCCGCTGATCACCCGCATTTACGCTTATTTT
>VFQP010001341.1_pt1 | contig 33584 bp, 31 predicted proteins | sample 3512351 | NCBI WGS metagenome assembly VFQP01 (sample SAMN10412372, study PRJNA504923) | tailings metagenome | isolation source: Relicate 1 Philex TSF1 revegetated site | place: Philippines: Tuba, Benguet | collected 2017-08-29
TGACTCTAATTTCTAATTATAAAGAAAAACTCTCTCCACAACCACACGTTCTGGATGCATTAGGATTATTAAAAACAAATCCTTTTCCATTCAAACCTCCGGAATATTCTAAGGTGGTACCTGCCAGATAAAGTATAGATTTTTTTTCGACAACTATTTTAATTCCGTTATCTTCAAAAATCTGATCGGTTTCTTCTTTTTTATTATCAAAACCCAAAACATACTCTAGACCCGAACATCCACCACTTTTTACCCCAACTCTTATATAATCTTCAGCAGGGTTAAAGCCATCCTCTGTCATCAGCTGAACTGCTTTTACCTTTGCCTGATCTGAAACCTTTATCATTGTATTTATTTAGAATGATTTAATTATGCAAAAATACGAACAATTATTAGGAAATAAAAATTAGCATTTTTATTTTACCTATATTTATGATTGATAGCTTTAACTTTACATTTCTTTTAAAATCAAAAGACTAAATAATAAGAACAATGAAAAAAATAGGATTTGCTGCATTGATGCTCATTGTGCAGCTTTCTTTCGCCCAAGCCAACAGGTTTGTTTATCAGGTTACGATGAAACCAAATGCGGAGGATAAAAATGAGGTGAAAACCGAAAATGCATATCTTGATATTTCAGCTGAAAAATCAATGTTTTATTCTGAAAACAGAATAAAAAGAGATTCTGTGATCCGGGCAGGTTTCCAAAGTGGTGGTGCAAGAGGTTTTAATCGGGAACAAATGCAAAATTTTAGATCTTCCATCAATTATTCAATTGAAAAAAGTAAAAAAGATCAAAAAACAATTTATAAAGACAGGATAGGAAGAGATATTTATTCTTATGAGGAAGACAGACCTGTAGAATGGAAAATTTTATCTGAAACGATGAAAATAGGGGATTATAAAGTACAAAAAGCTGAAACTGATTTTGCCGGAAGAAAGTGGACGGCTTGGTTTACAACAGATCTCCCGTATCAGGACGGACCTTATAAATTCAGCGGATTGCCGGGATTGATTGTAAAGGTTGAAGATGCTAAAGGTGATTATTCTTTTGACTTGATGAGGAATTATAAAATTGCAGATTTTCCGGAAATGAACCAGTTTGGAAATGTGGTTAAGGTAAAACGTAAGGATTACATCAAGCAGCAGCAAAAATTTATCTCTGATCCGATGTCATTTATGAATCAGTCTTCAGGAGGGATTTCTGCGCCAATGAGAATGGGTGGGAACCGTAGTCAGAATCCTGCGGAAATGCGAAAAAGAATAGAGGAAAGAATAAAAGAAGAAGTAAAAAACAACAGTAACCCAATTGAGCTGTAATATCATCAATAAAAAAAACCTGTCAAAGCGACAGGTTTTTTTTATTTAGAGTAAAAAAAAATCTTATTCTGCTGCAGTAGTTTCTTCAGCTGCAGGAGCTTCTCCTTCTACTTCATCCTCATCGTCATCCTGTGCTGCTGCACCTCCTTTCATTGCATTTCTAGACATCTTAACAGCTACAACAACTGCGTTGTCAGGATGCATAAAAGAATATCCTTCAGCTTTAATGCCTCCTACATAAAGTTTGTTACCAATCTTCAAAGGAGTAACATCTACCACGATCTCATCCGGTAAGTTAGCAGGTAAAGCTTTTACTTTTAATTTTCTGAAAGACTGACGAAGAACACCACCAGCTACAACACCTTTAGAACGACCGGTAATTTTCACAGGAACCTCCATGATAACAGGCTTGTCATCTGATAATCTGTAAAAGTCCGCGTGAATAATTTTGTCTGTAATCGGGTGAAACTGAATATCCTGAAGAACAGCCGGAATTGTTTGACCATCAACCTCAATAGATACCGTGTGTGCTTCAGGAGTGTATACCAAACCTTTGAAAGATTTCTCTGTTGCAGAGAAGTTCAATGGTTCACCACCTCCGTAAACAACACAAGGAACTAATTCAGCATCACGTAAAGCTTTTGTAGACTTTTTGCCCACGCTTTCTCTTTTTGTACCTTGAATTGTAATAGATTTCATTTATAAAAATTTAAAAAATTGTTTCTGTTAAAATTTGCAACAGCTTGTTTTTTAGCTAGATAACAAACTTGCTACTGATAGATTGGTGCTCATGTACCATCTTCATTACATCTGCAAATAATGGGGCGCAAGATAGCACTTTTATTTTAGATGACAAAGAGGTTTTTACAGGAATTGAGTCAGTTACAATTACTTCCAGTAGTTTTGAGTTCTGGATATTCTCATAAGCCTTGCCTGAAAGTACTCCGTGGGTTGCCATTGCTCTCACAGATTTTGCTCCTTTTTCTATTAAAATATCTGCGGCTTTGCAGAGTGTACCAGCGGTATCAATCATATCATCAATCAGAATAACATTTTTGCCCTCCACATCGCCAATCAAAAACATTTCTTCTACCACATTTGCTTTTTTTCTTTCTTTATAAGCAATCACAACATCTGCTCCCAAGTGACCGGCATAATTTTTTGCTCTCTTGGCACCTCCCATATCCGGAGATGCAATGGTAAGATTATCCAGATTTAAGTCTTTGATGTAATCAACAAAGATGGTAGAAGCATACAAATGATCTACAGGAATCTCAAAGAATCCCTGAATCTGGTCTGCGTGAAGATCCATCGTCATGATTCTTGTCGCTCCGGCTGCTGTTAAAAGATTGGCAACCAGTTTTGCCCCGATAGGAGCTCTTGGCTTGTCTTTTCTGTCCTGTCTTGCAAGTCCGAAATAAGGAAGTACAACAGTGATGCTTTTTGCAGAAGCTCTTTTAGCGGCATCAATCATTAGAAGCAGTTCTAAAAGATTGTCCGCTGGGGGAAAGGTAGATCCGATAAGAAATACTCTTCCTCCTCTTACGGATTCGTCCAAAACAGGCTCAAACTCTCCGTCGCTGAACTCCTGAATGATAATTTTTCCTAATTCTTTCCCATAATGCTGGGCAATTTTTTCTGCAAGATCCTTGCTTGTTCTTGTTGAAAACAGATAACTTTGTTGATCAGCCATTTTTACTTTTTAAGATTGTGCAAATTTAAAAAAAAACCACAAGAATCAATCCTGTGGTTTCTAAGTTTTTATATTTCCTGTGTTTTATGGAAATGTTACACCTGAATATTTATTTGAATCAACTTCTGGTAAAGTAGATTTGTATTTAGCATTAATTGATTTAATAAATTCATTGGCAACAATAGCGTATCCCCTGCCGGTAAGGTGAATTCCGTCCAAAGAAAATGCTCCTCCCGTTACAAATGTTGCAGTATATTTCACTCCGTTCCATACAATTCCGGATTTGGAATTAAGTTCCAATATTTTTGCATTCATGTCAACAAATGCAAGACCTTTAGAATCAGCCAATGATTTAATGGTTGTATTATAAGATGCTGTTGCTGCCAAAACCTTCGCAGCTTCCATTTCCGTAAGTACAAGTTTGTCTTCCAAAGGAGCTGAAGTTCCTCCTCCGGCTTGAGGATTCAGAACAGCACTTGCGGTTAATAAAATATAATCCTTTGAAGTAGTTTGTCTGTATTTTGGCAATCCGGGAACCGGAGATAAATCTTTATCTACAATAACAGCTCCATTAGCAACAGCTCCTGCAGTAAATTTTATTAATCTTTTTTGATACTCAGCATCGTTGATTGCGCCCAAGGCTTTTGCCTGGGCTAAGCCTGCGTTGTAAGCAGCATATCCTCCGTTCAACTGAGTAACCTGCGTATCTGTAAGATTGGTCAAAGGCATTGCCGGAACTCTTGTAAAAAAAGGGACATTGGTTACGCTCGGAATGTTTGCTATTACTCCTTTTCTTGTAGTTCCTGCCGGAAACAATGTGTTGATTAAAGTAGTATAAGTGCTTGTAAAGCCCACTCCTACAGTTCCGTCAACAGGAGTTATAGGGTTTGATCCGTCACCTCCTGATGTAGCGTATCCTAATACGTCATTAGCGCCAATCCATAAAGATATAAATGTTGGATTCTGGGCAAGAGCGTCTCCTACAACAGAAGAAGTGGTAGGATTGGCAGCAAATCTTACAAAATAAGGGTTTGCCAATCCTGCTGAAAGTCCTGCAGGATTACCATAACCAGGAGCCAACAAGTGAGAAACTTTTGCTCCCGGAACACCCATGTTCTGATATGAACCTCCTGAGGCAATGTTATCTAATGTAGCAGCAGCGCTATTATTTACCGGAGATAATGCACCATTAACCATTTTTAGCTCTAATTTTCCTGGAAAACCGGGAATTCCGATAAAACCACCCACATTATTAGGCATCATTGGTTGTTTAAACGCACCGCCTCCTGCAAGCTTCATCTGCATCGAGAGCATATTTGGGTAAGATTCATTTTGTCCGTCAATATAAAGTGCGCCGTCTCTGTAACCGGACGTTAATGAGTTTCCTAAAGCAACGTATGTTGTAAAATCTGCCTCACCCTTGGTTACAACTATATCTTTTACATCGGTGTCAAAATCTGTTTCACAGCTTGTTGTGAGAAACAAGGCAGAAACAGCAAGTGTAGATATTATTATTTTTTTCATATTATTCAATTAAAATGCGTTATAAGATAATCCCAGACCAAAATAGAAAGCCTGTGCTTTAGCCTGCCCGTAGAAACCAAGGTTTGAGTTTTTTACATCTCTGGACTGCGGCATTGCATAACCTCCTGCAACATCAACTCCGAACTGTTTTAGTTTAAATCCTAGTCCACCCGTTACAACATACGTATTGAATGACGGAGTTTCCGGAATGAAATTCTCATCAGAATACGGTGATTCATCATAATATGCTCCAAGACGACCATAGATCATATTGGTAAATGCATATTGCGTTCCCAATCTGAAAGTTTTTGCATTTCTGAAGTTTTTAGGAGAAACCAGAATGGTAGGGTCTGCCTGATTTCCGATAGGTGCGTTGGCAAAATCCAAAGTGAGCTTGCTGTATCTTTGCCATCCGTGGTAATTAAAGTCTGCAGAAACGAGCCATTTAGGAGTAACCTTATAGGTCATACCAATGGTGTACTCTTCCACAAGTGGCAGGGTTGCAGTAAAGCTGTCCTGTCCTGCGGCATTAAGACCTAGAAGTCCGTTTACGGTATTTTGGGCAGGAACTCTGAAGGTTGCCGTTCCGTTTTTAGCTTTCATATCAACGGGAGAGCGGTAAGCAATACTTACATCAAGCTTAGGATCAGGTCTGAAATAAAATCCGAAACCATATCCATGTCCGCTTGCCTCGTCATCATTAATATTAACCGTTCCGCTGAATTGAGTGACTGCTTTATCCCAGTCAACTTTCCCTTTAGCATAAATATAACTTGCTCCGAAAGAAAGCCAGTCTGCCATTTTCACAGAAACCATCGGTTGGAAATAAAAACTTTTCAGCTCAAGTTTCTGTACAAGCTCTTTTCCTTCCCAGTCATTCGGATATTGAATTGTACTTCCGAAAGGAGTAGTAAAGCTGAAACCTACAGATAAATTTTTAATGGGTTTGTAAGCAATAGCAGCATAAATAGGTGTTCCAAGAGGATTGTCTGTTTCTGTACTTGTGAGAGTATTCAGGTTTTGAAAAGTGATTTTATTACTTGCTCCGAAACCTCCTGCAACAATACTTAGTTTTGATGGAATGAATGACATTCCTGCAGGGTTGAAGAACGCTACACTTGCATCTTCAGCATGGGCACTGGTATGTGCCATTGCCAGTTGTTTTACCCCTTGCAAAGAAACCCTAAAGCCCCCTGCATATGATAAAACACCAGCTAATAAGGCGGTTGATATTAATATTTTTTTCATAGACTATTATTATATAAGTCAAATATAAAGTTATTTTGAATACGACTGTTAATATTTCTTAATATTTTAAACATAATACGAAAAGAAAGCTATGTTTAAAATAGTATTTTTAATCAAAAACTATGCAATGATCTGTTTTAATGATGGTTAATTTTATTTTGATCCTAAAAAAAAATATTTGTTTAACCTTAAACATGGTAACAAATTAATATTTACTACATTTGGAAATGCTATAAAGATAAAAATCAATAAATTTGCAAGATTAAATAAATTATAATATGAGTTGTGGATGTAAAACATCCGGCGATTCTGGACATTCTTGCGGAACAAAATCTGCGAATGGCTGTGAAAGTGTAAATACCTGCGGTAATAGTTATAAATTAAGTGTTTTCGACTGGCTTTCCAATGTACAAAATCCTGCATCCAACAGATGTGATTTTGTGGAAGTTAGGTTTAAAAATGACAGAAAATTATTTTATAAAAATGTAAATAATATTCCATTACATATAGGTAGCGTAGTAACAGTAGAATCGAGTCCGGGACATGATGTGGGCGTAGTAAGTCTCACAGGGGAATTGGTGAAGATCCAGATGAAGAAAAAGAGATTTTCTGAAGATGGAGCACCCAAAATATACAGGCTTGCCAATCAAAAAGATATAGAAGTCTGGCAGGAAGCCAGAAAAAAGGAAGAAAGTGTAAAAATAGAATCCAGAAAAATTTCGCACAGACTTGGTCTTGAAATGAAGATCACGGATGTGGAATATCAGGGTGACGGTTCTAAGGTTACATTTTATTATACGGCTGATAACCGTGTAGATTTCAGAATGCTGATCAAAGAATTTGCCGGAACTTTCCGTACAAAGATTGATATGAAACAAATCGGTTTCCGTCAGGAAGCTGCAAAAGTGGGAGGAATCGGATCTTGCGGAAGAGAGCTTTGCTGTTCTACATGGCTGACGGATTTCAGATCTGTGAACACAAATGTTGCCCGTTATCAGCAGCTAAGCATCAACCCACAGAAACTGGCAGGACAATGCGGTAAACTTAAATGTTGTCTGAATTATGAATTAGACAGCTATCTGGATGCATTAAGCGATTTCCCGCCATCATCAACTACACTGGATACGGAAAAGGGAAGAGCTTTTTGTATTAAAATTGATGTCTTTAAAAAGAAAATGTGGTTTGCATATGTAGACAGTTCAATGGCATGGTATGATTTTGATGTGGCTCTGGTAAAAAAGCTGATCGTAAAAAATAAAAAAGGCGAAAAAACGTTACCTCTTGAAGAATTAAAACAGCCGGATTTTGCTGTTCAGACTGTTGATTTGATTCAGGAAAACAGTGTTGACCGGTTTGAGAAGAAAAACCGAGGATCCAACAGAAGCAGAAATCAGAACAAGCCTAATAATAACAGTTCCAGAAGGAATAGAGATGAAACAGGTGAAAAAAGCGTACGTCCTGAAAAATTTGATAAAGATGACAAGTCTGCAAGAACAGAGCGTCCGTCTAAACCAAATTCAAGACCAAATACTAATCCGAAGTCACCAAAACAGCAGCAAAAGCCTCAAATGGTAAAAGTTGAATCTGCCGTTAGCGATTCCGATAAAAAACCTCAAAATCAACCGCCTAAAAAGAAGTTTAAAAAGAAATTTCCTCCCAAAAAAGACAATAATGCATAAAATTTCATGTTTTGTTCTTCTTATGATTCTCGCAGGGTGCAATGCTTCTGATGAGAATGTGATCATGAATCATGTTGATAATAAATGGGATAAAAATATCCGGCAAAAGTTTAACCTTGAAATTTTGGATCCTGAAAATCCTAAAAATATTATATTTGTTGTAAGAAACAATAATGATTATCCTTACAGCAACATAAGATTTATTGTGAATCTTACTCATCCTAAAACCAGAAAAACAGAAACTGATACGCTGAATTATATTTTGGCAAAACCAAACGGAGAATGGTTGGGAACAGGATTTGGCGAAACAAAGGAAACATTATTTCAGTATAAGCTGAATTACAAATTTCCGGAAAAGGGGAGTTATGAAATTTCCGTTTCTCAGGCAATGAGAAACGATCATCTTCCGGGAATTGAAGACTTGGGTATAAAAGTAGAAACGGCAAAAACCGTAAGTGCAAATACAAATGGAACAAAATAAGCAAAATACGGGAAGCAAAGGAAAAACATTTCCGCTTCCTCCTAAAAAAAATCAAAAAAGTACAGTCTGGAAAAAATGGGTAAAATTTATCTGGATTGGTCTTATTGCAGTGGTTTTAGGTATATCGGGACTGTTTTTCGCAGTTTCCCAGGGATTTCTTGGGGAAATGCCCGATGTAAAGGAACTGGAAAACCCGGACATCTATGTTGCTTCAGAAATTTATTCTTCGGATGGTGTTCTTTTGGGGAAATTCGAAAAAGAAAAAACGCAGCCTATAGAATATAAAGATTTGCCTCCTTATCTTATTTATGCTCTACAGGCAAAAGAAGATGAGCGTTTCAAGGAACATTCAGGAATTGATATGCAATCTGTTGCAAGAGCTGTTATTTATGGAGGGAAAAGAGGTGGGGGTTCAACCATAACCCAACAGTTGGCAAAACAATTGTTTACAAAAGAGCCATCAAAAAATCGAATTAAAAGAGCAATTCAGAAGCTTAAAGAATGGGTTGTAGCGGTAAGTCTTGAGAAAAGATATACAAAAGAAGAAATTATTACTTTATATTTCAATAAATTTGATTTCACACACAATGCCAATGGTATTGAAATGGCATCCAAGATTTATTTCAACAAATCAACGTCACAGCTCACTCTTCCAGAAGCGGCAGTTTTTGTTTCAATGTTGGAAGCTCCAAATGCAAATAATCCGTTACGAAATATTGAAAGAGCAAAAAGCAGGAGAGATGTTGTTTTAAAGCAAATGTTAGACACGGGTTATATAGACCAACCAACTTATGATAAGGCAGTTTCTACTCCTGTTACAACAGATTACCATCCAATTAAAGATATTACAGACGATTATTCTGCCTATTACAAATTCTATCTTAGAAAGGAAATCGATAACTATCTGAAAGATTATGAAAAAGAAACAGGCAAAAAACTGAATATTTATAAAGATGGTCTTAAGATTTTTGTCACTTTGGATTCCAAAATGCAGAAATATGCAGAAGAATCCATAAAAGAACATTTAACAGATCTTCAAAGAAGATTTGATGCAGAACAAAGGGGCAGGAAAGACAGACCTTTTTATAAGCTTAATTCTAAGCAGATAGATAATTTGATGATGCAAGCCGTTAGAAGAACAGGTCGTTACAAACAAATGGCAGCAGAAAATATACCGGAAGATTCTATTATGATGGAGTTTCACAAGCCGGTAAAAATGACAAGATTCACTTGGGCAGGTGAAGAAGAAGTCGAAATGAGTCCATGGGATTCTATCCGATATCATAAACAGATTGCACAGGCAGGGCTAATGTCGATGGTTCCGGGAACAGGTGAAATCAAAGCCTGGGTTGGAGGAATCAACTGGCAGCATTTTCAATATGATCACATCAAACAAGGAAAAAGACAAGTGGGCTCAACCTTTAAACCTTTCGTGTATGCTACTGCAATCATGAAATTAGGTCTAACTCCTTGTTCAACAATCTCGAATGCTTCATACAGAAAAGGAAGCTGGAATGTTGAAGGTTCTGGCGGAATGTTAACACTTAAAAATGCATTAGCACACTCAAAAAACCCTGTTGCAGTAAGATTAGCTGAAATGACAGGAACACAGAGTGTAATACAGACGGCAAGAGATCTGGGAGTAACCGAAGAGATTTCCACAAGCCTCCCAATGGCATTGGGATCTTCAGATATTACAATTTATGAAATGTTGGGAGCTTACAGTACTTTTGCCAATTATGGTAATTACAACAAACCGGAAATGATCTGGAGAATTGAAGATGTCAACGGAAGGGTGATCAAGGAAGTAAATCAGGAGCCTAAAGAAGTCATGAATCCTAATTATGCCTATACAATGATTGAATTAATGAAGGGAGTTGCAGAATTTGGTACTGCATCAGGAGAATTGGGAAGAAGAGGGATCTCTAAAGCCGTTGAAATTGCAGGAAAAACCGGAACTACGCAGAATAATTCGGATGGCTGGTTTATGGGAGTTGTACCGAAACTGGCTACAGGAGCATGGGTTGGTTGGGAAGATAGGGCAACGCATTTTGCTAGTACTGGTGAAGGACAGGGAGCCAAAATGGCTTTGCCGATCTGGGCGATTTTCATGAAAAAAGTCTGGGCAGATAAAAGTCTCAAAATTTCACCGGATGACAAGTTTGTAAAACCAGGTGACTGGAAAGACGGCTGCAATAATCTGCGTGGATTAGGAGGAGGATATGGTGATGAGGGAGGCCTACAGACTATCGATGATCTCAAAAATCCAAAGCCTGCTGATAATACTCCAAAAAGCAATACAGGGAAGAAAGAAGAAAATGTCAATGAAAATCTCAACACAGGAGAAAATATTGACTTCAATAAATAAAGATTCTTTATCATCATCATAAGACCTTTCAATGAAATTGAAGGGTCTTTTCTTTTATAATTAATACCTTTGGCTTATGAATATTGAAAATATTAAACAACCATTTATAGAAATATTTCCAGGAGATTTTTCAGGAAATACCATGCAGCGCAACACTCCCAAAGTTTTATTTTCTATTGTTTCAACAGTTGGTTTTGATCATCCGGAACTAATTGCTTTTAACGAAAAGCTTTCTCAAGAGATAGGATTGGGAACATTTCATGAAAACGATCTTAGTTTTTTAGCCGCCACCAATCTTCCAAACTATATTAAAACTTATTCTACTGCTTATGCCGGACATCAGTTTGGCAACTGGGCGGGTCAATTGGGAGACGGGCGTGCAATTTTTGCCGGTGAAATTGCCAATGATGCTGGAAAGAAAACAGAAATACAGTGGAAAGGAGCAGGGGCTACTCCCTATTCCCGTCATGCCGACGGCAGAGCTGTGCTTCGTTCTTCACTAAGAGAATATCTGATGAGTGAGGCAATGTTTCATTTAAAGATTCCCACAACCAGAGCTTTAAGCTTATGTTTCACCGGTGAGAATGTTGTACGCGACATCATGTACAGCGGAAATCCGCAGGAAGAAAAAGGAGCCGTTGTTGTGAGAACTGCTGAAAGCTTTCTTCGTTTTGGTCATTTTGAACTGATTTCGGCACAAAGAGAATATGAGACACTAAAAAAATTAACCAATTTCACCATTGAAAATTATTTTCCCGAAATAAAATCTGCCAATGAAGATAAATACAAGGAGTTTTTCAGTGAAGTCTGTAAAAGAACTGCAGATCTTATGGTGGAATGGTTCAGAGTTGGTTTTGTACATGGAGTGATGAATACCGATAATATGTCGGTTCTGGGATTGACTATAGATTACGGACCGTTTTCCATGATGGATGAATATGATCTTAATTTTACGCCTAACACTACTGATCTTCCGGGAAGAAGATATGCTTTTGGAAAGCAGGGGCAAATCTCACAGTGGAATTTATGGCAGCTTGCCAATGCTTTATTTCCTTTAATTAACGATGAAAAATTTTTGGAAGAAGCTCTAAACAATTACGGAACTTATTTCTGGAAAAGTCATGACGAAATGCTCTGCAGGAAGTTCGGCTTTGATAGTATACAAAACGGAGACGAAGAATTTTTCACCAATTGGCAGGGGTTGATGCATGAGCTTCAACTGGATTACACTCTGTTTTTTAATGAACTGGAAAAAAATCGTAATGAAGAAGATGTTGATTTTTCGGCTGTTTCTTACAGCATCTTAGATGAAACGGCAATAAGCAAGCTCAATCACTTTATAAATGCTTATCAAAAAAGGCTGTTAGAAAATAAGATATCAAGAAGTGAATCTCTGGAACTAATGAAGAAAAGCAATCCAAAATTCATTCTCCGAAATTATCTGTTGCATGAATGTATTGAAGAAATTAACAATGGAAATGATGAAATGCTGAAAAAATTAACCCAGGCTTTAGAAAAGCCGTATGAAGAGATTTTCCCTGAATTTTCAGTAAAAAGACCTTCAGATTATGATGATGTTTCAGGATGCTCCATGCTGTCATGCAGTTCATAATCTAAAATTACACTTCCCACCTTATAGGTGGGTTTTTTATTTTACTTTTGCAAAAATTTTAAAGGTGTCTTTCAAATCTAAACTGACTTCGATTTTCAAAATTGTTTTTCCTTCTACAAGACCGGAAGTATTGTTATTCCTTTTTTTTGTGAGTGTCTATGGTGCTTTAGGAACTTATCTGGCACAGCATTACAGAATTGTTTTTGATGCAAGAATTCCATGGGATGCCTATTTCAGCTTTGATAACAAAGCTATTGTAATGACAGGAGGTAGTTTTGAAAGACATCCGCTTTCTTATTATTTCTTCAATTGGATAAGAGAATTGGCTTTTTTTATTTCTGATGATAAAACAGGAAGCAATTTCAGACTCACTTTGGTTTGGTTGAGTAATCTCACCATAAGCTTAAGCTTGGTTCAGATTTTTAAATATTTAAAAAATATTATCGGACTTCCTTTATGGTTAAATGTTCTTATTGTAGTTTTTTTCAGTATTTTCTCTACCAACATTCTTTTATCTTTTACCCCCGAGACCTATACCTATACCTTGTTTTTTTTGGTTTTATTTAATTATTATACTGCAGTAAAATTTAAAAAAGATAAAAAAATTGCTGGCTCTGCCATGGTTTTGGGCGGAGTCTTTATTGGAGGTCTTACCATTACGAATATTGTAAAAGTTTTTGTTCCGGTTTTGTTTGAAAAAGATGTGTTCAGAAGCTGGAAAAGATTTGGTAATGCCGTTTTTAGAGTTTTGGGTACAGTCATCATTTTTGCTTTGCTTTATCTTTACAGAATTGATTTTAAATATCAGAATATTCTTTCGAAATCCGGTGAGCAATATGAGAAATTTTCCAATGTAAAGTCTGTTCCTGTTTGGGATATGATTGTTTCTTATTTTTTTGGCGGAAATATCTTGTTTCCTGGATTTTTTATTCGTGAGAAACATAACATGAAGGGATTTTATTATCAGGCTCTCTTTATGGATGTCTACACTTCTGTTTTCCCATATATTTTTGTTGGGCTGCTGTTGGGTTTTGTGATGTGGAGCTACTTTAAAAATTTCAGGAACAAACTTGTTCAGGTACTCATGCTTTCTTTGCTGGTGGATGTTTTAATCCATTGTGTTTTCCGTTTCGGACTCCATACTTCTTACATTTATGGAGGTCATTTTGTTTTTATTTTTCCTTTAATGTTGGGGTGGCTGTTTTGCAGCTATCGGCAATCACCAAAAATATTTTCTTTTATAACGGTTACTTTAGGCGTTTTAGTGGTTTTTCTGATCCAAAATAACTTCCTCAGAATGTTAGAGTTTTTTGACTTTATCAATCATTTTTACAAATAAAAAAACCGGAAAATTACTTCCGGTTTAATCATCTTTTTTCAAAGGAAAATTATTTTGCTTCTGCACAGAAAACCCTGTACTGTACTGCTATAGCAGACTTGAAATATTCTTTGACTTTTGCCAGATCTCCGGCTGCACTTTGTTTGGTAAAATAGCTTCCCGCAAGAATTTTGTAATTAGGTCTTAAAGAAGCATCAGTTTCAACCTTTATCCCTGGAAATCTTTTTCTGAAATAAGCTTTGATCTCATTGGCTTCATCATTACTTTTTACAGTAGTTATCTGAATTTTGTAACCTAAAATTCTCGGGTTTCTTCTGCATATTTCAGCATTGGTAAGTTCGCGGCTGGGAACATATATTTTAGATGGTTTTGATGGTGCGTCGTCTTCTAGATTTGCTTTTGAAGCAGTAGAAGTTGCACATTTATTCTCCAGAGAAGACAAGGCATCGTTTACTTTGGCGTCCATCGTCATCACAAATTCTGTTCCTGCCAATGTGTCTTTCTTTACAACCTGTTGTGCTTCAACAGTATAAAAACTCACAAAGGATACGACGGAAATTATTTTGATTAAATTTTTCATTTAAAGTTGTTTCAGCAAATTTAGGATAATTATAAAAACCCCGCAAACCTGGCTATTTAGAATAGTTATAAATTAAACAGAAATGACATTTTACCGTTTGTTAAGGTCGTTAAATTCTTCTTAAAAATATTATTTTTGCGGAATTGATTACATACTCAATATTTACTAACATAAGATAATTTAAATGATTAGTTGGAGAAAGCATTATAAAAAAGGGCTGATTGCGATAGGATTATTGCTATCAACAAGTGCTTCAATTTACGGGCAGGCCGGCGATCCTAAAAACGGCGAAAAACTTTTCAAAGCAAATTGTACGGCGTGTCACGCATTAGACAAACAGGTTGTAGGACCTGCGTTGAAAGGTGTGGTTGCAAGACTTGAAACCGAACAGGGGCTTGGGAAAGACTGGCTTTATAAGTGGATTAAAGACAACAAAGCTTTAAGAGCTTCTGGAGACAAGTATGCAAATGAGGTTTATGAAAAGTACAACAAAACTGAAATGCAGCAGTTTCCTAATCTTTCTGAAAAGGATATTGATGATATTTTAGAGTACACAACTAATCCTCCGGCTCCGGAACCGGAAAAAACACCCGAGACTGCTGCTACAGCTGGTGCTGATGCGGCTCAGGCTCCTGTAAACAATACAACTTCAAGCATTGTGATTATTTCACTTTTGGCAATTGCAGGTTTGTTAGTTTGGATCTTAATTAAATTAAGACAATTAGTGAAATTGGGGCAGTCAGAAGATTTGGCAGGTCTCGATGAAACAAGAGTAAAATCATTCAGAGAAATTTATGAAAAGTACCACTACATCGGAAAAGGAGCTTTAGCAATATTAGCGATACTGGCAGCTTACGGAGTTTGGAACTGGATCATGTGGATTGGTGTTTATAAAGGATACAAGCCTGAACAGCCAATTTATTTCTCTCACAAAATTCACGTTGGTGAAAATAAAATCGACTGTCAGCTTTGTCACTCAAGTGCAAAATATGGTAAGGTTTCAGAAATTCCTTCTATGAATGTTTGTATGAACTGTCACAGAACTATCTCTGAGTACAACGGTAAATATATTGAGCCAGGAAAAGATAAGGCATTCTACGATGGTGAAATCAGAAAGATTTACGAAGCAACCGGATGGGATCCTGAAAAACAGCAGTATACAGGTAAAACAACTCCTGTAGAATGGACCAGAATTCACAACATGCCGGATTTCGTTTACTTCAATCACGCACAGCACGTTGTTGCCGGTGAGCAGGCAATCATCAATTCATTCAATAAGAAAAACCCAGACAACAAAATCGACGTAGTTTGTAAAGCTTGTCACGGTAAGATTGATACTATGAATGTTGTGCAGATGGCAAATGACTTTACAATGGGATGGTGTATTGAATGTCACAGAACGACAGAGATTGATATGAACAACGGTTATAATAAAGAATACTTCAAAAATCTACACGAAAAGCTTAAAAAGCAATATCCTAAAGATGGAGGCAAGATTACGGTAGATGCGATTGGAGGTCTTGAATGTGGTAAATGTCATTATTAATAACTAAAAAATTAGAAGTATAAATGGCTTCAAACAAAATACAATTTAGAAGTATTCACGAACTTAAAGATCCGGCTTTAAACAATAAGCTGGCTCAGAAAGAGTTCCAAGAAGAAATTCCGGTAGAAGATTTCTTAGAAGGTGCTCAGAAAAATGAATCAGGTACATCAAGAAGAGATTTCTTGAAACTATTAGGATTCTCTACGGCAGCAGTTACTTTGGCTGCCTGTGAAGCACCGGTAATCAAAACGATTCCTTATGTGGTAAAGCCACACGAAATCATTCCGGGTATTCCTAATTATTACGCTTCAACATATTTTGACGGTTTCGATTTTGCAAGTGTTTTAGTAAAAACACGTGAAGGAAGACCTATCAAGATTGAACCTAATCCGGTTGCAGGAGATTTAGGTAAAACCAGTGCAAGAGCTCAGGCGAGTGTGCTTTCTCTTTATGATAATGACAAAGTAAAGCAGCCAAAACTTGACGGTAAAGATGAAACTTTTGATAAAGTTGATGATTTCGTTATCAAAGGTTTAAATGAAGCTCAGGCTGCAGGCAAAAAAATTGTTCTATTATCACATTCTTTTGCCTCACCAACATTCAAAAAATTATTTGCTGAATTTAAAGCAAAATATCCTACTGCTGAACTTGTAACTTACGATGCTCTTCCTTACTCCGCAGGTTTAGATGCTGCTCAGGAAGTTTTTGGCATGAGAGCGCTGCCGGTTTACGACCTTAGAGGAACTGAATTGGTTGTTTCTTTCCAAGCAGATTTCTTAGGAGATTACAATGCATCAAGCTTAGAAAGTTCTTATGCAGCAGCAAGAACTCCAGGAGCTAATATGTTGAGACACATTCAGGTTGAATCCAATATGTCTCTTACAGGAGCAAATGCTGATGAAAGAATAAGACTGAAGCCAAGCGATGTAAACAAAACGTTGGTAGAAGTTTATAATGCAGTTGTTGGAGGAAGTTCTTCAGATAAAGTAGCTGCTGGAATTGCAAAAGAACTTCTGGCTAAAGGAAATAAAGCTGTTGTTTTTGCCGACGGTTCTAAAGCAGCGCAGGTTTTAGCTCATTTAATCAACCAAAAATTAGGATCTGTAGCTTTCACAGGTAAAGCAAATTTCCTTAAAGAATTTGATAAGGTAAGATTCCAGGAGTTTTTAGGTTGGATGAATACAGGACAGGTTGGAGTGTTAATTTCTAATAATGTAGATCCTGTTTATTCTCACCATAAAGGTCAGGATTTCAAAAAAGCTTTAGAAAAAGTATCTTACGTAATTGCAGTTACAGATAAGAAAAACAACATGTATAAAGCAGCAAAAGCTGTTATCCCTGTTGCTAACTGGCTTGAATCCTGGGGAGATATAGAACCTCAGACCGGTGTTTATACATTAATGCAGCCTACCATTCAGAAAATTTACAAATCAAGACAGATCGAAGAATCTTTGTTGGTTTGGAAAAACGGTAAGAATAACGCTGCTAATAACTATTACGATTATTTAAAAGCTAATTCTGCATCTGTTTTAGGCGGAGTTTCCTTTAATAAAGCGCTTTACAATGGTTTTGTAACATCTGGTAACGCTACAATGTTATCTTATGCAGGCGGAAATCCAAATCAGGCTATTGCTGAATTAGGAAGTTTCAAAGCCTCTAAATTAGAATTAGTGCTTTATACTAAGACTTCAATGGGAGACGGAACTCAGGCAAATAATCCTTGGTTGCAGGAATTACCGGATCCATTGACAAGAATGTCTTGGGATAATTATTTAACGATCTCTCCAAAAGATGCTGAGGAGCTTGGTATAGAAAACGATCTTAATGCGAGAATGCAGTTAGATGGTTCTATAGTAAACCTCACCGTAAACGGAGTTAAAATTGAAAACGTACCAGTATTTATCCAACCTGGACAGGCTGATGGATCTGTGGGTCTTGCATTAGGGTATGGTAAAAAAGATTCTGGTGCTACAGCTGATACAGGGGTAAATGCCTATCCTTTATTTGACGGTTCAAACCTCGTGGTTTCTAATGTTTCTATTGAAAAAACAGGAGAGGAACACGAATTTGCTGGGATACAGCTTCAAAATACATTAATGGGACGTTACGATATTGCTAAAGAAGTTCCTTTGGCTGAATTTATTAACGTACCTTTCGATGACGAACATCATGGTTGGAACAAGCCACTGGAATACCACACCATAAGCGGTGCGCTTCCTGCAGGTAAAATCGACCTTTGGGATGCTTTTGATGATACGGACGGACCTCACTTCAATCTATCAATTGATTTAAATTCTTGTACTGGTTGCGGAGCATGTATTATTGCTTGTCAGGCAGAAAACAATGTTCCGGTTGTGGGTAAAGAAGAGATCAGAATGTCTAGGGATATGTATTGGTTAAGAATTGACCGTTACTATTCATCTAAGCAGAAAGTTGGAGTTTATGATGGACTTAAAAAAGGGATGGCGGTTCCTGAATTGTATGGAAGTGATGTTTTAGGAATTGAAGGGGCTTTAGAAAACCCGGCAGAAAATCCGGATGTTATCTTCCAGCCGGTAATGTGTCAGCACTGTAACCACGCTCCTTGTGAAACGGTTTGCCCGGTTGCAGCAACATCGCACGGTAAGCAAGGTCAGAACCACATGGCTTATAACAGATGTATCGGTACAAGATATTGTGCGAACAACTGTCCTTATAAAGTAAGACGTTTCAATTGGTTTACATATAACCTGAATGACAAGTTCGATTTTAATATGAATAATGATCTTGGAAGAATGGTTCTTAATCCGGATGTTGTTGTAAGAACAAGAGGGGTTATGGAGAAGTGTTCTATGTGTATTCAAATGACTCAAAATACTATTCTTGAAGCGAAGAAGGAAGGCAGAAGAGTAGCAGAAGGAGAATTCCAGACTGCTTGTTCAAAAGCTTGTTCTACAGGTTCTATCAAGTTTGGAGATATGAATGATAAAGAATCTGAAGTTAGAAAATTATATTCTGGCAACAGAAGATATTATTTACTTGAAGAGATCGGAACCAAGCCAAACGTGTTCTATCACACTAAAGTAAGAAACAGAGTAGAAAAATAAAGTTTAAATAATAAATAGGTAAAAAATGTCAGGACATTACGAAGCTCCGATAAGGGAACCTCTGATTATTGGTCACAAAACTTATCACGATATCACAGAAGATATTGCACGACCTATCGAAGAAAGAGCAGGTAAATTATGGTGGATTTCACTATATGCAGCCCTAGTTCTGTTCATCTACGGATTTGGCTGTATCGCTTACACTATCGGAACAGGTATTGGAGCATGGGGGCTTAACAGAACTATTAACTGGGGTTGGGATATTACCAACTTCGTATGGTGGGTAGGTATCGGTCACGCCGGTACACTGATCTCAGCAGTATTATTATTATTTAGACAAAGATGGAGAATGTCTGTAAACCGTTCTGCGGAAGCGATGACGATCTTCGCTGTTGTACAGGCTGCAATTTTCCCGGTAATTCACATGGGTAGAGTTTGGGTAGGATATTGGGTGTTCCCTTTACCAAACCAGTTTGGTTCTCTTTGGGGGAACTTCAACTCGCCTCTACTTTGGGACGTATTTGCAATCTCTACTTACTTCTCAGTATCTACAGTATTCTGGTTTATGGGATTGATTCCTGACTTTGCAATGATCAGAGACAGAGCCAAAACACCTTGGACTAAGAAGATTTATACATTCCTAGCATTCGGTTGGGGTGGTAAAGCAAAACACTGGCAGAGATTCGAAGAACTATCTTTGGTTCTTGCAGGTTTGGCTACTCCGCTTGTATTCTCGGTACACACAACCGTATCATTTGACTTCGCAACGTCGGTTATCAAAGGATGGCACTCTACAATCTATCCACCTTACTTCGTTGCCGGTGCGATCTTCTCTGGGTTCGCAATGGTACAGACATTATTGTTAGTAGCAAGAAAGGTTTGTCACCTTGAAGATTATATCACAATGTATCATATCGAAATTATGAACATCGTAATCATTTTAACAGGTGGAATGGTAACAGTAGCTTATGCAACTGAATATTTTATCGGGTGGTATTCCGGATCAAGATATGAAGACTTTACTTATCTTTCTCCTGGTGCTGCAGTTGGACCTTACTGGTGGGCTTTCTGGTCGTTAATCATCTGTAACCTGGTAGTTCCGGCTTCATTCTGGTTCAAAAGAGCAAGAACAAATATTATCTGGACTTTCATTGTAGCTTTGATTATTAACATCGGTATGTGGTTTGAACGTTTCGACATCATTGTAATCAACCTTTCGAGAGATTACTTGCCAGGATCTTGGACGATGTTTAAACCAACAATCATTGATGTTGGAGTATATTTAGGAACAATCGGATTCTTCTCTGTATTATTCTTATTATATGCAAGAACATTCCCTGTAATTGCACAGGCGGAATTGAAATCAATTTTGAAAATCTCAGGTGAAACTTATAAAGCAAAAGAAGGAGATGAGCACCACTAAAATTGTATACGGACTTTATGCTGACGACGATGATTTAATGAACGGCGTTAAAGCATTCAACGATAAAGGAATCGCAATCAACGAAGTTTATACTCCGTTTCCGGTTCACGGGCTAGACAAAGCTTTAGGTTTAAAGAAAACCAGAATTTCTGATGCAGCTTTCATCTATGCATTATATGGTGTAAGTATTGGTGCAACAGTTACATGGTATGTGATGAATCATGACTGGCCTCAGAACATCGGTGGTAAGCCTGCATTTGACTGGGCTCACAACATGCCTGCTTTTGTAGTGCCTATGTTTGAATTGATGGTCTTCTGTGCTGCACACATGATGTCTTTAACTTTCTTGGTTAGAAACAAAATGTATCCAGGAGCACCGGCTCAAAACCCGGACCCGAGAACTACCGACGACAAATTCCTGATGGAGTTTATTACGGATGATGTAGATTCGGTGAAGCAGCTTTTAATTGATACAGGAGTAGAAGAAATAACCGTTAAAGATGCTTAAAATGAAGAAAAATATTTTAAAAATTACAGCGGTTTTAGGTTTAACTACAGTTTTACTTAATTCTTGCGGACCAAAAGAAAACGCACCTCTTGTTTATTTTCCGGATATGTATTTTCCTGTAGCTTACGATCCTTTGATGAAGGCTCAGGATGCATATTCAGATCATGAAAATGAAATTCCTGCATTTGTAAAAAATAATGGTGCAACAGGGCTTTCTCCGGTAGAAGGTTCAGTAGCTCAAAATAAAGATGGTATTTTTGCTGAAGACAAGCTTCCAATAAATCCGGATCAATATAACGCTGGTTATGATGCATCGAAAGGAATTAATTCATCACCTTTAAATCCTGCTAATGCAGCAAAAGATTTAGAGAGAGGTAAAATACTTTTCGAGCGTACCTGTTCTGCTTGTCACGGTGTAGCCGGAGACGGACAAGGACCTATCGTACAAAGCGGAGCTTATTCAGGAGTGCCAAATTATGCAGACAGAGAACTGACTGTAGGATCTGTACACTATGTTTTAACAAATGGTAGAAATGCAATGGGATCTTATGCAGGACAGCTTAGTCCTGGAGACAGATGGAGAGTAGCTATGTATGTAATGAATGCTTTCAAAGGTGCATCTGCAACTCCGGCTGCAGCTCCTGCAACTGCTGATGCAGCAAAAACCGAAACTACCGAAACTAAAAAATAAGAAAAGAAATGTATAGTTTTTCACCAAAATTAAAATCAGCTTCTATAATACTTCTAGTTGTAGGTTTAGTTCTTTTTGCTGTTGGTTTCTTTATGAATAAAGGAATTACTACAGAGAAAATTGAGCATATGATGGAAGCAGTACATGCTTCAGGACATGATGCCCCTACACACTCAAGCCAAATGGTGGGTCCGCAGGATCATGAATCTCATTTAAAGCATGCAGAGATGCAGGTTCACAATCAGCCCTTGGCAGCAATTCATTTTGTAGCGGTGTTTTTCTTCGGAGTGAGCTGTTGTGTATTGTTTTTCTACTGTATTCAACACGCTGCACACGCGGGCTGGCCGATCATTATTACAAGGGTAATGGAAGCCATTGCTTCTTACATTCCGTGGGGTGGTATTATTTTGATCATTATTATGGTTCTCAATATTACCCATAACGGGCATCTTTTCCATTGGATGGATCCTGAATTAACAAAAGAGGGATCTCCTGAATTTGATGTTATTCTTTTTGAAAAGAAGAAATTCTTAAATATACCTTTCTATGCCATAAGAACTGTTATTTATGTAGCTGGAGCTTCATTCTTCGCATGGAAACTGAAAGCAATGTCTAAAAAAGTAGACGAAACAAAATCCAGAGTAGATTACCAATATCTTTACAGATGGGCAGTAGGATATATTGCATTCTTCGGATTTGCTTCTGCAGCGTGGGCATGGGACTGGTTGATGTCTATTGACCCTCACTGGTATTCTACAATGTATATATGGTATTCAATGGTGAGCTGTCTTTCAAGTGGAATTGCTGTAATTATTTTACTAAGCGTTTTCCTGAAGAAAAATGGTTTCTTACCACAATTTAATGATAACCATTTGCATGATTTAGGGGTATTCCTTTTTGCTACAAGTATGCTTTGGACATATACATGGTTCGCACAGTTTATGTTATATTGGTATGCAAACGTACCTGAAGAAGTAAATTATTTCTTCGGAAGATTTGAGCACTATTCTACGACATTCCTTCCAATGCTTATTGTAAACTTCCTTTTACCATTATTGGTGTTAGTAAGCAGCAGCATCAAGAGAAATTATAAAGTTGTTACGATAATGGCAGTTGTTGTAATCTGTGGTCACATTTTAGATTATTTCAACATGGTAATGCCGGGAACAGTTGGTCCATACTGGAAGACTCCTGAGGTTTTACTTCTTGTTGCAGGTGCTATTTTATTTGTAGCAGGACTGTTTATGTTCACAGTGCTTTCAGCATTGGCTAAACTGAAACTTATTCCTACAGGTAACCCTTATTTACATGAATCTGAGATTTACGAATATCCTTTTTAAGGAATTGTAATAAATAAATAAAAAAAAAGACTGATTGTTGAAATCAGTCTTTTTTTTTATTTAGGAATGTTTAATACAGGCAACCTTTTCAGTTTTTTTTGGTCTTATAAGTGACAGTTATCACCTAATCAGGGATTATATAATTTATACTAATAACATAAAACAACTTTTATGAAAGCTTCAAAAATCCTATCGGTTCTCTTTATTTTAATTTTAAACTTATTTAATGCTCAAAGCATTACATTCATTTCAGAGAAAACTAATTTGCCAATTCCCAAAGTATCAGTTTTCGGGAAAGACGGAAGTATTCTGGCAATATCTGATATTGATGGAAAGATTGAAAAATCTGCATTGACTAAAGAGCAGGAACACTTCCAGCTTATTTATGATAATATTATTCTTGCAAGATTGTCTTATGCAGATTTTAACGAAGAGATTATCAAACTTGATGATAAAATTAAAGATATTGAACCTGTTGTTATCAAAAACAGTAAGCCGGCAAAGTATATCAAAATACGTGGAAATTTTAATACGTATGTGACAATAAACACAAAACTTAACTGTTATGCAGATGGTGTTATTACGTATGTTTTTGATAATAAAACCAAGAAATTAAAAAGCGCAAATGTGGAACAATATCGTGTTTTCAGACTCGAAGATGCCAAAAATGAAAAAAAAGAAACAGCTTCGTGGGATTACAATAGTTTTTTGGATCTTCCAAAGCTGAAAGATGTAGGCAATATTGCGGAATTTAAATCTAAAAGGGCTACAATTAAAGAACTTAAAGGTCTTAATAAAGATGAAATTGAAATCACGGGTGAGGCTTTGCAGGAAAAAGAATTAGCACTATTCGGATATCGTTTTTTTGATGTTAAAGGAATCATTAATCATTCTTACGAAAAAGATTCAGAAAAAACATTGAGAGACTTTTTAGAATCTAATGAAATCAGCTTTATCAAATTAAAGCATAAAAGCGAGCCTGATTATAACCAGGTCATAGTTTACAGAAATTTTTATTCTGTTGAAATTGACTTTACGGACGATAGTGATGTAGAGCAGAAAATAAAATTCAACAAAAATAGCAGCGATTATCATACAAATTATTGGAAAGATTCTTCATTTCCGAATATGCAGACAGTTTTCAGCTCTTTTTTTAAGGATAAGTTAAAAGAGCAACAAAATAAGAAATAAAAATACTTATTAGTAAAGGTTTTATTAAATTTGCCATAAACCATACTAAAATGAAAAAGTTTTCTTTGATGCTCATCTTCAGTTTGTTGCTTTTTACATCATGTAAAAAGGATAGCGTAGATGCTACAACTACTCAGTCTTTTCAATCGAGTATTAATGATATGGCATCCAGCCTTACAACGATAAAGCAGATTAAATTCAATGAAGCATTATATATTCTCAAAACCTTCGGCGTGGAAGCTGAAGGGGATGTTGCAGAATTAAAAGCGCTTGGGCAATTGATTAACGGAAAAAAAGTGCCGGAAATTTTGGCTATGGCTGATAAAGTGGCTCAGGAAAACGGAATAGAATGGGCAAGTACCGCACCGCCATCTTTGGGTGAAATGAATATTTTTGGTGATGAATTGGCAAAAGAAAGCGATCCTAATGATGTAAAAGCAAGTTCACTAAGTATCCTTACGCAGTTTTCTGGAGATAATGGCAATGGTCCTACGGCAATTCAGGTCATTCCGAGATTGGTTGACAATGCAGGAAATCCTGTTGCTTTTACCGGAGCTGGTTTAGAAGCCACATTAGAAGTTTTCAGCAACGGAGTAAGAATCTCTACAGCCAAAAACCTGATGCAGGACAATAATTTTAAAGGTTTTAATCTGAAGTTTTCTTCCTTATTGGCGTCTAAAATCACGGATAACAAAATTGATGTTACTGTATCGGTTAAAACAACAGCTAAAACATTTAAAATGTCTAAGATCGGTTTAGATGTTAATCCGACGGCACTGAAAGTTCCGGAAGCTCCTAAAGTAGATTCTACTGTTGTTGAGCAAAATCCTGCTGCAGTGATAGATCCTAATAATCCCGCTGCCACCGTTACACCGGGTACTGATCCTGTAACACCTACACAGCCAAAACAACCCGCAGCAGATCCTAAAAATACGGTGAGTAAATTTTTAAATAATGTAAATTCACAGAACTTAAAAGCTGCTTTTGATGCATCAAATAACCCAAGTTGGGGAAGCTACGAATCTTTTGCAAATCCTACTTCGGGATTCGGAGCAATAAAAAGTGTTAGCGTTAAGAATATTACCACTAATGGCTCAACGGCAAATTCATCAAGTGTGAATGCCACTTATGATGTAACGGATAAAAATGGAAGAACAACTTCTCTAAAAGCTACTTTTGGTCTTAAAAACGTAAACGGAGAATGGAAAATATCCAGCTATAAAATCAATCCTTAAAAGTATGGCGTCTGAAGAACTCATTAAGAGACTTGAAGCAACAATAGAAAATATACCGGATTTTCCGATTCCCGGAATTCAGTTTAAAGATATTTCACCAATATTTTTAGATCCAAAGCTGTACGAAGATGTGATAGGGGATCTTGTAAAGTTTAGCAGAGGCAAAGTAGATGCAGTGTGCGGAATAGAAAGCCGTGGTTATCTGTTCGGAATTGCTGTTGCCGTGGCTTTGGATGTGCCTTTTATTTTAATCAGAAAAAAAGGTAAACTTCCGCCTCCTGTTATTTCGGAAAAATATGATCTTGAATATGGCAGTGCAGAAATAGAAACCAGGACAGGTCAGATAAAAAAAGGACAAAAAATTTTAATTCACGATGATCTTTTAGCAACAGGCGGCACAACAGAGGCAGCCGCAAAACTTGTCCAGAAGCAAGGCGCAGATGTAGTGCAGTTTAGTTTTTTAATTGGTTTAAAAGATCTTAACGGTGAAGAAAAGCTCCGAAAGTTTGGTGCTGATATTTACAGTATTCTGCAATATTGACGAGCCAGGATTAATATAAATTTGAAGAAGAAAAATATTATAAGAATATTATCATTCATGATTGTTTCAAAAGATTTTCAATTATTTGAAGACATTTATTAATAATACAAATAAACATTTTGTAAATCATTCAGAAACAATTAAATTTGCAGTTCAATTTTTAAGAATTTATGGCAAAATTGGGAAAAAATGCTCAGGAAGAGCTGGAAGGAAAAGAAACAGTAGAGTTTTTTAAAGATCTTGACAGAGAGGCTTTGAATACAGAAAAATTCCTGGAGAAATATCAGAAACCACTAAGTGCCGTTTTTATTGGTTTGGTAGTAGGTGTTTTAGGTTATTTTGGTTACCAGCAGTTTATAGTAGCTCCGAAAAATGCAGAAGCAGTAAAAACTTACCTTGCGGCGCAGAAAAATCTTACAGAAGGTAAAGATAAAGAAGCTTTAGGAGGTAAATCTGCCGCTAATCCCGGTTTTATGGGGACCTATAAAGAATATTCTTCAACTGATGTTGGTAAATTGGCTGCTTACAATGCAGGTCTTATTAAATTTAAAGAAGGGAAATTTCAGGAAGCTTATGATCTTTTGGATAAGTTTTCTTCAGACAACAAAACATTGATGGCCATGAAGTATGGTGCAATGGCAGATGCTAAATCTGGTCTTAATAAAAATGATGAAGCATTATCTTTGCTGGATAAAGCAGCTTCAGCAGCAGAAGATCCTTATACTTCATATTATTTTACAAGAAAAGCTGGAATTTTAGCTTTGGGAATGAAAAAAAATACTGAAGCTAAAAAATATTTTACAACAATTGACGAAAAATATCAGGATTATGACAACGGAATGTCTGATTCTTATATTGAAATGGCTAAATACTTAAATTAAAATATGGCAACAGTTAATCTTTCAGATTACAAGCCACTTCATATATCCAATGCCGAAGATTTTTCTATCGGCATTGTTTTTTCTGAGTGGAATGACTTTGTAACCTATAATCTTCGTGATGCAGCTTTAGAAATTCTTGAAAAAGAAGGAGTGAAAGCAGAAAACATAAAGCAGTTCTCTGTTCCTGGGGCTTTTGAACTAAACTATGCAAGCATGCAGCTTTGCAAAGAACGTAAATTTGATGCTGTAATTGCAATTGGCTGCGTAATCCGTGGAGAGACCCCGCACTTTGATTTTGTTTGTTCTGCAGTTGCACAGGGAATAAAGGACTGCAATATCATGACCGATACACCCACTATCTTTTGCGTGCTGACTGATGATACCAAAGAACAGTCTATCGCAAGGAGCGGAGGGGATTTAGGCAACAAAGGGGTAGAAGCTGCCGTTACTGCCTTACAAATGATAGATTTCAAAAAGAATCTTTCCGGTGTGAAAGGAAACATTGGATTTGGAAATAATCACAGCATATAGTTTCTATTTCAATAAAATTTTTAACTTTACTTTAAAAATTACAGATTATGAAATGGACAGACGATAGAGGGGGGAATGTTGACGATCGAAGAGGAAAATCAAGTGGAGGTGCAATAGTTGGCGGTGGACTAGGAACAATAATAATAGCAGCAATAGTATTCTTTTTAGGCGGTGATCCCTCTGCGATTCTAAGTTCTAATAGCTCTTCATCACAATCATCCAGTTATGGTGAGAAAAGAGAACTTACAGTTAATGAACAGAAAATTGGTGAAATGGTAGATATGATGGGAAAATGGAACATAGTTACTTGGGATCAAATTTTCAAAGAAAACGGAATGGTGTACCAAAAGCCTAAAATCATTTTATTTGAAAATAATACTCCTTCAGGGTGTGGAACAGCACAGTCTGCTATGGGACCTTTTTATTGTCCAGCTGATCAATCAATCTATATGGATATGAGTTTTTTTAATGAACTTCAGCAAAGATTTGGAGCAAAAGTTACAGAGTTTACTGTAGCTTATGTTTTGGCTCATGAAGTGGGACATCATGTTCAAAATCTATTAGGAACTTTAGATAAAACAGATCAAGCAAGACGAAGCGGAAGGTATTCTGAAGCACAATTAAATATGATTTCTGTAGCAACAGAACTTCAGGCAGATTTCTACGCTGGATTATGGGCAAAAAAAACTGATACAAATAAACAGATTTTAGAAGCTGGAGATATACAATCCGCAATAGATGCAGCCGAGGCGGTTGGTGATGATAATATTAAGAGGAGATTGCAGGGATATGTAAATCAGGAAAGCTTTACCCATGGTTCATCCGCGCAGCGTAAAGAATGGTTTATGAAAGGATATAATTCCGGAGATATACAGCAAGGTGATACATTTCGCCAGTTGATAAGATAATATAAACCTGAAGATTTCTTCAGGTTTTTTTATGAATCAAATAGATGTTATAAACTAAGGTTACGAAAAAAAAGCCGTAAATTTGAAGGGTTCTAAATAAGGGATCTATCATAAATTTTATTTAAATGTTTGACATTCAGGAAATCAGAAGTCAGTTTTCTATATTAAATCAGAAAGTAAACGGGAAACCATTAGTTTACTTAGACAATGCGGCAACTTCCCAGAAACCGGATTCAGTTTTGCAGGTGTGGACTAAGTATTATACCGAACTTAATGCCAATGTACACCGCGGAATCCATACTTTGAGCCAGCTGGCAACCGAAGAAATGGAGCTTTCGAGAAGGAAAATCCAAAAATTCATTAATGCGAAACATGATTTTGAAGTAATCTTTACCAAAGGTACCACAGAAGGAATCAATCTGATTTCTTATATTTTAACATCAGAATTAAAAAAAGATGATGAGATTATTATTTCGCATCTTGAGCACCATTCCAATATAGTTCCTTGGCAATTGCTTTGTGAAAGAACCGGTGCGAAACTCAAAGTGATTCCGATGGATGAAAACGGAGTCCTTCAGCTGGATTTCTTAGATCAGTTTTTAAGTGAAAAAACAAAAGTGGTTTCGGTTAATCAGGTTTCCAATGCATTGGGAGTTGTAAATCCTGTTGAAGAGATCATTGCCCGGACAAGAGCTAACTCGGATGCTTATATAGTAATTGACGGTGCTCAGTCAGCTCCGCATTTTCGAATTGATGTTCAGGCTCTGGATTGTGATTTTTTTGTTTTCTCGGGTCATAAAATGTATGCTCCGATGGGAACCGGAATTTTATACGGAAAACAAAATATTCTGGAAAAACTTCCGCCTTTTCATGGAGGTGGTGAAATGATTGCAACGTGTTCTTTTGATGGAACCACTTATGCGGGACTTCCGTTTAAGTATGAAGCCGGAACTCCAAATGTAGGAGGAAATATTGCTTTGGGAGCAGCAGTTGATTTCATTGAAAAAGTTGGGCATCAGAATATTCAGAATCATGAAAACGCATTACTTGACTATGCGCAAAAACAACTTCTTGAAATTGAAGGTCTGAAAGTATATGGTGAGAAAGCTACAAGAACAGGGGTTGTATCATTTAATCTGGACGGTATTGGTATATCCTCTGATGTAGGAATGATCCTTGATAAAATGGGTGTTGCTGTAAGAACCGGTCATCACTGCACTCAGCCTATTATGAGCTTTCTGAATATTGCCGGAACCGTGAGGGCAAGTTTTGCAGTTTATAATACTTTTAGTGAGATTGACCTATTGGTTGAAGGGGTTAAAAAAGCAAAAAAAATGCTGTCGTAGTTCAAATGTAATTAGTTTTGTTACATTATAGATTTTAACAATTATTCAAATTAGAATTTTATCGCTTTTTTTACAGTTGTTTGATATAATTTTGTCCTGAAAATTTTAAAAATAATGGAATTATTAGACAAACTTAACTGGAGATTTGCAACAAAAGCAATGAACGGACAAAAAGTGCCGCAGGAAAAGATAGACAGAATACTGGAGGCAGCGAGATTGGCACCTACATCAAGTGGTTTGCAGCCTTTTGAAGTTATAGTAATCACGAGCCAGGAAATTAAAGAAAAAATCAAACCCAATGCGTGGAATCAGCCACAGATTACAGATTGTTCGCACCTTCTGGTTTTTGCAGCATGGGATAATTATACGGAAGAAAGAATCAACAAAATGTTTGATTTAACGAATGAGGTAAGGGGGTTCAAAAATGAAGGTTGGGAAAACTACAGACAGCAGCTTTTGAAGATGTATCCTCCGAGACCTGCAGAGGAAAACTTTATTCACACAGCAAAGCAGGCTTATATCGCATTCGGTGCAGCAATCATTGCAGCAGCTTTTGAGGAGGTAGATGCAACGCCGATGGAGGGCTTTGTACCTGAAGCAGTAGACGAAATTTTAAATTTGAAAGAAAAAGGCTTAAGAAGTGTTCTGTTGTTGCCGATAGGATACAGAGATACTGAAAACGACTGGCTGGCTGGTTTGGCTAAAGTAAGAAAATCGAAGGAAGATTTTATTACAGAGTTGAATTAACAGCGGTTTCATATAAGAATAAATCCATTCCAAAAAATACTGGAATGGATTTTATTTTTTTTAAAAGGGGTCAACCAATTAAGCTTCTTCCAAATGAACAGTGAAATGTCTTAAAATTTCCGGTTCCCAGGTTATATTGTAGCCTTTGGTAATTTCGTCTCTTTTTTCGTACACGTTTCTTACCGCAGCGGCAATATAGTCCATATGATTGTTGGTATACGTTCTTCTTGGAATTGCCAAACGCAGCAGTTCAAGTTTTGGGTAGCGGTTTTCTCTGGTTTCAGGATCCCTGTCTGCCAGTAAAGTCCCGATCTCTACAGTTCGTACTCCGGCTTCTTTGTAAATCTCAAGTCCTAAAGTCTGTGCAGGATATTCTTCACGGGGAACATTAGGCAAGAAATTCAATGCATCTATAAAAACGGCATGTCCTCCAATTGGTTTCTGCACCGGAATTCCATATTCAATGAGTTTATTTCCAAGATATTCAACCTGAGAAATTCTGCTTTCCAGATAAGGGAACTCGGTTGCCTCATTCAATCCTACCGCCAAAGCTGCCATATCTCTTCCTGCCATACCGCCATAAGTGATGAAACCTTCATAAATGATGGTGAAATTGGATGCCTTTCTGAAAACATCTTCGTTATTCAGAGCGATAAATCCACCAATATTAACCAATCCGTCTTTTTTCGAACTCATGGTCATCCCTTCTCCGTATGAGAACATTTCTTTACAGATGTCTTTAATGCTTCTGTTTTCCTGTCCTGCTTCTCTTTTTTTGATGAAATATGCATTCTCAGCAAATCTGGCAGAATCAAAAAATACAGGAATTCCGTATTTGTCAGAAAGTTCTTTTACAGCTTTCATATTTTCGAGAGAAACAGGCTGTCCTCCTGAAGAATTGCAGGTAATCGTAATCAGGCAAAAAGGAATCTGCTCTTTCGGATGTGACTGGTAAACTGCTTCCAGTTTTTCAAGATTGATATTCCCTTTGAAAGGATGAAGATCATTAATGTCAAAAGCTTCATCAATGGTACAGTCAACAGCATGAGCCTTTCTGATTTCGATATGTCCTTTTGTGGTATCAAAATGCGAATTTCCGGGAATAATGTCTCCGTCTTTCACCAAAACCGAAAATAAAACATTTTCAGCAGCTCTTCCTTGGTGAGTAGGCAACAAATATTTGAAACCTGTAATATTTTGAACGGTAGTATGCAATTGCTCGAAAGAACGGGAGCCGGCGTAGCTCTCATCACCTGTCATTAAAGCTCCCCACTGACTGTCAGACATGGCTCCGGTTCCGGAATCGGTAAGTAGATCAATGTAGACCTGCGAAGATTTAAGATTAAATAAATTGAATTTGGCATCTTTCAGCCATCGCTCTCTTTCTTCTCTGGTAGACTGACGGATTTCTTCCACCATTTTTATACGAAACGGTTCTGCATATGGTAATTCCATGTGATATATTTTTTAGATTTAAAGAAAAATTTAATTTGAAAATTAATTTCAAATCATCAAATGTATTTAAAGGAGTAAAATGAAATCTACTCAGGAGCTTTAAATATATTTTCATCAGAGTGAAAACCTGCCACGCCGCCGCTTACCGCAAATTTCATTGCTGTAGCAGCAGACATTCCTATTACAGGTTTGATGTTTTTCTCTTCGGTTACAATTACCCAGCCTGAAATAGCATAAGAATGAGGAAGATAGACTGCAACGTAATTGTGTTTGTCTACATCTGCCATTTCCTTTTGAGTTAAAAATCCTATTCTCCAGATTTCGGGGTTTTCGTTGGTTTTTACCCAAACCGGATCACTGAATTTCTTTTTATCTCCAACAAACGATGACATCACATCTTTTGTAGATGAATAGATATGCTTGATACCGGGCGTTTTTTCTAAAAGACTGTCAACAGCATCTACAAAAAACCTCCCGACTACAAATTTGTTTCCCAAATAACCCAAAAGTGCCGTCACCAATAAAACCGAAATAAAGACCAGACCGGGAATCTGCCGTGCAACAGAAGGAATGATATTATCAATAGAGGTGATGACGAAATAAATCACATAGATGGTAAGCCCGATTGGACCAATAATCACAAGTCCCTGAAAAAAATTTTTCAGGAAAATATTGGTCATTGTTTCAAAAGTAGGCTTTCTCAATGTTTTTATCCGTGTATGGTTTCTTTGTTTCCGTAAGACTGAATTACTTTTGCTTCATATTCCAGCCATTCTTCCCATCTTTTGTTCACTTGCTCAGGATTACCCAATTGTCTTGCAAATCCGATGAAGGTGGTATAATGATTCGCTTCCGAAATCATCAGTTCTTTATAAAACTCTCTCAGCTCGTCGTCTTTGATGTTTTCTGTCAAAACTTTGAATCTTTCGCAGCTTCTCGCTTCAATCATGGCTGCAAAAAGCATCTTATCAATAATTAAAGTGTCTCTGCTGCCCCCTTTCTGGATGAAATTTACCAGCTCATTTACATAATCATCTTTTCTGGTGCGCCCGAAAGTGTAACCCCGCTTTTTAATGATTTCATGCACCTGATTAAAATGCTCTAATTCCTCCTGCGCAATTGCCAAAAGTTCGGTCACGATTTCAGGATATTCCGGAAGCATGGTAATCAGTCCGATGGCGTTGGTGGCGGCTTTTTGTTCGCACCATGCATGATCCGTTAAAATTTCCTCAAGATTTCCCTCTGCAATATTTGCCCACCTTGGGTCGGTAGGAAGTTTTAGCTTAAACATGACTTTAAAAATTTCTGTAAATTTAATTAAAATAAATATTCTTTAGATGAGAATTTGATTTTTGGTATCATTTTAATTAACATCGTGGCATAAAGTTGGATTATGTTAAATCAACATTAAAATCTAAACGAATGAACTCATCACTAATCACCAAAAAGCTGGAAAGATTTGCAGTATGCATTCTTACCTTACTGACAGGATTTATCGCTTTCGCTCAGGAGACCGCACCGAAAGTTGAAGTAACTACCACAACTACCAAAACCGAGGAATGGTATGCCAATCCGGTTTATATCATTATTGGAGCGATTCTGTTTATCGTATTGATAGCAGTTCTGATGCGTGGCGGAAGATCAGCCAGCAGAGATTAACCTTTAATTCTGAAAAAATTGATAACCGTCACAGTGTGGCGGTTATTTTTTTTCTAAAAGACTTTTGAGAAGAGCAATCTGTTCATCCTTTTCTCTGAGTCTCGCTTCGTACTGCTCTACAAGTTTGTCTGAAACATAATAATTAACAGTTGAAATTTCATTATTTACATTAGAATTATCATAACTATTAATGAAGTTATTATTTCTTTCCTTATTATCCAGCAGATCATAAATATCCGTGCCGTAAAATTCAGATATTTTCAGAAGATTGTCGATTCCCGGTTTGGTCTGATCGCTTTCCCATTTGCCGTATGCGGTCTGAGAGACATCCAGCTCTACCGCAACCTGCGTTTGAGATAATTTTTTCTCGTGTCTCAGCTCACGCAGCTTGGTTCCTAAAGACATACTCGTTTTTTTTGCTAATTTAATGTTTTTTTACCTTTTAAAATTAAAACAAATGTTGTAGATTTTAAAACAAAAGTTGGCAAACCGAAGCATTTTCTTTATTTATTTTTGAAAACTGATAATCTAATTATTTTGATTCTCAAATAATTTTTATATTTAACCCTTTAAAAACTACAAAGCATGAAGAAAAAATTATTTCTCAGGCTCTGCCTGATGTTCCTGGTCGGTGTCTCGGTATTCTCCTGCC
>VFQP010001342.1_pt1 | contig 33579 bp, 26 predicted proteins | sample 3512351 | NCBI WGS metagenome assembly VFQP01 (sample SAMN10412372, study PRJNA504923) | tailings metagenome | isolation source: Relicate 1 Philex TSF1 revegetated site | place: Philippines: Tuba, Benguet | collected 2017-08-29
AATAGTTTCCCAATCTGCGAAATCCGCGGGAACTGCCTGCCGTAGCGCAGCGAAGGAAGGAACCTACGCAAGTCCCAAAATTTGGGTAACGATTAGCCTGAAGGGGGAGATTTAGAGGGGGCTTTCCCGCTCACATATGGATTCCCCTTCACATAAAACCTATACGGCAGCAATGCATCTTCGCCTGCATAATCAACTCCTATCCGCGGCGATGCAATGATCTCATTCTTTTGATACCGGAAGCCATCATCTGCGAGATACATGTCCTTTCCATTCAGCAATACTCCTGTATGTTGTGTAAACAAACCGAGTGCCTTTGCCATATTTCCCGGGCCACGTGTAAGCGTATGATCCAATTTTTTCTTCCCTGTCCTTTTCAGCATTTCGGGAATCCCATTCAGTGGTTCCAATGAGCGTAGCAGGATCGCATGCGGAATATCTTTTTTATGCGTAACAACATTGAACAAATGATGAATGCCGTAACACAGATATACATACGAGTATCCGCCATCGGCATACATGATCTCCGTTCTGTTTGTCCTTCTCCCGCCATAGGAATGAGAGGCCTTATCCGTAACACCGGCATAGGCTTCCGTTTCAACAATACGGCCTGATGTGGTAATACCATTCCACCGGGTGACCAGTATCATTCCAACCAGTTCCCGCGCAATCTGCACTACGTCATCACGACGGTAAAACGAAAGGGGTAGTTTTTTTAAGGGCATTTTAATCGGCTTGGGCGGTATTCCCTGCGCGACAGGTCGCGCAGATACCATTCTCTTTCATATATTTACCACTCAAATTTACGTTTTGCTCAAAGAAATAGTCATATCGATTCAATCCTGGGGAGAAGCACATCGCTTCATCATCCAGCACAGACTATGGAAGTGGGTATTGATTCCGGGGTTGATCTACGCAGCGTTGTTCGTAACAGGCATGTACTTTTTCGGAAAATCGGCCACGGTGGTGATCGATTATATCACCCACATCCTGCATCTGGGAGACTGGTCGCAGAAATTTCATAGTAATATTCTCAGCTTTTTATTCACCACTTCCGGAGTGATCCTGTGGCTGACCCTGTTGTTATTCTACTTCTCGTTTTTCAAATACATCTGTCTGATCATCGGCTCTCCGATCTTCGCCTATATCAGCCGTAAAACCGAATCGATCATCCACAGCAACGAAGTTGCCCCGGGCTGGTCTGACATAAAAAAAGAAGCCGGCAGAAGCGTTACGATCGCACTGCGTAACTGCGGCTGGCAGACCGTCTACCTCGTTACACTGATCCTTTTATCACTGATTCCGCTGATCGGTTGGATCACTCCCCTGATCGCGCTGCTGATGGAAGCTTACTATTATGGATTTTCCATGCTTGATTACAGTCTTGCCCGGAATAATAATACCAAGTCGCAAAGCATTCATTTCATCGGCAGGCACAAAGGCCTTGCCTTAGCGAACGGCATCCTGTTCTATATGATGCATCTGCTGATCATCTTTGCTCCTGCTTATGCGATCATTTCAGCAACACTCACCATCAATAAAGTAAAAGTCAAAACGCCGGTATAATATGGAAAAAGGATCTGTATACCTGGTCCCTTCCCTGCTTGATGAAAATGGCGTCAATGCCATTCCGCTTTATATAGCAGAAGCAGTGCAGAAATGCCAGGTGATGTTTGTGGAAAATGAACGTACGGCACGCCGTTTTCTGAAACAGTTCTGGCGGGAACGTCTTCCTGAAGGAAGCGAGATCGTCATTGATAATTACGAATGGTTCACCATCCATAAGGCGGAAGAAAATGTGCGCAACAGCTTCCGGCAAAAATTAAAGGAAGGAAAAAACATTGCGATCATCAGTGAAGCCGGCTGCCCGGGTGTAGCAGATCCCGGACAACTGCTGGTGTCAGTGGCGCAGGAGATGAATGCAACGGTTGTTCCACTGGTTGGCCCAAGTTCTATTTTACTGGCCCTGATGGCTAGCGGCATGAACGGCCAGCAATTCCGGTTTGCGGGTTACCTGCCGATCGATAATGCGCAGCGCATGAAAGCGATCAAAGACCTGGAAGCTGATTCAAAAAAGAATAACTGCACGCAGATCTTTATCGAAACTCCTTACAGGAATAACCAGATGGTCGAGGTGGTCCTGAAACATGCGTCTCCTTCTTCGAGATTCTGTATTGCAGTAGATCTTACAGGTGAGAAAGAATGGGTGAAAACAAAAACGGTGGCCGAGTGGAAAAAGGAAACTGTGGATATACATAAGCGACCGGCTATCTTTTTGTTGATGTCGTAGGGTTCCCTACGACAGCCGAATTAAGTTAAGGCAGCGGCTCCGCGCCCGGTTCGATCTTCCGTATAGCGATGATGCTATCCACAATAAACTCGCTCATTCCTCTCCACGGCACTGAACCCAGATACTCCTTATAGTGAAGTTCAAAGTAAGCGCCGCTGTTTGACATCAGCGTATTCGCAACTTTCTCATCTGTAACAGAAAACTGGAACTCATTTGACTGGATCCCCCCCGGCTGGTTGCTCCTGTACCCGGCAAGGATCATCCGCCCCTCCCATGTTTTCCAGACATAACCCTTTTTGACGATAAAATTCAGCGTACCCGCTTTAGCGCCTCTGCCCAATACAAAGTAGTACCGGCCTGCAAAAAGCCCCACTATCACGAGTACAGAGACAATAACGATCGTTAGGAAGATCTTCCGGAGACCGGACATTTTTTTCTTTTCGGTAGTTAATGAATTCATCTTGGTTTTATAACAAAAAATTTGTGGTGATAACCCGATTAATATTATACATTTGTAATCCAATTTACAATTTGTTTGCAAACGTGAGCAATATTTTGACACATACAAAGCAGTTCGCCTTCCATGCACCCATCACAAGTGGCGTGTATGCAGTAGGTTATGATGTGTTTACGTTTTCACCCCGACGCCACCCTGAGTGCTGACAGGACGAACCCCTTACCCTGGTCCCTGTCAGTGAATAATTCCCGGAAAAAAGTTCAGGACTGGTAATCCGCACAATCTTCAACTCTTTCAAAATTGGACAATCAACATATCATTGTCAGGGTCGCAACCCAGGACGATAAAAAATTTTCTTCCATCATTGTGGATGAAATGGAATCTTCGGCAAAAGCCAGGGGTACAGGCATTGCTAAAAGGAGTCCGGACTATATCTCCCTCAAAATTGACGAAGGAAAAGCTGTAATTGCCGTTACCGATAAAGGCGAATGGGTTGGTTTTTGCTATATCGAAACCTGGAGCCACGGTGAATATGTTGCCAACAGCGGCCTGATCGTTTCACCACAATTCCGCAAAAGCGGGGTGGCAAAAACCATCAAGCATAAGATCTTTAACCTCTCCCGGGAGAAATATCCGGAAGCAAAAATATTCGGACTCACCACCGGTCTCGCTGTCATGAAAATTAACAGCGATCTCGGCTATGAACCCGTAACTTACTCCGAACTCACGCAGGACGAAGCTTTCTGGGCCGGCTGCAAAAGCTGTGTCAACTATGAGATCCTCATGAGCAAAGAAAGAAAGAACTGCATGTGCACTGCCATGCTCTATGATCCGAAAGATCACTATGAGCCAGAAGAAACAAAAGAATTCTTCGCAGACAATGCACCAATTTTTGAACGATTGCTGCGCTTTAAACAATGGAAACTGCTCAAACCTTTCCTGAAAAAAGATAAAGACAAGGATAAGGAAAAAGGCGGGGGTGTAAGACCCAAATCCCTGTTGCATTATTTATTTCATCTATAAAACCAACAACGGTTTATCATGTCAAAGAAAGTTGTTTTGGGCTTCAGCGGTGGATTAGACACGACGTTCTGTGTAAAATACCTCAGTGAAGACCAGGGCTATGAAGTACATAGCATTATCGTAGACACTGGTGGTTTTTCTGCCGAAGAACTTGCAAGAATCGAAGCTCACGCCTACTCTCTCGGAGTTAAATCCCACAAGACCGTTAATGCTGTGAAAAGTTATTACGACAGCATTCTTAAATATCTCATCTACGGTAACGTTCTTAAAAACAATACTTATCCTCTTTCAGTTTCCGCAGAACGCCTCAGTCAGGCACTCCATATCGCTGATCACGTGCAGGAACTCAATGCCGATGCCGTTGCACATGGCAGCACCGGAGCTGGAAATGATCAGGTCCGTTTTGATATGATCTTTCATATCATGATCCCTGGCGTAGAGATCATCACACCGATCCGCGACCTCAAACTCAGCCGCGAAGCAGAGATCGAATACCTGAAGAACAAAGGTGTTGACATGAACTTTGCCAAAGCAGCTTATTCTATCAATAAAGGTCTTTGGGGAACAAGCGTTGGCGGAAAAGAAACGCTCTCTTCAAAAGGTATTCTTCCTGAAGAAGCATGGCCCACACAAATGACCAAAACCGACAGCGAAGAAGTAAAACTCAGCTTCGAAAAAGGTGAACTGAAAAAAGTGAATGATCACGCTTTTAGTCATCCTTCAGAAGCAATTCAATATTTACAAACGATCGCCGGACCTTACGGTATCGGCCGAGACATACACGTTGGCGATACCATCATCGGCATCAAAGGCCGCGTAGGCTTCGAAGCTGCTGCACCAATGGTGATCCTCAAAGCACACCACGCGCTGGAAAAACACGTGCTCACCAAGTGGCAACTGAACTGGAAAGATCAGTTGGCACAGTTTTATGGCAACTGGTTGCATGAAGGTCAGATCCTCGATCCCGTTATGCGTGATATCGAATCTTATCTCGAAACAAGCCAGCGCAACGTAACTGGCGACGTTTTTGTACAACTTCAACCTTACCGCTTCCAGATCATCGGTATCGAAAGCCAATTCGACCTGATGAACAGCAAGTTTGGTAAATATGGCGAAATGAATACCGGCTTCACCGGTGAAGACGTTCGCGGTTTCAGCCGGATCTTTGGTAACCAGACGATGATGTACCATCTAGTCAAAACTGACAACGAATCGAAATAAATTAAAAAGTAAAAAGTACCCCGCTTAACAATTGTAAGTGTCTGCGTATTGAAAGCGGGGTAATTTTTAATTCTTATGGCTAATCTGATTAAAGCAGGAATCATTGGGGGAGCAGGATACACGGGTGGCGAATTAATTCGCTTATTGATACACCATCCGGGTGTTAGTGTTTCTTTTATTCATAGCCGGAGTAATGCCGGCCAACCTGTGCACAAAGTGCACCAGGATCTGTTGGGCGATACAGATCTCCTATTCTCCGGAGACCTCGACACAAATGTTGACGTACTGTTTCTTTGTCTCGGTCATGGTGAATCAAAAAAATTCCTTACTGAGAACATTATCCCCGACAATGTAAAGATCATCGATCTTGCAAACGACTTCCGCCTGAAAGCCGGCTCTTCTATCGGCAACCGCAAATTCGTATATGGCTTGCCAGAACTCAACAAGAACGAAATTCAATCAGCCACCGCCATCGCTAACCCGGGTTGCTTTGCAACAAGTATACAGCTCGGCTTATTACCACTTGCCAAGGCAGGTCTGCTGAAAGATATATACACCACAGGCATCACCGGTTCTACCGGTGCCGGCCAATCACTGAACGCTACTTCACACTTCAGCTGGAGAGCCAACAACATTCAGGCTTATAAAACACTTACGCATCAGCATCTCGGCGAAATCGGTGAATCTTTGATACACCTTCAGCCGGTAAACGATGTTGACTTGAGCTTTGTACCCTGGAGAGGCGACTTCACAAGAGGCATCTTCGTCAGTTCAACGCTCGCCTGCGATCTCAGTATTGAAGAATTATACATCCTGTTCTCCGACTACTATAACGGTCATCCATTTACCCACGTCAGCAAAGACCCGATCTTTCTGAAACAGGTGGTGAATACAAATAAAGCAATGATCCAGCTTGAAAAAGCAGGCAGCAAAGTGGTAGTACATTCTGCAATCGATAACCTGCTTAAAGGTGCAAGCGGTCAGGCTGTTCAGAATATGAACCTGATCTTCGGACTGGATGAAACAACTGGTCTCAGGTTAAAGGCAAACTATTTTTAAGAGAAAAAAGAGTATAAAGAGTCAACAGTCGCCTCATTTAAAAGGGACCGACCCATAAAACAAATCACCTCTTTACCCCTCTTTTTCTAACGCAACTAACAAACTATAGAACAAAACACTCTTGTTATGAATTTATTCGACGTTTACCCGATCAACGACATCACCATCGTGAAAGCAAAGGGTTCTTATGTATGGGATGACAAAGGTGATCAGTATCTTGATCTTTATGGTGGACATGCAGTGATCAGCATTGGTCATACGCATCCTCATTGGGTGAGCCGTATCGAAGAGCAACTGGAAAAGATCGCATTCTATTCAAATTCGATCAGAATTCCCTTGCAACAACAGCTTGCGGAGAAGCTTGGGAAAGTATCCGGCAAGCCGGACTATCAGCTTTTCCTTTGCAACAGCGGAGCAGAAGCAAATGAAAACGCATTAAAACTTGCATCATTTCATACAGGCCGTAAGAAAGTTGTTGCATTCAGCAAATCTTTCCACGGTCGTACTTCACTCGCCGTAGCTGTTACTGATAACAAGAATTATGTAGCACCGGTGAATGAAACCGAGAACGTGATCTTTCTTCCGTTCAATGATACAGCGGCGCTGACAACCTGTTTCAAACAACAGGGCGGAGAGATCGCTGCGGTGATCGTCGAAGGCATCCAGGGTGTTGGCGGTATCAACGTAGCTGATGAAAGCTTCCTGAAAAAGATCCGTACGCTTTGTGATGATTATGGTGCGGTTTACATTGCTGACAGTGTTCAGTGCGGCTATGGCAGAACAGGTAAATTCTTCAGCCATGATTTTGCAGGGGTGAATGCAGACATCTACACCATGGCAAAAGGCATGGGCAATGGATTTCCAGTAGCGGGTATTATCGTAGCGCCACATATCAAGCCAAAGCATTTCCAGCTTGGAACGACTTTCGGAGGCAATCATCTTGCATGTGCGGCTGCATTGGCCGTGCTCGAGATCATCGAAGAAGAAAAGCTGATGGGCAATGCTGTAATGCTCGGTAAATACCTGAAAGACGAACTGAACAACATTCCGGAGATAGAAAACGTAAGAGGCCGCGGTCTGATGATCGGTTTTGATGTTCCTGAAGAACTGAAAGACCTGAAGAAAAATCTCCTGTGGAATCAGCAGATCTTTACCGGCGAAGCAAAACCGAACGTGATCCGTTTGCTGCCTTCGCTTGGTCTTAAGAAAAAAGACGCCGAACAGTTTATTGACGCATTGAAAGAAGAAATAGCAAAACTCGTCCCCACATCAACACCCGTAAATCAAGAATGAGAAATTTCATTTCCGCCGCTGATGCCCAGGACATAGATGGGCTGGTCCAAAAAGCACTCTCTTATAAAGCAGACCCATTTAAAGACAAATCACTGGGAGCTGGAAAACGCATCGGCTGCCTGTTTTTGAATCCAAGCATGCGTACCCGTTTAAGTACGCAGATAGCCGCGCAGAATCTTGGAATGGAAGCGATCGTTTTTAATGTGGGGAGCGAAGGTTGGGCACTCGAGTTTGAAGAAGAAGCGATCATGAGCGGAAACACGGTAGAGCACGTAAAAGATGCGGCGCCTATCTTCGGAAAATATTTCGACATACTCGCGATAAGAACATTTCCTTCATTGAAAAATAAGGAAGATGATTATAGCGAACTCTATATAAAACAGTTCATCAAATACGCCGGTATTCCGGTAATAAGCCTGGAGAGCGCAACGCTCCATCCGCTTCAGTCGCTCACAGATATCATCACCATCAGTGAAAATGAAAAAGCGAAGGCAAGCGCCAAAAAACCAAAGATCGTTCTCACCTGGGCTCCTCACGTAAAAGCATTACCACAATGCGTAGCCAACAGCTTCTCCCAGTGGGTGAATACATGGGGCAAAGCTGATTTCGTGATCACGCATCCTGAAGACTACGAATTAAGTGAGGAGTTTACCGCTGGTGCAACCATCACACATAACCAGGATGAAGCGTTGAAAGACGCTGATTACGTATATGTGAAAAACTGGAGCACGTTCAAAGACTACGGTAAAGTATATGAAAGCGATCCCAAATGGATGCTGACAAATGAAAAACTGAAGCTGACAAACAACGCTAAAGTAATGCATTGCCTGCCCGTTCGCCGGAATGTAGAACTGAGCGATGAAATCCTCGACGGGCCAAACAGTCTCGTTACGCAGGAAGCAAGCAACAGGGTTTGGGCAGCACAGACTGTGCTGAGCGAAATCTTAAAGCAGAAATAGCGTAAGGTTTAAAAGTTTAAATGTTTAACAGGTTAAGTTTTTTGTGCGTCACTCAATGTTAAACATGAAGGAAACACAACTTTTAAACTATTAAACATTTAAACTTTTAAACTTACTCCTCCACAATGACGCGTTTACTAGTTGTAAAGATCAGCGGAAATATTATTGACGACGAAGCCAAACTGTTTTCTTTCCTGAAAGAATTTGCCGCTATCAATGCACCAAAAATATTGGTGCATGGCGGCGGAAAGCTTGCAACAAAGCTCGCCGAAGCGATGGGTGTAAAACAACAGATGGTTGAAGGCAGGAGGATCACAGACGCAGAAACGCTGAAGATCGTGACGATGGTTTATGCAGGTTATATCAATAAAAGCATCGTGGCACGTCTGCAATCGCATAATTGCAATGCGCTCGGACTTTGCGGTGCAGATGGAGATGCCATTCTTGCACACAAAAGAAAGCACCCGGTAATTGATTACGGGTATGTTGGAGACGTAGACGCCATCAATACAACCTTGCTTAAGTCGCTGCTCGATCAGAATATCACCATCGTTTTTGCGCCGATCACACACGACCAGCAAGGTCAATTGCTGAATACAAATGCAGACACCATTGCACAGGAAGTAGCTAAAGGCCTCAGCCATCAATTTGATGTGAGCCTTGTTTATTCTTTCGAAAAATCCGGTGTGCTGCTCGACGCTGAAGATGACTCAACTGTAATCGCTGAACTGACTCCGTCTTACTATAAACAACTGAAGGAAAAAGAAAAGATCTTTGCAGGAATGATCCCAAAACTTGATAACGCCTTTACTGCATTGAACAATGGCGTAAAGAAAGTGATCATCGGCAAAGCAGAGAATCTGACCAAACTCATTGACGGAAGTTCAGGCACAACTATTATCAATGAATAATGACAGCCTACATAACATTCAGCAGGATGCGATCGATCTTTTAAAAGATCTTATCTCCACGCCATCACTCAGCAAGGAAGAAGACCAAACAGCAGGTATTCTGTGCCGCTTCCTTGGCTCCCGAAATATTGAACACACAAGAGTCGGCAATAACGTATTCGCACGCAACCTCGAGTTTGATGAAAGCAAACCCACGATCCTGTTGAACTCTCATCACGATACAGTAAAACCGAATCCTCAATACACAAAAGATCCGTTTGCGCCTATTGAAGAAGATGGAAAATTATTCGGACTTGGCAGCAATGATGCCGGAGGATGTCTTGTTTCACTGATCGCTGCGTTTGTGTATTTCTATGAGCAGAAAAACCTCAGTCATAATATCGTCATTGCTGCCACAGCCGAAGAAGAAATCTCCGGCATCGGTGGTATAGAATTAACAATCCCTCATTTGCCTGCCATCAGCTTTGCCATCGTCGGAGAGCCAACACAAATGCAAATGGCCGTTGCTGAAAGAGGCCTCATGGTGCTGGATTGTGTGAGTCATGGTAAAGCAGGTCACGCTGCACGCAACGAAGGCGAAAACTCTATATACAGAGCCTTAAAGGATATTGAATGGTTCCGCACATTTCAACTGGATAAGGTTTCCGATCTGCTCGGACCTTCTAAAATGAGCGTAACCGTTATCGAAACGGAGAACAAAGCACATAATGTTGTTCCTGCTACTTGCCGCTTTGTTGTCGACACAAGAATAAATGAACTCTACACCTTCGAAGAAGTAGTAGACATCATCAAAGCCAATATTACATCAGAAGTGAAACCGCGAAGCACCCGTCTCCGCTCCACTTCTATTGCATTGGATCACCCGATCGTTCAGGCCGGCATCGCTCTCAACCGAAGTTATTATGGTTCACCAACCACGTCGGACAAAGCACTCATGCCCTTCCCGGCTCTCAAAATGGGTCCCGGCGACTCCGCAAGAAGTCACACCGCCGACGAATACATTTATCTTTCAGAGATACGCGAAGGCATCGACCTCTACATCCAACTCCTGAACCTCGTCCTATAAAAACGAAAACACCAGTAAACTCTTTTACACTCTTTCTCCTCCTTCAAACTCTTAGCTCATGAAACTCTGGCAAAAAAATATCGCCTCCCTTGCAGAAGTAGAAACTTTTACCGTCGGTAAAGACCGTGAAATGGATCTCTATCTCGCTCCGTTTGACGTGCTCGGATCACTCGCGCACATCCAAATGCTGGAGTCCGTAGGCTTACTAACTAAACCTGAACTAACATCGCTTCAGGCAGAACTAAAACATATTTATTCTATAATAGAAAAAGGTGAATTCAAATTACAGGATGATGTTGAAGACATCCATTCTCAAGTTGAATTGCTCCTAACACAGGCATTAGGTGATACCGGTAAAAAGATCCATAGCGCACGCAGCCGCAATGACCAGGTTCTGGTTGATGTAAAACTATTTCTCCGCAGCGAACTTGAATCTTTGGTTGGCAGCGTTCATTCATTATTTGAACTCCTGCAAACGCAAAGCGAAAAATATAGAGACCATCTGTTTCCCGGATACACGCATCTGCAACTCGCCATGCCTTCTTCATTTGGCCTCTGGTTTGGGGCTTATGCCGAAAGCCTCGTTGATGATCTGAATACCGTTAAAGCCGCTTACGAAGTAGTAAATAAAAACCCACTCGGGTCGGCTGCCGGCTACGGTTCTTCGTTCCCGATCAACCGTACGCTGACAACTCAACTGCTCGGCTTTCGCGATCTGAACTATAACGTTGTCTACGCCCAAATGGGCAGAGGGAAGGCTGAACGCATCGTTGCACAAAGCATGGCTAACATCGCCGACACGCTCGCTAAAATGAGTATGGATGCGTGTTTGTATCTCAATCAAAATTTCGATTTCATCAGCTTCCCAACAGAACTGACCACAGGCAGCAGCATTATGCCACATAAGAAAAACCCGGACGTGTTTGAACTGATCCGTTCACATTGCAACAGGATCAAAGCGCTGCCGAACGAGATCACGATAATGACAACGAATCTTCCCTCTGGTTATCATCGCGATCTTCAACTACTGAAAGAACATCTGTTCCCAGCCTTCAAAACATTAAAAGATTGTATTGAAATGGCCGGGCTGATGTTGTCAAACATCGAAGTGAAGAAAGACATCGTGAAAGATCAAAAGTATAAATACATCTTTAGCGTGGAGGAAGTAAACAAACTGGTGTTACAAGGCATCCCATTCAGGGATGCGTACAAACAGATCGGGCTTGATATCGAAGCTGGTAAATTCACCTACGATACACATATCCAACACACACATGAAGGAAGCATCGGAAACCTGGCAACAGAGCAGGTGAAACGTCAAATGAATGAGGTGATCGGCTCTTTCGATTTTGAGAAGGTGCACACCGCAATCAAATCATTGACTGCACCATAGGCTTAAATATTTTTTCCTGCAGGACAGCCTTACCGTCTTCCCGACTTACCGGTAAAAAATAAACCGGTAAGTCGGGAAGACGATAAGGGTGTCTTGGATTTGATAGCTGTTGAATGTATGGTAGAATGGTGTAAACTTAGTATGCAGCTCTATCTTGTCTCTGCATGAATCGCTTCATTTGTTCCTCTCCAAACCTGCTCCAGCCGAATTGCTCATACAGTGTATGTGCATCGCGTGTACCAAGCATCCATCTCCGCAATCCCTGTAATTCCGGGTGAGCGTGTATCACTTCAAGCAGCCATTTTGATAATCCTTTTCCGCGGAATGGATCAACAATAAAAACATCTGCCAGGTAAGCGAAAGTTGCTTTATCAGTAATCACTCTTGCAAAACCGATCTGCTTTTGATCATGATAGATACCGAAACATTCGGAGCCAGTGATAGATCTTTCCACAACATCACGCGGAACATTCATCGCCCAGTATGATTCTTTAGAGAGATATGAATGGATCATATCGATATCAAGCAATGCTTTATCCGTTGTGATAGAGAACCCATCATTTGTTGCTGTATATATATCCATTTTACAAACCGTATTTATCTATCAGGTAGATCAATGCCGCCATGTTCACAGCACCAAGCTCCAGTTCTCTTTTATTGACGTTTTCAAATACGTCATTACGGGAATGATGAATATCAAAGTAACGTTGTGAGTCGGGGAACAATCCTGCCAATGGCGTTTTGAATGCACGGTTCAGCGGGCCAATATCAGCACCACCACCACCGCGCGCGATCTCATTCGTTCCATATGGAGATAGTAATGTTTTCCATGCCGCCATCTTTTCATATTGAGCATCGGTGCCCGTCATATTAAAACCGCGCGGAGTAAATCCACCTTCATCGCTTTCGAGTGCAAAGATGTGTTTCTCATTTTTTGCCTGTGCTTCCGCTGCATATTTCTGTCCACCACGTGTTCCATTCTCTTCATTAGCAAACAACACAAAACGGATCGTACGTTGAGGTTTATAACCGGTCGCCACAAAACTGCGCAACACTTCCATTGTTTGGACGCAACCGGCGCCATCGTCATGAGCGCCTTCACAATTATCCCAGCTGTCAAGGTGACCGCCAATGGTAATTATTTCATCAGGGTATTTCGAACCGATCAGCTCTCCGATCACATTATGACCAATTGTGTCCGGAAGAAAATGTCCGTTTGTTTTCAGAAAAACAGAAGCAGGTTTTGTTTTCAATATCACGCTCAACTCATCGGCGTCTCTTAATCCTATTGCAACTGCAGGAATTTTAGGATAAGCCGAATCATAACGCGTACCACCTGTATGCGGATTATTATCTGTGCTATGACTCATGCTTCGCACGATCACGCCAACAGCTCCCAGTTGAGATGCAGCGCTCGGGCCGCGACCACGATATTTATTTGCATCGCTATACGCTTCAAACGTGTTTACAAAAGTAGGATTGAACTTATAGTTATAGAATACGATCTTCCCTTTTACTTTATCCTTCTTTTGTTCAAGATCATCAAATGATACGACCTCGATCACTTCTGCTTTGAGACCTTTCGAACCGGTACCAACCGAGTTGCCAAGGGCAACGACATCGAGTTTCTTTCTGATCGCTTTTCCCGATGTATAATCAGCATAAGCTTCATCAACGCCACCTCTTACCCAATGAGGCACCATGCATTCCTGCAGCCATGTTCTCTCGGCACCTGAAGCCTTCATCGTTTTCTCTCCCCATGCTTCCGCCTTTACCATCCCCGAAGAACCCGCCAGCCTCGGCCCGATTTGCTTGGTAAGCACACGCAGGTTATCATACGCTTTACCATTTTGTAAAATCTCGTTAGCAATCTTCCGGATCATCACAGAATCGTCCTGTGCCGGCAATACCATATAGGCTAATAAAAAAGTGAGTAGAAACGCCGAAAATCTCATTGCAGCTAAGTTTTGCTAAAGATAAAAGTTAGCATCGAGTGTCAAAAAGAATTAATCTGAACGGTAAACCTTCCTGCGGCAAAACTGTTACCTTAGGAGCTCTGAGATCGTTGACCGTTGTCCGTTGACCGTTGTCCGGCCAAGTAAATTCAAATTTGCCCGATTTCACTTAAGTCAAGTCGGACAACGGTCAACGGACAACGGTCAACGACTGTCAACGGTCTGGGCTGCAATAAGAACCATATGCGTATTGGAATAGTATGTTATCCCACCTTCGGTGGAAGTGGTGTTCTTGCCACAGAATTAGGAAAGGCACTTGCCCAGAAAGGGCACCTGGTGCACTTTATCACATATCAGCAACCCGTTCGCCTGACCGGCTTTATCCCGAATATTTTTTATCACGAGGTACAGGTGCCAACTTATCCGCTTTTTGATTATCCGCCATACGAAACGGCTTTGGCCAGTGCTATGGTGGATGTGATCAAAAACAATAACCTGGAACTCCTCCATGTGCATTATGCCATCCCGCATGCCTCCGCTGCGTTTATGGCTAAGCAGATCCTGGCGAAAGAAGGCAAGCATATTCCTGTGATCACCACCTTGCACGGGACAGATATTACGCTGGTAGGAAGAGATAAGACCTATGCGCCGGTTGTAGCATTCTCGATCAACCAGAGCGATGGCATTACGGCTGTGTCGAAAAACCTCCGCGATGAAACCTTCAAGACTTTTTCGATAGAAAAAGAAATTGAAGTGATCTATAACTTCGTGGATGTTCAACGGTTTTCCCGCAAGCCAATTGATGCATTCAGAAAAGTGATTGCCCCAAACGGCGAACGTATCTTGCTCCATGCATCCAACTTCCGAAAGATCAAACGTGTTCAGGACGTGGTAAGGGTATTCAACGAAGTACAAAAGCAGATTCCGGCCAAGCTGTTATTCGTTGGAGATGGCCCTGAACGAGCCACTGCCGAAGACCTCGCGCGCGAACTCAATATCAGCGAAGAGATCCGCTTCGTTGGTAAACAGGAACAGATGGAAGATATTCTCGCTATTGCCGACCTCTTCCTTCTCACATCTGATTATGAAAGTTTCGGCCTTGCCGCACTTGAAGCGATGGCCTCCGGAGTACCCGTTGTATCCACCAATGCCGGCGGCTTAAGAGAGATCAACATCAACGGCGAAACCGGCTATACAGCCAACGTCGGGGATATCATGACGATGAGCCAGCAATCCCTTTCTATTCTTAAAGACGAAAAAACATTAAAGACCTTCAAAGAAAACGCCGCGAACTACGCAAAGCAGTTTGATATACATAATATCATTCCACAGTATGAAGAATTGTATGAGCGGATATTGAAGTCTTCTTAGATTGCTACTACCTTATTCGATGTTCGATGTTCGATGCGCGATGATCGATGGTCGACACTGAAAGTACGTGAATTACCTTCAACTCCGGCATTATAAAAAAGAACACCTCCCCGGCTGGGAAGGTGTTCTTTTTTATAATGATATTTCATTCGGCCATCGAACATCGCGCATCGATCATCGCTCTCTACCTGCGCAACCACTGCTGCGGATTCACATTCTTTGATTCGATCAGCAGCATAAAATCGATGCGGCCATTCGAGGCGTCATCAGAATCGCCGGCTTTACCGATCACCTGACCACGTTTTACGGTGGCGCCTTTGGAAACGTTTACACCGGAAAGATTTGCATAAGAAGTGTAGTATTTACCATGACGGATGATGATTGCCGCACCATCGCCATAATTGTGCACAGCAGAAACCACACCGTCGAATACAGCTTTAACAGCAGCTCCCGAACGTGTTCCGATCGTTAATCCTGGATTATCATCACGCAGGTTTGTTCCTTCGATCGTGTAAGGACCAAATGGAATGCTTACAAAACCATTATCCACAGGCCATGGGAGTTTGCCTCTGTTATTGCCAAAGTCTGTTCCCAGTTCAACATCTTTTTCATTCAGCTCAAGATAGCTGGTAGATTTTCTTTCTGTAGAGGGGCCTGCAGCAACTGCCGTTGAACTATTGTTGCTATTGCTTGCTGCCGGTTTGGTCGGCGTTGGAGAAGCTGTTGTTGGCTTTGCCTTCTCTTCTGCAGCCTTCTTTTTGGCTGCCGCGATACGCTCATTTTCTTCTTTTTTCGCTGCTTCTATTTCGCGGCGAATGATTGCGGCAATTGCGTTCTGTATATCACGATCCCGCTTTTTCTTCGCGGCAATCTGTGATTGCAATTCTTTTTCCTTCGACTTGAAACCGGCAACCACTTCATCTTTTTCTTTTCGTTGTTCAGCCAGTTCAGCACGTTCCTGCGTCTGCGCTTTCAGCGTTTCATTCTTCTGTTGTTTTCTTACGAGCTGTTGCTGCTGGCGTTTCTCGATCAGCTCCTGCGTTTCATTGATCGTAACCACTTGTCTTTCCCTGTAAGCACGATAGCTTTTCAGGTAAGAAATACGGCGAACGGCATCATTGAAACTTGTTGCGGAGAAAATAAAATTCACGTAGTTGAAGCTGCTACGGTTCTTATACGCATACACTACGGTTTTTGCATATTGCGACTTCAGCGTATCGAGTTGCTTTTGCAGCCTGTAGATTTCCAGGTTGCTCAGATACATATCGTCATCGATCGCCCTTAATTCTTTATTGCTGGTACTGATCAATCTTTCCTGGAGGGTCATCTTACGCCTGACCATGTTCAGCTGCGCGAGAGATTGATTACCTTCTTTCTTTACACGGTTATACGCGTCCTGGATCTCTTTCAGTTCTCCCTGAATATCTTTCCTCTCCCTTTCCAGCTCTTCTTTGCTCGACTGTGCAGTCACAAAGCCGATTGATGCGAAAAAGAATAATGTTGCGAGCAGATTTCTTTTTTTCATGGCAGGATGGATATTTTAAAATTTGGATCTGTCCGCCTTCTCTGTCCGATGAAGCATCGGCGTCCGCCTTTAAGTTTCGGCGGACAGAGAAGGCGGATGCGAATTGTTTTACAACGACGTTAAAAAGTTATAACGAAGGCAAGCTTGTAAAATTTTATGCCTTAGTCCCTTTTATAGTTTTTCGGGATGGGGAACGGAAAGCTTAACGTTTCATTAAACTCATACGACTTGAAATCCAGCTTGATATCAAGTTTTCCCTTCTCCGCCACTGTGATCCGGCGTTTTGTTGAAAAATCAACGCCTTTCTTATTCTCATAATCGGTATAACTCAGGTTGCAGGTCCGGCTACGGTTGATATCCACGTCATCCAGTTTGCTGTTATCGATCTTATAATTTGTGTTCAGCGTCAGCAATCCCTTAAACCACTCACCCACGCTAAGCAAAGAGATCTTATCTCCTGTTTTCGAATAAGAGAGCACATTGCTGTCAACAAATACGGGGTTTCCGATCAGGACCTCCTGTAGAGAATGAAGGTCAAGCGGCAATTTCGTCACTTCCTGGAGATAAGCCACACTGCGCGCCGTGTACACCTTATCCTGCTTGTTCAGGATCTTCACAGAATCTTTGGTAATATAAGCTCTTAAGCCCTCGATTCCAAAGATCGCCGTGATAGAAATCCAGATGCAGCTGTCTTTATACATGCGCAGGTTGGCATTTACATCATATTTTTTCCCATCAGTTCCCTGGTAGTCCACATTGATCTTTGCGGAAAATGTATTGAAGCCGATCTCCGCTGCTTTCATTCCGGAGAGTGTCTGACGGATGAATGCGAGTGTATCCTCTTTTGAATTATCCACTACAGGTTTTACGACCGAAACTGTATCACGTTTGGCGATCACAGTCTGGATTTTCCGGGTAGACCGGCATGAAGCCATCAGTGCAATGACTGCTACTAAAAAAAGCGTTATCCTCATTCTTGAATTATCTTTTATTGCTTGCCTGTATGACCAAAGCCACCGGCACTTCTGACAGTTTCGGCGATCTCTTCAACCTGGATCCACTGGATCTGCTCCACTGATTGAATAACCAGCTGCGCGATGCGGTCACCGGGCTGTATGACTTGTGCTTCCTGCGAAAGGTTTATTAAGATCACTTTAATTTCTCCACGATAATCCGCATCAATCGTGCCGGGAGTATTCAGACAGGTAATACCCTGCTTGATGGCGAGGCCGCTGCGCGGACGGACCTGTGCCTCAAAACCCTGTGGCAGTTCGATGAAAAGACCTGTTGGAAGCAACGCGCGTTCCAGGGGTTTCAGCGTTTGCGGAGCTTCGATGCTCGTGCGGATATCCATTCCCGAAGAGCCGGTAGTGGCATACTCAGGTAATGCATTCGAAGATTTGTTGATGATCTTGATTTGGAGTGTTGGCATGACGGCAAAGATAGGCGATGAGAGGAAAAGAGGAAAAAGAGTATAAGGCCCTCTTTCCGCCACAGTTAAAGCTATGGCGGAAAGAGGGAATTGTTTAAATGCGGTTGTCTACAAGGAGCGCGGAGGCATAGGCCATCAAACCTTCTTCGCGACCCACAAACCCCATTTGCTCAGTAGTCGTTGCTTTGATAGAAACATCTCTTATAGTGAGGCCAACAATAGAAGCGATGGCTTCCTGCATTTGCGGAACATAAGGTTTGATCTTGGGAGCCTGAAGACACAGAGTGCTGTCGATATTCACCACTTTGTATCCTTCTTTATGGATGAGTTCTACTGTTTTCTCCAATAAGATCTTACTGTCGATGCCTTTGAAACTTGCATCTGTATCGGGAAAATGAACACCGATATCTCCCAAAGCAAGAGCGCCTAGTAACGCATCGCAGATTGCATGCAGTAACACATCCGCATCGCTATGGCCAACTGCACCTTTTGTATGCGGAATCTTCACACCACCTATCCAAAGTTCACGGCCTTCTGCCAACTGATGAAAATCTACTCCTGATCCGATTCTGTACGACATAGAAAAAAAGTTAAGTGGCGAAGATACGGTTTGGGGTTTGAAAGGTTTCATAAGTTCAAGAGGTTTGAGAGGTTCCATAAGTTCAATAGGTTTCATAGGTTCAAGAGGTTTGAGAGGTTCAAGAGGTTTGAGAGGTTCAAGAGGTTTGAGAGGTTCAAGAGGTTCCAGGAGTTTTCAACGTAATGATGTTGAAAGCCGGCATCGTTTTCTTTTAAAATGTATTTCAAACTTATAAAACCCATTGAGCTCCTGGAACCTCTGGAACCTCTCAAACCTCTTGAACCTCTCAAACCTCTTGAACCTCTCAAACCTTCGCAACCTCTCAACAAAAAAAGCGCCCCGTCTGAACGGAGCGCTTATATCTATTCTATCAGCAAAAAATTAATCGTTGCTACCGCTGCCATCAAGATCAAACAATACAGAGAAGCGCATAGTGTTTGACAGAGGATTTTGTGTGACGCCACTTCCTGATGGTGCGAGATAAGAGAAGTTCAGACCAAATACATTGTATTTGAGACCAACACCTGCAGTGAAGTAGCGGCGGTTGCCACGGGATTTATCTTCATAATAATAACCGGCGCGGAGAGCAAACTGATTGTTGTACCAGTATTCAGCACCGAGAGAAATATTTGCCTGACCAGGAAAATCGCTGAAGGATTTGCCCCAACCGGCTACCGGACCTTGTGAGCGATAATCATCGATCTGCTGTTGTGTGGGAGGATTTCCTTCCAGGCTTGGTACCAGCAATTTATTAAGATCAAGGCCGATCATTACTTTATTTTGCTCATCAATTGCTTTATTCCAGGTTACACCGAGGCCAAAGTTGGCGGGGATGAAATCTTTCTGATCAGCATTGCTTGTATAAGAGATTTTCGAACCGAGGTTTGAAAGAGCGGCACCAAATGTAAAGCCATCACCCTCTTCCGTTTTATTATCATAATAAAGACCGATATCACCTGCAACTGCATTACCAGCTTTATAGCTTGTAGAACCGGTTGTAGGAACACCATTAGTCAGATCAGAATTGATATAACGTAATGCGATACCAAGACCAAGTTTATCAGAGAGTTTACGGGAATAACCTACATCAAGGCTGAATTCTCTTGGTTTACCATTTCCCCATGAGTTACCGGAACCATCCGTGAATTGAATATTACCAAGGCTGAAATAACGCAGGCCAACATTGATCGCCTGGTCTTCCGCAAATTTATAGTACCCGGAAAGAGATGCGAGATATACATCATTCACCAACTGTTTCAACCAGGGAGTGTAAGTGGCTGCGATACCGCCCTGTGACTGATTGAAAGCGACCTTGCCCATATTCCAAAAACCTGAAGATGCATCCGGAGAAGTTGCAATACCGAGATCCCCCATACCACCCGCACGGGCATCAGGGGAAATTCGTAAAAATGGAACCGCTGTTGTGACCACATTAATTCTTTCCTGCGCCTTTGCTGCAGAAATCATTCCGCCAAAAAGCAACAACGAAGCAATCAGTTTTGAAGCAGTTGGTCTCATTGATAGTTTGTTTTGTAATTAAATGTAAATAAAAGTAGCCCGTTTTGCTTAAAGCAGGGCTAAAATATCGCTTTTTGATCGCGGCCGGTTCTAAAAAATCACCAGCTTCCCGATCTTTTCCTTTCTTGTTTTTCCGGGAACCGTTACGGAAAGTTTGTAAAGATAAACACCCCTTCCAATTTTCTGTCCGTATTGATCCAACCCATCCCAAGTCAGTTCAATTGAACGATTGCCGGGTGTATTTATTGTCCGTTCCAACATTTTTATTATACGCCCCGACACAGTGAAAATCTGCACTTTCGCCACAAGATCCTGACCAGGCTTGTTATGTTCAAACCAGAATTGCGTATTTGTTGTAAAAGGATTGGGATAATTGAGCACATGGCTGATCTCAAGTTCTTCATCTTTTGCCACAACAAAATCAAGAGATACCTCATTTGAGTTATTTAATACATCCCAGGCTTTTATCTTCAATGTATGATGCCCCGGCTCGAGCCCGGTCAGCTGAAAACGAACGGTTCCTTTCTGATAACTATCCTGCTCGCTCTGATAAAAATCATTCAACACAAAATAACGGCTGTTATCACCGTCGAGTGTTGCTACAATATCATGCCCAATTCCTGTTGCGGCAGTATTTATACCCGAACTATCTGCAAGTTTCAGCAATAAAACAGGATTTTCATTAGTGATGCCGCCATTTACAAAACGTTCATCATTCAAATAGGCTTTGATGCCTGGTCCTTCTTTGTCATCATTGACCGTATTGGCGCTTCCGCCTACGAGGAAACCCGTAAAAAACCCTGTCCCATCACGGCTCCCATTTTCCGCATAGAGGGAAATTTTTCCATTCCCGTATTGATAATTGATGTCTTTGGGAACCGTGAAACTAAAAGAAAAACGGCCATTCACAACAGTTGCTTTACCCCGGAATATTTGGTTAGTCTGCGTTGAAAAACTTACAGGCGGGCTTGCAGGATCATTCCCCAAAGTAGTTACCTGTTTGGGTTTATCAAACACGGTTGGATAAACTGTTCCGTTAAAACCCGGCAGAAAATTGCCCTGAAAATCGGTGATCTCTCCTTCGATCATCACTTTTTCCGTAGCCTGCAATGTATCAGTTTGTGCTACCGGCACTCCGTTGATACGAACAGGCCTTGCCTGTATCATCGGGAACGCCAGCGTTAATGCGGGGTCGCCAAGCAAAGCAAACTTGCGGTTATTCGTAATATCAGCCGAACTCTGATAGGTAAAATTCTTTGCATCACGCACCGCATCCCCGAGACTCCGGTACCGACCGTTTGCATCGGGTTGCAAAGCAAACCGCAGGTAATTATCATTCATGATCCGGTTACTGTAAGCAAACACAATCCGGGTCGTTGTCATCAATGCTATAGCACCAGTATTTTGTCGAAGCAGGATATTCTCTCCGAGAGAATTGACGTATGGATTATCATAAGGAGCAAAGTCGCAGGTTGCCGTGATGAACAATGGAAGCCGGTTGGCATTATTCCATGTATTCACCATTTCCTGATCAAGAATGGTTTCGTCTGTCAACCTTGCAGCACCGCCATGGCCATTGAAATTCCAGATCAGCACACCATTATATACCTGATTACTGATCGCCTGGTTCACCTGCGGATAACGGCTTCCCCCTGATCCGCTCTCCTGCTGAAATGCATCGAGATAAACTTTCTGCAGATCAAAAACAGGCGCAACGGAACCAGCCGTTGCCGTGACCGTTTCTGCATCCTGGAGATGAAGATTCTGATCTTCATCATCCGCAATAAAGAGCAGGTTGTTTCTCCAGGGACCAAAGCTTTGAACAGAAGTATATGCTTCCACCTTGTCAACAAAATTCTTCGCTTCTGTTTGATTTTTAGCCGGCACTCTTCCTATTCCGATATCAAGCGTATTTATGACAAGCCCGGAATTAATGTCTTCATTGTCTTCCAGGAAACCAAAAAAGTCATCTGATGTATATGTATTCAACACATCAAGTGAGATCGGATTCTCATATGCGGGAACAAAATTCGTGTTGCCGCTCAAACGATCGCGGTAATCAAAAGACGCATCTCCAAAAAGTAAAAGGTATCTAAGCCGGTTAGCAGGATCAGCTCCATATTTATCAAAATACATTTTTACAAAATCCCTTAACGCTGCGGGGTCGGGGCTTCCGCTGCCAAATTCATTGAACACCTGGTCTGTTGTTGCTACCACTACCCGCAACGAATTCCTTTGCCGGTGATATTGAGCAAGCCGCTGTGCCTGGTCCAGAAAATTTGCATGGGTTATAATGAGGTAATCAGAGGGAGAAGTCGCATGCAGATTTTGAGGGGATACGCGACCAATGGCAACAGGAGTCATCAAACCCTGGGTGTTAAACGCGACATATTCGCGGAGGCGGCTGCAATCATTAATAAACCGCAGGGAAGTGCCGTCCTGACGGACAGATAAAAAACCCGGCGTTATGGGATCTGTCACCTCCCAGATCTGTGTGGTCAATGAGACTGAAGACAGCACAAATTCTGCATTCTGGTTACCTACTGATAGCCAGTCGCGGAACAACAGCTGGTTTATCCCGGCCATTGTAAGCTGTTGACGACCAAAAACTTCGAAGAAATTTAACCATCCCTGAGCATTCACACTGCCAGGTGTAAAAGTATAATCGATGGAATTGTTGGCAGTGCTGGCGACCGCACTGTTTACAGAAACGGATTCGCGTGCAAACGGTTCGTACTGTCCGCTTCCGACAGGAGGAATATTGATCAGCCCCGCCGCTGTTCCATTTACTGCTACAGAAAAACTGCTCCCCGCTCCTGCTGAACGGCCGATACAATGAGATCTTACCTGAACTGGCGAACCGGTAACCAGGTTAGGCATTGAAAATGGAAAGTTCCAGGTCAATGATCTGCCTGGCAACTGGGAGAATTCTTCGCCATACCACTCCCGGCCGCTGCTGAGAAAATTCACCGTATCCAATTCATGAAAAAAGCGACCGGAAAAACTGCTGACGGTGAGCGAGGGGTTTGAAGGTTGAGGGACTTCAGCGATACGTTTGCCCGAACCTCCAATCGTAATAAAATAATAGGAGTAACCGGCATACAGGTTTTTCTGATGAAAGAAACGTTGATTGGCTGAATCTTTGATCCACTTATCCGGGCCTTCGGCAAAAAAGACCAGGTAATCGCTTCCGTTCAGTATGCCATCGTTTCCATCTACGACCTGTATGGCATTTTCCCGGAGATCATCGACCCGGTAGGCGTTGTTGGACTCGGCAAGCATTCCGCCGCCATTTCCAAACAGCCGTATGGATGAAGAAGGAAGATTGGTCGTATTTATACCGAGAGAGGCGAGAAACGACAGGTCGATCCGGTAAATCCCGGCAGCCGGAACCGCGATCTTATAGAATGTCCCGGACGCCAGCACAGACGCCGGCGTATAGACACGCTGCGACCAGGCGGCAGTGACACTGGACGCCAGGCTTATAAGAAGCAGTAGTTTTTTAAACACCAGCATAGCAAAAACCCCTTGATTGTATTGGGGATCAACGAACTAAAAAAACGCAATATGCTTACAAGCATTTTACCCAAAGTATATATATTCGCAATCCCGGTGGTAAAATTTGACTTTCAGACAATAATTTTACCTCACACCGCGTTAAATTTATCCAATTCATAGGTTTATGCAAAAAACAATGAAAGTGAAAAACTTAGTAATCCTGTTATCCTGTGCTGTGCTCATGTCTTCGTGCGGCCTTTTCAAGAAGAAAAATCAGAAGTCGGACATGACCGGCTGGAACTACAATGACAAAAACGCCGGCGGCTACCAGGTAGCCAAAGCAAAAGACCAGACCACCGGTCCGGGTCTCGTATTTGTGCAGGGTGGTACTTTTACCATGGGTCAGACCGATGAAGACGTGATGTCTGAGTGGAATAATATCCCGCGTCGTGTATCTGTACCTTCTTTCTACATCGACCGTACGGAGGTGGCGAACGTACACTACCGTGAGTACCTCTACTGGTTGAATAAAACATTTGATCCTTCCGATCCGATCAACCAACCCATCATTGAAGGTGCAATGCCTGATACGCTGGTTTGGCGTAGCGAGCTGAGCTATAACGAGCCGATGGTGGAATATTATTTCCGTCACCCGGGCTTTAACTACTATCCGGTTGTTGGTGTATCCTGGAGACAGGCGACTGACTTCTGTCTGTGGAGAAGCGACCGTGTAAACGAAGGTATCCTGATCGAAAAAGGCTATGTCAACAAGCAAAGCCTGATGGGTCAGCAGGGAAGCAACAACTTCACCACAAAATCATATTTGCTGGATCTGTATCAGACAGCTCCCGGCAAAACAGCTACGTCTAAAAAGAATGAGCTGAAAACTCCACAAGGTCAGCCACGTACAAAGGTTACCATGGAAGATGGTTTCCTGTTGCCTGACTACCGCCTTCCTTTCGAAGCTGAGTGGGAATATGCCGCTTATGGTCTGATCGACCAGAACCCGCGCCCAACAAAAAAAGAAGGTAAACGTGGTGAGGAATTACAATCAAACAAACAGATCTATCCATGGTCTACCAACGTAAACGGTTTGCGTGACACACGTCATGGCAGCTGGCAGGGTCAGTTCATGGCGAACTTCAAACGTGGATCTGGTGATAACGCCGGTGTGGCGGGTGGTTTGAATGACCGCGCATTCTACACCGCTGAAGTAAGTTCTTTCATGCCAAACGGATTCGGTCTTTATAACATGGCCGGTAACGTAAGCGAATGGGTTCAGGACGTATACAGACCATTGTCTTCAATGGACTTTGATGATATGCCTGCTCCTTTCCGTGGTAATAAATTCACCAAGATCTACAAAAACGCTGACGGCGAAGCTGAGATCAACGACACAACCGGACGCGTAAGAATGGTTGATGTTACTGATGCAGAAAGCAAAAGCCGTCGTAACTATCAGCGCGGTAATGTGATCAACTTTATGGATGGTGACTCTGTGTCTCAATCTACTTATGGATATGGCATCACGACACTTGTAAGCGATAAATCCCGTGTATACAAAGGTGGTAGCTGGAATGACCGTGCGTACTGGCTCAGCCCTGGCACACGCCGTTTCCTGGAAGAAGATCAGGCATTGAGCACACTGGGTTTCCGTTGCGCAATGGATCGTATGGGTAGCCCGGAGGGTAATGGCCGAAAAGTGGGTCAGCAGTTTCCAACGAAGAGACAAAAAAGATAACCTTCTTATTGCATAAGCTACAACAAAAAGCCCTCCGGAGTCCGGAGGGCTTTTTGTTGTAGTCAAAATAAAAAAGTAAAAATACCTCCAGCGTAACAGATCACTCATTACTATATCATACTGGATATTTTTACTTTTGAATTTTGAATTTTGACTTACTTTGCTTTATGTCTATCGAACAACTCTATCAAATCTACCAGCAGCACCCCTCTGTCCAAACAGATACAAGAAAGCTAAAAACCGGTGACATCTTCTTTGCCCTTAAAGGTGAAAACTTTAATGGTAATACCTTCACTGCAAAAGCGCTTGAAGCCGGCGCTGCTTATGCCGTCATTGATGAAAAAGAGTTTGAGATAGAAGGAAAAACGATCCTGGTACCGGATGTATTGACAGCGCTTCAGCAACTCGCAAAATATCACCGCGAACAGTTCAACAATCTTCCCGATGGCCGCCGTGTTCCGTTTATTGCCATCACCGGCAGTAATGGGAAAACAACAACGAAAGAGCTCATCCATGCAGTGCTTTCATCAACCTACAAAACGTATACGACGGAAGGAAATCTCAATAACCATATCGGTATTCCGCTGACTATTCTTAAAATAAAAATGGACGCGGAAATAGCAGTAATCGAAATGGGTGCCAATCATCAGAAAGAAATTGCAGGGTACTGCGAGTATGCGCAGCCCACTCATGGACTGATTACCAATGCCGGCAAAGCACATCTTGAAGGTTTCGGTGGCGTGGAAGGAGTAAGAAAAGGTAAGGGGGAATTATTTGACTATCTGCGCACGCTGACACATGGCTTTGCGTTGATCAACTGGGACTATGACTACCTCCATGAAATGAGCAAAGGCATAAGCGGTGTGATCAAATATGGTACGCATGGCGATGCGCATGTGATCGGGAATATCCAACAAAGCGATCCGTTCCTGCAGGTATCAATTCTGCAGGGCATTGATGAAAAGCTGATCAGCACCCAACTGGTCGGCGATTACAATCTTCCGAATGTGCTGGCAGCTATAACCGCAGGGAAACTTTTTAAAGTTCCTGATACAACGATCAAAAATGCGATTGAAGCCTATACGCCGTCAAACAGCCGCTCGCAACTGGTAGAACGTGGTTCCAACAAGATCATACTTGATGCATATAATGCAAACCCGAGCAGTATGCGTCTCGCGATTGAAAACTTCGCAAGACTGCATGCTGACAACAAAGTGCTGATGCTGGGTGCAATGGCTGAACTGGGTGATGAAAGCCTCCAGGAGCATGTTTCGATCGTGGATCTGATCGCACAACATAACTGGAAAGCAGTGGCCCTGGTTGGTGGGGATTTTATGAAAATTCAACACCCATTCCTGCGTTTTGAAAATGCAGAACAGGCAAGGCAATGGTGGAAACAACAACAGTTTGAGCAGACGCACTTCCTTATAAAGGGCAGCCGCAGTATGCAAATGGAAAAAATCCTTTCCTGATAAAAATCACATAATGGAGATCTTAGGATATTTCGCTGCAGTTCTGATAGGCATATCGCTGGGCATGGTTGGAAGTGGCGGATCCATTCTCACTGTTCCCGTACTGGTATACCTGATGATGGTAGATCCATTGCAGGCTACAACAAGTTCATTATTCATTGTTGGCTCAACAAGTCTTATTGGAGGATTAAGAGCATATGGGAAGAAACAAGTGAATTTCAAAGCGGTTACCGAATTTGGTATTCCTTCTATCTTCTCGATCTTTATAGCACGGCATTATATCCTCCCATCGTTACCCGACCTGTTGTTTTCCATTGGCAACATCCATGTATACAAACCGATGTTCCTGATGGTGGTTTTTGCAGTCCTGATGCTTGCCGCGTCATTGACGATGATCTTCAGCAATAAACGGGATGCTCTTGCATTATCCATGCAGGAAACAAAATACCAGGCACTACCACTTGTATTGCTCGGTCTCGGTATCGGTCTGATCACCGGCTTGCTGGGTGCAGGCGGCGGATTCCTGATCATCCCCAGCCTTGTCATTTTTCTCCGCCTTCCAATGAAAACCGCCGTTGGCACTTCTCTCCTGATCATCGCCATCAACTCATTGTTCGGGTTTCTCTTCAGCTTAAAACAATTCCCTTACGACTGGACATTATTGCTCTCCTTCACCGCTCTCGCTATCATGGGACTATTTGCAGGCAGCCTACTCGCTGAAAAAATTTCAGGAGCCTCCCTGAAAAAAGGCTTTGGCTGGTTTGTGCTTCTGATGGGCATATATATCATCCTCAAAGAAGTCTTCCGCTTCTAATCCTGGTGGCATAAACACCGTTCTTATATGATAATGCTAATTTTCTCCTTCTGCTCTTTCCGCACTTAGCTTAACTTTGCGAAAACCATCTTCCTTACAATGCCAGAAAAAAATGTCAGCCGGGGTTATCTTTCTTCTTCACTTGGATGCCGTTGCCCCAGATGCAGGCAGGGAAAATTATTCAAAAACCCTGTAAGCATTAAACCAGGGATTAATATGGCGATGAATCGGACATGCACTGTATGTGGTCAGCCGACAGAAATTGAGGTTGGCTTCTACTATGGCACGAGTTACGTGAGCTATGCATTGACAGTTGCAATCAGCGTTGCAAGCCTGATCGCATGGTGGGTATTTATCGGTCTTTCCGTAAACGACAATCGTTTTTTTTACTGGATGGGGTTTAATGCAGTGTTTTTGATCTGTCTGCAGCCATGGCTTATGCGTCTAAGCCGGAGTTTATGGATTTCCTGGTTTGTAAAATATGACCCCGAGTGGAAAACAAGCAAGCCAGATGACACGTCCGAAAGGTTAAATGCTGACCAGGGTACAAACTGGTAAATATTATCTGGTATTTTATTGTTGTGTTTGCGACGGATCGGAATTTCCCGAAGCCAGATGTCCCAACTACGACGTGCACAGATATCGCGTTAGTGACGTGATTCGGGTATCATTATTTCAGATCAAAAAATGGCGATTTCAGTATTGCAGAAAATACGGAAATCAAGCTATCAGTCAACGTATTTATACCACACAATTTTTCCGAAACCAATAGATTTAAATATTTAAAGCCATTGGTTACAAACTCTTACCCCCTATCTTCCGATCAGCCCACTTCTTTTTTGTTTTAGGTATTGTGATACACGTAGATTCCATATAGTTTAGCTTCGTATTTGTCCTAATCCAATCCTTAGAAAACAAGATGAAGCAATTAATTACTGTTGCATTCAGCCTGTTTATCCTGATCCAGTTCTCCTTTGCGCAACCCGTAACAGCGGACTGTTCAGGATTCAGTGCAACGTATACTACGAAAGAATCCCGCTGCGCGAGTACGGGATCGATCACGATCACTCCTTCCGGCGGTTCAGGAAATTATAGCTATAAGGTGCTGTCTCCTGTCTCCCTCCCGATCACATCTACATCAACTATTACAGGCCTGGCTCCCGGTACTTATACAGTACAGGTGAAAGACATGGAATCTGGTTGCACCATCGTAAAAGACAACCTCGTTGTTGCAGGCTCTTATAGCGATCCAAGATTTCAGTTACAAAAAACGGATCTTACCTGTATTGGCTCACAGGATGGCTCAATCGCTGCCTTTGATCTTCAAAATGGAAGAAACCCATTTACATACAGGATCATCTCCCCATCTCCTGCAAGTGTTGGAGTAACCAGCACAACCGGAACATTCAATTCACTTCCTGCAGGTGACTATTACATTCAATTGCTTGACTCCTGCGGAGGTATTCAGACACGTACGGTTGCCATACAGGACTATAACTGGTCAATCACCAGCAACACTGTTACCAGTGTGAACTGTAACACTGTATATATTTCCCTTCTTTTAACAGACAATAGAGGCAATACAAACCAGGCCAGCACAGAATTTAACGGTTTCAGATATGGAGTGGTGAATTCTCCCGGAGACACCACATGGAATACAACAGCCGCATTTAACTACACGCGCACTCCAATACGCAGCATCAACATTGTAGTGAAAGATCGTTGTGGCATTGTAAAATCAGTTACCTGGAAAAGAGCGATGCCTTCTCTTGATGCGAATGTAACCACGAGCAACAGTGGCTGTAGCACATTTGATGTAAAAGTCACCAACCCACTGAATTTTTCAGCGACTACCATTGCGTATCTGAAGCAGGGCTCGACCGTCGTTCAGTCAAACACATCAGGTGAGTTCACCAATGTGCCTTATGGAAATTATTGCATAGAAGTCAGAGATAACTGCTATGATACGCTCATCTCTCGTTGCTTCACACAAACACGTCCGGTGCCTTCTGTGAACGCAAGCGTAGATACATTTAATCTGCAGTGCAGTACGTTCAACGTTCGGATCGGAGGTCAGACAAATCTTTTTAATGTCACTTACAATTTGTATAACAGTGCCAATACACTGGTTGGCACCAATGCAACCGGAACATTTGCCAGCCTTCCATACGGCTCGTACCGAATGCGCATTGTCTCAACAGCACCTTGTTATGATACAACGATAATACGGGACTTTGTCGTTAATAAGCCCAAACCCGTTGTTGCAGCCCCGACACTAACCAATGTAAACTGCACAAACTATACTGCGGCCATTACCTCTGCGCAGTATTTGTATAATCCGACCTACTGTCTTTATCAGAATAATACTTTGATTTCCTGCTCTCCCAACGGAAACTTTCCTGGGCTGGCATACGAAACCAGATACTGCATCCGGATCAGATCTCAAGCTCCCTGTTACGACACCACGATTGAATATTGCTTCACTCGCGCCAGGCCTTTACCAGCAGTTGCTAATCCGACTTATTCAAACAGGACTTGTTCAACCGTTACAGTCAAAATACCTTCTATAGCCAATATCCCCGACCCACGTTATTGCCTTTATACCCCGGGCAACACACTTATTTCGTGTAACAATACAGGTCAGTTTGATAACGTTCCTTATGGAAACTATTATATTACAGTTGTTACCACCAATACAACAACTGATTGCCCAACCTCCACAGTAACGAGAAATGTGTCCGTCTCCAGAACCCTGCCCACCGTTGGAGCTACGATCAATATTTCAAATAAAAACTGTTATACATTCAGCGCTGCATTTACCAGTTCCAATTTTATCACGCCGAAATTCGAGTTGTACAACTCAGCAAATGATCTGGTGTCTACCAGTACCAGTTCAAGCCCTACGTTCAACAATCTGCCCTATGGGACCTATAAAGCTGTGATCACTTCCAGCTGTAGCGATACGATTATCCGAACCTTCACCGAATCTCCAGCTCCTACAGCATTCTTGTTGCAAGCCATCGAATCTTGTACACTTGGATCCACAGATGTCAAGGTAAGTTTCACAACTGGACAATTCCCTTACACTGTAAGAGTTCTCAATCCGTTGAATACTACAATTGCCTCACAAAGTGTAACCAACACGACGCCGTACACTTTTACTGGTTTGCCGGCACTTCCTGCTGGAATGCAATATCGTGTGGCAGTAAGTTCAGCCTGTGGAAAGAACGATACTCTGGCTGTCACGCCCAAAAACAGCAAGTTTAACCGCACCATATTGGTGCAATCGAAATGCCCAAGTGCTTCGAATGGAAATGGATCAGGAGATATTAATGTTGAACTTAGTTCAAATATTGGTTTGAATACCCCGAAGATCATCAAACGCAATACTTCAACAGTATCGATCTTCCCAACGTTAACTCTTCCGCTTGGTGCCAATCTTACGCGATACAGCTTCCTTGAGTTACAACCGGCTACTTACATATTGGAATATGATGTATCAGCCTGTTCAAAAAAAGTATACGACACCGTAACGGTAGCTGCATACAAATTCCCTGACCTCAAAAACTCAGCAGCATACCAGTGCGATAACAATAATTTCAGCGTAAGCGCTGTTGCTGCCGGTGGTGTTTCACCATTCAGTTATGAAGTGATCGGAAGCAACCCATCCGGTATAGCTTCTATGCTACAATCATCCAGCGTATTCGACATCCTTACCAATACCCCATACTCACTTGTTCGTATGCGAGCTATCGACGCATGCGGTAATGGTACACTGAACGATGTAAGCGTATTACCATTAGGACAGCTCACTATTCGTATCGATAATGTCGACTGTTATTCAAATGCAGTAAAACTGTCTGTTGATACAGTTCCCAACGCTACCTACACCTGGTACCATAAACAAAAAGTAAACTCAACCGACAGTACATTGGTTACAACCAACCAGGTATACAGCATCCCGTACCTGCTACCAGGAGATACAGGTACTTATGTTTGCAAAACATCCGTAAACAATGGCTGTCTTCAACGTCTGTCATACTTTAACCTGAAAGGAGATTGCAGCATCCTTCTTCCGGTTAAAATGACCAGCTTCACCGGCAAGCTTTCCGGCAACGATGTATTGCTCAACTGGAAGGTAGAACAGGAAGATAAAGTAAGAGAATACCGCGTGGAACGAAGCATCGGAAACGCTGGCTTTGAATATATAGGATCCGTGAGGGCAACCAATGCCCCCGGCGCGCATCAATATAACTACACAGATGCTAATGCTCCCGGTGGAAAACTGAGCTACCGATTGAAAGTTGTCAGCGAAGATGGCCGTCAATCATACAGTAAAGTGGTAGAACTTACCCACGATGCCGTATTTATCACAGCAGCTCCCAATCCTGTAACACAAGAGCTTTCTATAAGTATCAGCACCAAATCAGATGCCGCTTATAAGATAAGCCTGTATAATCTCAGTGGTCAGGTTGTGCATCAACAAACGACAAGCCGCATCCGCTCAGGGTTGTTCCGCATCACGCGCACACAAAAGATGCCTGCTGGTTTCTACCTTATCAAAATAGAAAACCTTGAAGGAGGAGAGATCTTCACGCAAAAGCTAATCTTCGCGAATGACCGCTAATGGCTGCAAACGCGAATGCGGCACGATGGCCGCGGACGCACACAAATCAACTCAAATGAATAGAACACTCATTCAATTAATGAAAAAACAGACTTAACTCTCTCAGGACAAATACAGACAAATACAAATCGATGAAGGGCGCCGGGAGGCGTCCTTTCTTCATAACAAGAATGTGCACGAATGGACACGAATAGACTCAAGGCGAATGAGTATTGCTATCCGGGGAAACACAATGAAATGCCCCCTATACTTCTATAGATAGGGATCTTGGAAAAGGGGTTTCTCCCGCGCAGCCCCGGGATAACAAACTCGTTGCTCCTTCACTTAACGACGTTCCTCCGGGATGGCAAATAACCTGGCATTGCGTTCTGCAGTTTATCATTTACCGTCTATGCCTGCTAAAACTTTCTATTGTAATTTTATCATAACAGCCATTTTTTCGCATTTTGCAACAACGCAAATCAATTCCCGGATATTCAGAAAGCCCGGAACCGATCTACTAACGGAATCAACTCCATTCATCCTGTTTTGATCCTGTTTTGACTTTCTGGGACGCGCTGGGACTTTTTGAGACTTTCCGGGACTTGATACAGACTTTACTAAGACAATCATCAGATATTCATCAGACCCTTCTGCATATATTCCCCATAGAATCTTCATCTGAACAGGCACTACAACGTATCCCCAGCTATCTGATGCCCAATTGCATACACTGGTTAAGCCCTATTTATGCATAGTCTTTGACTATTGCGGTATTGCCTGGATCTGATATCTCAAATAAGCATAAGCCCTTCCATCTGAAAAGAAAAGAATCAAGATAAAAAGTTGGGGATGTGACTGGGTGGCTGTGTTCATATCCTGTAGAATAAAATCCTAGCACCCGCCCCACTACTCACCCGGTCATTTTACTGCTATAAGGAAGAATTTACTTTAACGCAATTGCACGGGTGTAATACAGTCTTGTATTCGCCAGCTTGTGCCTCTCAACTTTTGTTGCCGATCCGCTACTGTTTGCTGGGAAGTAAGGATGGACTGCTTTTGCAACAGCTATTGGTGATGTTTTTCGGGAAGCCCTGCTGTTATTTTCACCGGAGAAATGGTGATTATCCCTTGTTTTCAGCTCCTGTCCGGAGCGATCTTTACACAGAAGAATTCTTAATGTTCACCGTCGTTTTCAGGACTGGTGGAGGAGGTCAGTCCTGGAAAGGGCGGTGACATTTTTTTATTGGTTGATATATTAAAAACAGAAAAAATGAGATAGCAATAATGAATGAAATATAAAAATGGCACGCAATCGAAGAAGCGTACAGGATACGCCAGGGAAGCGTGTGTGCACTACCGGAAGCAGCTTAACACCCTGCCAGCCTGTAGTGC
>VFQP010001345.1_pt1 | contig 33539 bp, 56 predicted proteins | sample 3512351 | NCBI WGS metagenome assembly VFQP01 (sample SAMN10412372, study PRJNA504923) | tailings metagenome | isolation source: Relicate 1 Philex TSF1 revegetated site | place: Philippines: Tuba, Benguet | collected 2017-08-29
CCATGTGGTGGTGTTTGTAGCAAAGGTGGAGTGGAGCCCCACAAGGTCTGCTCCTTCAAGTGGTGAAATATGCAAGAATGTTACAAAATGTTTTCTTACAATTCATCCTTTTTCGTGCTGTGCTCCGACAAAAAGTCTGCCGCAAATGCAGCATGCAGCGCAGCGCCGCGATGCAATTGTGACTCATCAAATGTAAACCTGTGTAGACAACGCATGGGTAACACACAACGTTGCGCATCACTCGTCACCCAAGTATGCTGCACGCACCGTGGTGTGTGGAGGCCATGTACGCTGCCAGCGCTCTCGTTGTGCAGCCCCAAAAACACCATGCAGCTTGGTACTTTGCGGGTAATGAATGAAAAGTCTTCTCCACCCATGGTGGGGTCCACTTCCCCTGCCACACCCTCACCAAACAGCCTATATGGTTGTGGGTTGTTGGTAATAAAACTTACATCGTAAATGCACAACACATACTCCACAACACGTAAGACATACTTGTCAATGGTGCGCATGGCAAACGAGGTGGTGTCGGGGTTGTTGACAGTGGGTGGGTAATAGGGCTGCTTGCCTTGCAACCAATCCACGTTGGCATCACATCCAAACACTGCAGCTTGCCCCTTGACAACCTGTGCGGTGACGCCTGTTGTCGACACACGTGTGCACACACACCCAACAACACAGAAAAAACTCACCTCTTCCACGCGCGTCTTGAGCTTGCCGTGCGCTTCGTCGGTCAGGGTGCGTATGGTGCCGCGCATGGTGGCGCCATCTGGGATGATGTTGGTGGAGCTTCCTGCCAGGATCTCAGTGATGGACACCACTGCAGAGTCCAAGGGGGAGGTTTCGCGAGAAACAAGCACCTGCAATGAGGTGATGATGTTTGCCGCTGCAACAATGGGATCCGCTGTCAAATGGGGCATGGCACCATGGCCGCCACGCCCCTTGACCGTGATGCGAAAGGAACTTGCACCTGCAAGAATGGTGCCTGGGCGTGTCAGCACACGGCCTGCTGGGATGCCTGGCCACACATGCATGGCAAATGCCGTGTCCACATCTTCCAACAATCCTGGGTGTTTTGTGCCCTGGTTAGAACAACACGGTGTACACCACCCCACAACCACCACACACCTTCTTGCACCATGAGGTCACCACCGGCACCACCCTCTTCGGCAGGCTGAAACAGCAATTTGACGGTGCCCTTGAGCTCTGCTTCGTGTTTTTTGAGCAGCTTGGCAGCACCCAAGAGCATGGTGACATGCCCATCATGACCGCATGCGTGCATCTTGCCAGGGTTGCGGCTCTTGAATGGCACGTCCACTTCCTCTACGATGGGCAACGCATCCATGTCGGCACGCAAGGCGACCACAGGTTGACCACTGCCAATGGTGGCCACAATGCCGGTTTTGGCAACAGGGTACCTGCCAGGTGTGTGATATTTGTGTGCTTCTTTGCCAGGTGTTGCGCTCTTGCTGACCCCTACATACTTGTAGGGGATCTTGAGTTTGTCCAAGTGCTTGCGGATCGCCTTGCCAGTCTGTACCTCTTCATACATCAGCTCTGGCATTTGATGCAGTTCCCTTCTGACTTGCACAAGCCAGTCGTGGATGCCCTTGGCTTCCGATAACAAGCCACCATCACTGCTGGTCAACGATGGTGAGACCACCACCACATTAATTGCACACAGTAATGCGATGAGATTGATGGACTGATGCCTCATCATTGTTAGGTTTGCTTTGTGGCCCACAAAGCAACAAGAAACACCTGAAAAAACACTACAAAGTTACAGCTCCACATATCCACATAATAAGCTCCACATAACATAGTTTGACATAGCTGTAGTCCTAGCAACACAGCAGCAACACAGCATACTTAAACAGCGTAAAAACACGCAGACACGGCAGCACATCAAACACATCATCCACAAAACAAACACACAACGTATCATTTAGGATGTCTACACACGGAGCTGCAGACCCACGTTTATTGGAAGTGTTCCAACGCACCGACAGCTCCCAGCAAGGCAGGTTGGATGTCACACAGCTGCAACGGTACCTGCGTGATTATCGCCAACTGCACTTTTCATTAATGTCTGTGGCTCGTCTTGTGCGCTTGGCGGACAAATCCAAAACTGGCATGCTTGATTTTGCCGGTTTTGCATCGTATGGGAAGGAGGGGTGGCGGGAATGAGGGGCAGGGGGGCTCCGCGCACCACGCATTAAGAATGACGTTGTCGCACACAGGCTCAACAAGTTTTTGGACGAGATCAACGCCTCGTTTCAATATTACGATGCAGACAGTGATGGCCTGATGAAGAAGGACGAGGTATTGCAGGCACTGACAGGGTCGGGTTTTACTCTCGAGCCCCCCGTGTTTGAAGCGCTGTTCAAGGTGTGTTGGGTGTTGTTGCCGTGGCCTCGTTCTCTTTCTCTGAGAGCATGTCTCCTCCCGTCATTATCCCAAGGCGTTTGATCCAACACGATGCTCAAAAATGGGTCTTGCGGAGTACATTGCCCTGGCAAGCTTTCTGCGCATGTCTTCAAACACGTTCAATGCATACAGCAATGGCAGTACACACATCAAGCTAAATTTCTACCAGTGGGTGTATGCATGCGCACAAATCTTGTGATGACCACCCCCCTTGTTATGACCACCAACAGCACATAGTCTTTCTGCATTTTATACAGACCGTGTGCTACCCTTGTCATGTTTATTTCTTTGTCACTGGATTTTTTACACAGGGATGGAATATGTGTGACAAAACACTCCCACCTTGTCACCCTTCAGCTTGTTTTGTGCGATATATCCGCTGCAAAGACCGCGCCACCTGCAACGTCCCCCACACCTCTACACGCACGTTTGCAAACAATCGCAACACGTCGTCTACGTCCCGTGCCTCGTCCAGCACCGCCCGTCGCTGGCCCCGCACGACTGCTGCCACCACAAACAGGAGAAACGCAGGCTCTGTTGCACTGGCACCCACATGCCCCGGCTGCTCCCGTAGCAGTCCCTCTGCCCACAGCACCTCCCACAGGGCCATGCTCTGTGCCACTGTCATCTCCCGTCGCAACATTGCCACCAACATCCTGTTTTTATTTTTGGTGGGGGCATGTTTATGTGGGGGCATTTGCCATCATATACACACCCCTGTTTTGTATACCTGTAGGCAAACAGCCCTTCCCCTGCACCAATTTGCCTCAATCGATGGTAGAGCACAGGATCCACCACCTGCAAGAGTGCCATGAGCGACGCCAGCTGGCCCCGGATGCCCGACTCGTCGTGTCGAAAATTAAAACGTGCTGTCTGCATGAGCTGCGCAAAGCACCAAAATGCCAATGTGTCATCCTCAAACAGTGCAAGAAAGGGAGCAGCAAGGTCACTCATGCCCTGGTGGTGGTAGTGGTGATGGTGGGTACCGCGAACGACGGTTATAATTCCCAAACCCCTACCTGGCAATATCCGGTCTCTGGGTCGTGCACTGCATATGCTGACAACAAGTTTATCAAACGAGCAGCCTGCACCTTTTCTGAGGTTGTCAAATGCCCCGCGGTGGCAAGGGTTTCACGCCCTACCCTGCTGCACCACACTCCTGCCAATCCCATGCCATTGGGCGCCCCGTTGGCTGGTGCACGCCCATCCATCCCAGTAAAAGTGCCCGAGGCAACTGCTGCTGCTGCATTGGGCAGCACGGGCAGCTTAGTGCGGATGGCATCCAACACGATGATGCGTTGCGCTTCTGCAAATTGCACCAGATGTGCAGGCAGTGATTGTGCAGGGTTTACATTGCCCGCCACTGCCACACCGGCGCCTGTACGCACAAGCGACGATTCCAGCGCTGTTTCCAATTCCTGCAGGACGCGGGAGTGGTGAGCAACCAGGTGCCTAACACATTGTGTTGCAAGCGAGACCCATTATTTCAACCTGACATCGTTGCATGAGCTCGTGATAGGTGTGGGAGAGCTCATGGTGCATCGCATTGCGTTGTTCTGCGGTGCTTTGTGGGTCATACACACGCAGCAGGAATGGCCACAGCTCTCTTCGTAATGATGGATCCACACCCTTGTGTGTGTGTGTGTGTGTGTGTGTGTGTGTGTGTGTGTGTGGCAAAACAACGACACCCGTTAACGCACCCCTTGTGCAATGGTTTCCAATATTGCATGCCACCCTGTCACTCGCAAGGTGTCGTCCAGTGCCTCTCGCCACTCCTGTTCTAGCAACTGTTTCAGCCTAGGTGGCATGTTGTTGTGGTGTTATGGTGACTGATGACACGGGACTGGGGCTTCCAATCCACACCTTGTACGAAAAAATAGCTGCAATGCAGCTGCTGTGGCTGCTGCTGTGACACCCAAGCCAATCCCCACTGCAAACACAATAGCCACGCTGCTGTTGTGGCCTCGTGCTCTTCGATTGTTGTTGTACATGGGATTGTTGTGGGCTAGCAAACGTGCACGATTCCTAAACTCATCTGATGTATTATTCTGTCCTCATGCTACACATTGTGTGATTTTGCAGACACGATGACTTTTGCAATCGGCAGCATCTGTTGTGTTGCTGCTGCCATTCATGGCTACTGTGTGAAAACTCCCCTGACTACAATGCATTTAACAATATTTACTAGTTTCAGTTTCTATAATAATAAGTAGCACAACAAACTTATTGCGTCAAAAAAAGTGCGCACATCAACGTAATGGCACAACACATAATAACAAGTTTATACTCGCTGCCGCTGCAGCACCTCATCGCTCACATTGGCGGGTGCACGCCCTGGTATGGTGACCTGCAACCGCACAGTGCCCATTGCTCCCATTGGCATTGCACGACCCGGCCCCGGCGCAGACACGCTGCCGTTGGCTGGTGGCCGTGCATGCTGCAAGGGTGCACCTGCCTTCCCAACCTCCACACCATTCACCTTGCCCACACCGTCTGCCCTCCCAAGCAACCCCCCAAAATTGCCACCATAGCGACGCCCACGGTAGGCCTTGGCGCCCACTTCTTCCTCGTCCTCATCCACCACATCCCCAGTATTGCTCGGCAACGGCGTGCACGTCAAATACCAATGCTGTGGCACTGCCGGGTTGCGCACGTATGGCTTGTGTTTTGTAAAGTGGATGGCCTTGGCGATCATGCCCCCTTGCGTTTTATTGCCGACGCTAATGGGCAGCACGCTGTTGTATTCCAATGGCAGCAGCCACCGATCAAACTTGAAGTACCAATCCAGAAAATCCTGTGTACAGGCCGAGAGTGTGTGGTGGGGGAATTGTTATATACACACAATACAACTCCTCTACCACATCTGGTTACATACCTGCTCTGCATATTCATATTCAAAATGCAACAAGCGGTTGTGCTGCAGCATGGAGATCATGTGCTGTGCAACTGCACGACATGGTCGCAAAAACAACATGCCACCCTGGATCTTGCCCAAGCTACCAAACCACCATGCAGGTGCTACAGGATCTTGATCTGGCACTGCTGCAAAGGCAGTGGGGAGCTTGAAGATGTGTGACAGGTCTCCGAGAATGGTCAGATCACTGTCTACAAGCAACACTGCATCAAATTCATCTTCCAGCTCCCATGCTCTCAATTTCACCCAATTGAGGGAAAACCTATGTATGGGTGGGAATGTGTTTGCATGTGTGTGTGTGTGTGTGTGTGTTTGCATGTGTGTGTGTGTGTGTGTGCATGTGTGTGTGTGTGTGTGTGTGTGTGCAGGGCATAACTAGAGAATGTATACCCAACACTCACTCATTCCCACCACATACACAACAACAACATACCGGCCATCCTGTCGCTGGCTTGGAAAGTACAAGTCGTTCCAGTATCTCAATTCTGTTGATATGTTGCGAACGATGGCCTCCACGTGGGGGCTCAGTTCACCTGGCACTGCATACACAATCAGCGACAACCCAGGGTTGGTTCGTTTGAGTGAGCACGCAAGCTCCTGTAGGGAGAGTGGGTGTTGCTTGAGGGTGTGGCACACACAAATACAACCCTCACAAGACAATTCTCATAACACAAACCTGAACGAGCGGCAAATAGTTGTTGGAGCGCAAGGAGGTGATGACGGCATACCGCCCTTTATCATTGGCAAGACACCCTACATCTGAACAACACCGTGGTGCAGGGTCAATCAAATCCGTGCGTCCAGCATAAAACCTGCGTGGTGTGATGACCATTGCGTTGGCGCCATTCGATGGCACACCAATGAAATCAAGACCCCCATCACAACGCACAACATACCTGGACGAACGTGCAATGGCGTCATTTGCTCTGCGAGCACTCCAAAGGAAAAGGCGGACCTGATTTTGAAACAGGCTCAGCCCTAACAGGATGCTTGCTGCACAGAGCACGAGCCAGAAAACATGAGACCGCTGGTGTCTTCGTGTGCTGGAATAGTGCCTTTCCCTGCCGGGTCGGTGACCTCGAAGCAAGGGAGGGCGGTGAGAAATACTCATCTCCCTCAGAAGTGCAGAATCAAGGGCCCATACTCAACGCGCGGTACTGCATTGACAATGATGCATGCTTTATGAACTAATGTTATTGATTTGGAGTGGCGTTGGCCTGCGGCGAGTGCCTTAGACTACTTTTTATTCTGGCGCGATTCGATGCCTGTACGTATTGTCTGCAGCTTTGCTCGTTTTTGTGAGTGACTTGAGTGTTTGATTTTGTGTTGTGTTGTTAAGTGGCTCGACTTTCTTGAAAACTGAGAAACTGAGCCTGACAACTTCATTATATTACAAAACAGGCACCAGCTTCATTTGAAGCTGCTCCCTAACCTAGCAGTCACCCCAGCAGCTCCTTGCCCATCACCTCGTTTTGTTGAGGTTGGTAGTCCAGGTTGCACAGGTTGGCAACCTCCTTGAGCTCCTGCGGTTTGTAGCGCGCATACGCATGTGCACAAACGACCACGGTAGACATCCCACATACACACCCCCCCCCCCCCCCCCCAACACACCTTGAGTGCCCAGTCCAAGTCTTCGCGTGTGTGTGCAGCACTGATGCAAATGCGTGCACGGGTGCTCATTAATGGGGTGGCAGGAAACCCTACCACTGTGACAGCAATCCCACGGTCCAATGCCAGGCGTGAAAAGCTAGGAATCTTGCCAGGGAAAAACAACATGATCGGCTGTGCATGGAGGAGGTATGTATGTATATATCTGGTACAACCAATGGCCACACACCATATACTCACCATGACAGGCGAATCCTCGTCACCCAACACCATGAGGTTCATCTCCTTGAGCCGACGGCGAAAGTAGTTGCTGTTGTCACGCAGCTGCTCCATCTTTCGGGGACCACGCTGCGTGCCATCATGTCCCTGGATGAGCTTGAGTGCACTGATTACCTGCTCCATTGCTGGCACTGACATGGACGTGGCATACATGTGCCCGGGGCTTGCATGATGCAAGTAGTCAATAAATGCCCTGTGTGGAATGGGTGTTGTATAATACCAGGCGGCATAATAGAAGCAAAGACTACACATCCACGTACTTGTCACCAGCAATGTAGCCCCCACATGAGCCAAATGACTTGGTAAACGTGCCCATCAACACGTCTACGTCTTTGAAATCAACACCAGCATGCTCACACAAGCCACGACCACCCTTGCCCAGGGCACCAATGCTGTGGGCCTCATCCAAATATAGGTAGGCCTTGTACTTTTTCTTCACCTCTACAATTTCCTTGAGCGCAGCAACCTCACCCTCCATGCTGTAGATGCCCTCGATGATGATCAAAATCTTCTTCCACGGGCGATGGGTGCGAGGCTGCCCATCCGCAATGGCCTTGCGCAACAGCAATTCCAAATGTGCCGCATTGTTGTGCTGAAAAACCTTGACGTGCGCACCAGAGTTGCGCACGCCTGCAACGATCGAGGCATGGTTGAGGGCGTCACTGAGCACCAGGCATCGGTTGTCAAGCATGGCGGGGATGGTGGCGCTGTTGGTGGCAAAGCCCATGCCGTATGTCAGACACGCTTCCTTCCCTAGGAATTTGGCAACCATGTCTTCCAGCTCTAGGTGAATAGGGGTGGTGCCTGTGTAGTGAGATGGGGTTCAGGTCTTCACACATAGGTCTTGTTGCTCCCGCCACCACCACCACCGCCGCCACAATACCAGCTTCTGCACGGGGACTGCATGTGCTCCAACCGTATTGCTTAAGTGACTTTTGTACACGAGGGGTGCAGTAGGGATCCGATGCTGCAAAACCCAGGTAGTTGTATGAGGCAAGGTTGAGCACATGCCTTTTCTTTTCCGTCAATACAAATGGACTGTGGATGTGGTGGGTAGGTGTGTGGTGGGTGGCTATGCGGTGCATGTGTGTTGCGTGTGTGGGACGTGTTTACACACCTGTTTTGTGTGGCACGTTTGCGGTCAATGACATCAATGTATGCATCAGGTGCACTGCAAATCGGTCGATTAAATACATCCTGTCGTGGGTGGTGGTGGTGGTGTGTGTTTGGGTGGTTGTTGGGTGAGGGTGTCTGCGTGTGTACGTACAGCAATGCGTTGGTAGAGTCGACGGGTGTAGAAATCTTCATAGTTTTGACGCAGTGGGGCATATCCCTGTGAAGCATGTGTGGGGTTTGTCTGTTGGGGGATACTGATACCCCCCGCCCGTTGGTTTGGGGACGACCACAACTGACCTCGCGTGCCGACTGCCGACGACGACCAACCACATAGTCGAGGAAATCACGAAAATGGCCCATAACAAACAATAAAAAGTAGCTGGTTGTGGTGGTATGGATGTGTGAATGGGTGTGGCTGTGTTCGACCATCATCATGTAAGGGCATTGCATACCTGAAGTAGGTGAGCATAGCCACCGAAAATGGGGGCTGCAAATGCTGCTGTGACATGATCACTGACTAGGCGTGGGTGCACCGCAATCCAAAGCGACTGTGATAGTGCTGTGCAGGTGATGGGAAAATGAGTTAAACTGCCGTGTTGTGGTTTCTGCGAGCCCAGTTACGTGAAGCGTTGATTGGATGTTTGGAGTGTAGTGGATGGTCTGTGACACACGGTGTTTTGTGTTGCATGAGTTGTAATGTGTGAAGTTGCAAAATACACAACATCATCCATACACCAAAAACACAGCACAAACGCAACCCCAATGCCCTTTACTTGGTCTACTCAGCACCATCCACCACATCCACCACGTGCTTTTCCTTGCCAGCGTCGCCTGCAATCCTTGCCTCAGGATGCTCCTGTGCTCGCACGAAAACAGTGCACGGTGTATGATCTGCACAACCTGCAAGTACCATATGAACAGGTTGGTGCGACGTTTTGGGAAAAAACAAAGAGCTCCCCATGTATACATGGTGGTCATCCATGAACAGGCGTTGGCGCTCCAAAAGCAGCTGCTGCAAGACATACACGGGCAACTAGACGCAGGCAACACGTGTACACATGATCACGCCATACTACTTCAGGTAACACTTACACTACAACAGCATACCCTATATTGCACACACCCTTCACCACTGTCACAGCACCCTCCTGTGTACACACTGGGTGCTGGTAGCACCCTGGACAACCTGCGGTTTTCCCCAGATGCGCCACCGTTTCCGCTGTATCGCACCGAGCGTGGTGGCGAGGTGACCTATCACGGGCCCGGGCAACTTGTCTTGTACCCCATTGTCAATCTGCGCAACCATCAGCAGGATTTGCATTGGTACCTGCGGGGCCTGGAGGAAATCGTCATACGGTGTGTGGCCTGGGCACATTAATCCCCACCGTGCGCCCCTCTCCTATAAAGCCTCCAAACACACAGGGCATTGGCGAAAACATCAGGTATTTCTGCAGAGCGTGTGGAAGGCCTGACGGGCGTGTGGGTGGATGGTGCCAAGGTTGCAGCAACAGGCATCCGTGTGCAGCGTTGGGTGGCCTACCACGGTATTGCCCTCAACGTGTGCCCCAACCTCGAGCACTTTGGCAACATTGTGCCATGTGGCATCGGTGACAAACCTGTTGCCAGCGTTGCAAGTCTGTTACAGGTCCCCGAGGCAGAGTGGCCGCAGCTTATGGACGAGTATGCGCAAGGGCTGCTGGAAGCGCTTTCATCAGTGCTGGGGGTCGAGGTAGTAATTGATGCTGGTTTTCGTTTGTAACTTTTTTGCGTTTTAATTTTTTTGTAAACTTATAACTATACCAAGTAACCATACACCAACCACCTTTGCTGAGACACACCAGTATGACCAGATCCAAAGATTAGCATCAACAGCGATCGACCATAAATCACCAACGTATCCTCACGCATCCTCCAACCGTTGATCAAATAGCCTCACAAAAACCCATCCATTACAACCCCATACACTACAAAAAACCCACCCACAAAAAACCCACATGGCTGATCACAGCAATGACTCTCCTTCAGCCAGGGAACTTGGCAACACCTTGTTTCGAGAACAACAGTTTCTTAAAGCAGCTGCAGTCTACACAAAGGCCATTAAAGAAAGCCCCGACGATGCGGTGCTCTATAGGTGCGTTGTGGCGTCGACATATCAACACACAGTGCTCCCCCGTCACAGCTCCCACCCGTTGCAACACAGCAATCGGTGCGCAGCATTGATGAAGATCAGCAAATTCAGCAAGGCTCTAGATGATGCAGCCACAGTGATACGGTTACGCCCAGATTGGGACAAGGGCTACTACCGCAAGGCGTCTGTATTGGAAGCCATGGACAAGCAGGAAGACGTATGGCTGTCTAGGGGGAATAGGAGACGGTAGCACAGCATCACATTCCATGCTTCCTTGCCAACACAGGCGCTGGTGTTGTATCAGCAGGTGCTCGACATCAGCCCTGACAACAAGGAAGCAGGCGACAAAGTGCGCCAGTTGAACAAGCTAATCAAAAAGCGAGGGGCTGCTGCACCAAGAGCTTGAACACACTTTGTGTTTTTTTTGTTATCGTGCAACATTCAAGCGACACCAGTTTATCAAACAGTTACACATGGGCATCACCCGTAATAGCACCCAAACGCAAACCTAAGCAGATGCAGCCTTTGCACGTGCAACCAACTGTTTCTTCTTAGCCTCATAGAATGCCTTGGCCTTTTCTTTTCGGACTGCCTCCAACTCGGCCACAGCCTCCTGGTGCTTCCACCCCACCTGTGTGTTGGGGAGTGTGTTGAGGATGATGGCACCATGTACCGCAACACTACCATCTGACAACCACGACATACCGAGGCAGACAAATCACCAAGCTTGCAAAATCGGTGCCCGTGCTGCAAACGCAAGACCTTGAGTGCATCAGGGACTACCATGCGCTTGGTAGTGTCATAGGGTGCAGGGATACCCTCAAAGCACTTGAGGCGGTCGAGTGCTGCTGTGCCACGCTTGGTCTTGTGTGGCACCATACTGTGTGGGTGGTGGGGTGTTGGTATAAAGTGGGTGGTGCGTGTGTCACGTGGGCACCCCGCAACACACATACCCGCGCACGGTGCGCCAGAGGATGCGTGATGGTGCACGGAAGTGAAAGGGACCCTTGCGGGGATTTGTGTTGTGGCGCTTGCGCAAGAAACGCTCATACTTGGCACGCTGGCGCACCAAGCCGCCGGAAATTGTGATTTCCTCAGTACGCACGCACACCTGTATGTGCGACAGTGTACATGTGCACAAGGTTTCATAGATATGTTTTTGCATACATTTGCCACAACTGGTGAACAACTGGTGCAGTGGCTGCCACAAAACATGCTGATGTGCTCACGTACAATGGTGTTGCCGCTGAGGATCTGCTTGGCAATGATGCTGGCCAAGCGGCCGAGCATATGCCCTCGGCAATCAATTACAACCGCCTTCTGTAAAGGTGCGAGGAGGAGAGCAATGTGAAGAGGATCTGGATTTGTTGCTGCTGCAGCTGAGCACCGAGCCTCCCAACAAGCCTCTCAACGTACCGTCATTGTGCACGGGCTTTCACACCGCAACAATTGAATTTGTGGGAGCTGCCACAAATGTCCGTGCTTTGTTATAATTTGGCACAGCCGCCGGTGGGGTCACTGCTCATCGCAGTCAGGGTCTATTTTGATGATGTTTGTGCAATGGTGGCATGTATGTAATGCGCACCGCACACAGCAGTCTTTCACTCAACTTGGTGTATAGCAAGTGCCGAGCGTGCACGCAACACACCTGCTCATGAGGCACCCACCTGCTCATGAGGCACCCAAGGTCCCCCGGGGCACCTTCAACACACCCACACACCATTAACATACCACCAACACACCACCAGCACACTGCCAACAACACACCCCCTGTGCAATTCACCCAATTCACAATGCATGGTTTCTATGCCTCATTGAAAACGCAGGTGTGAGCGCCTGGGGTTTTGTTATGTACATGTATTTTTGGTTCTCTCCATTGGTCGTCTTTACAAAACTCACATTCTACACATTCTGCACACAACAATCACAACACCACGACACATAGTCGTCTCAGAAGAGAGTCACAGACAGGATAAAACACCATCAGCATCCCGCAATGCTGCACACCTGTGTGTTTGGGTGTTTGTAGCTGGAACTGATCTGGTCGCAATTAACCCCTCAATTGGCTATGAGGCTTCGTACCCAGCCCATTCAACGCAAATCAAGCATCAGGTCTGGTTGCCTCCCTCTTGTCGACACTGGTTGCTTGTCTTTCGATTTGCAGCTTTGTCGAACACATTCGCTCATACGATCGTGACGTCTACAGGGGGGTTTCAACACAAGCAAAAGGATTTGGGGTGGCCATCCCTGCAGTAGGGCGTCAAAACAACGCCAATCAGGCACCCCTGTTTCGGGGGCACCATCCCAAGGTATGATACATGTCGTGGGCACGATTCAAGCAACATATTCAACATGACCCACCACACCCTGGTAGGGCACCACGGTGATGTCTGCTGCGTCCGAAACAGCCACCCCAGCACCACCAGCAAACGACAAAGGCAAGGCCAATGGCAGCGCAGCAGCTCCTGTGCCACCAGCGAGCGAGGAAAATGCACTAAACCTCACAATTGCGTTTGACAATGACATTGATGAAGAGGCCACGATCCTCAACATTTCTGGTCAGGACCAAAGTGACTTGCTCATGCAGCTCACAGGTGCATTGAGCGCACTGGAATTGCACGTGCTTGCTGCAACCATCAAAACCACAGACGATGGCCAGGTGCTCGACGTTTTTCGCGTCGTTGACAACAAGGGCAACAAGGTAGGGCTTGTATGGGGGGGGTGTACATGCACGTTGCATGAACACTGCATGGTAATATGCCCCACAGGTGCCAGAGGGGCGGTTTGACAGCATCAAAAACCAAATCTTGTCATTTGCAGCATCCAGCAGTCGCAGTGGGAAGCCAGCCATTTACGGTATTGCTGCCACTGCTGAATTGCAGCGCATCAAGCCACTCTCTGAGGACAGCAACCTTGAGGTATGGGTATTCTTGGTTGTGTGTGCACAACACAAGGGGGCACACAGCACACAGCACATCCACAACCCCTACCAGAATGATGCGCTGCAGCTAGAATTGGCAGCTGCAGAGATGGCAGAGGCTGCAGCACTCCTGGTGGCCATTGAACGCGACCTTGCAATCATGGCAGCCACTGCGAGCAGTGATCCACTTGTCATGAGCACCAAGGAGGCCGCCCGTGCAGAAGCAGCTGCACAGCTCGAGCGCCGCATGGCAGCCATGCAGGCAGTGCTGGCGTCACGGCGTAGCAGTGCACAACCTGTGGTGGCACCACCGCCAGCGATGGAGCCCACATTGGAGATTGGCGCTGGTGCGGAGATTTTAATTCAGGTGTGTGGGGTTGTGGGTGGGGTTGGGCATTGCATGTAGTGAGTGAATCAGGATTGTTGCTTACAGTGTGTTGTTTGTTGTGATACCCTCCCCTGTCTTTGCTGTTTCCTCTACACCCCTCGCACACCCTCCCCTGTTTTTTCCCTCGTCCCCTGTTGTGGTGGTGCAGGGTATTGCCGCAGTGTCTTCTGCACTATCTCGCCCTCGGGTGTGGCCATGGTCGCGTGATCGTGCTGCATCACCCGAACCCACGACACACCTCGATGGCTCGCAGACGGGCGCGCCCACAAGCACTGGTCCTGCTGCTGGCAATGGATACGAGATTTTGCTGCAAGGGTTCAACTGGGAATCGTGCAACCATGGAGATTGGTACCAGGCATGTTGGATGGACAACTCTTGTGTTGTGGTACACTACACAACAATGTCACCACCCGTACACCCTCAACCCGTCCCCCCAGGTGCTGATTGAGCATGCACCGCTGTATGCAGATACCGGATTCACTGGCCTGTGGCTGCCGCCCCCCACCGACAGTGTGTCCCCCCAGGGCTACCTCCCGCGGGACCTCTACTTGCTTGACAGTCAGTTTGGAAGTGAAGCAAGCCTGCGTGAATGCATTTCTGTATTGCATGATTACAACTTCAAGGTCATTGCCGACATTGTCATTAATCATCGATGCGCACACAAGCAGGTATGTTGTCACTGTGTTGCCGTGGGTGGTGACATGCATGTGATAACTATCAAACACATGGTGGTGCCCCAAACACAGGATGATAGGGGTCGCTGGAACGTCTTTGGTGGTCGCCTTGCATGGGATCACACATTTGTGTGCTCCAACAACCCCCAATTTGGTGGTGCTGGGTCATACAAGCGTGAAGACGACTATGCAGCAGCACCCAACATCGATCACAGCAAGGAGCAGGTGCGGGAGGACCTGAAAAAGTGGCTGAAATGGTTGCGCAACAGCATTGGATTTGATGGCTGGCGCTTTGATTACGTCAAGGTGTGTGTGTGTGTGGTGGGCGTGTGTATGATGTGTGTCATGCATCCCCTCACAAACATTACCCACCCACCACAGGGGTATGATGGCAAGTGGACAAAAGAATACATCGATGAGTCCGTGCCATTGATGTCCTTTGGCGAGTTTTGGGATTGCTGCGACTATACAGATGGTGTGCTCAACTACAACCAAGACGGCCATCGCCAGCGCACTGTTGATTGGTGTGACAGCACGGGTGGCACAGCAGCTGCATTCGACTTTACCACCAAGGGCATCTTGCAAGAAGCGGTGCTGCGACACGAGTATTGGCGACTGGTGGATCCCAAGGGACGCCCCCCCGGCATGATTGGGTTATGGCCCAGCCGTGCCATTACATTTATCGAAAACCACGACACTGGCTCCACATTGCGGCATTGGCCATTTCCATATCAAAACACGCTTGAGGGTTATGCCTACATTTTGACTCATCCTGGCACCCCATGCGTGTTTTATGATCACTTTCACGACCCCAACTTCAAGGTGGCCATGGTGGAGATGATCAAGACCCGCAAACGCAACGCCGTCAATGCACGCAGCAAGGTGACGGTGCGCAAGGCGTATGCCGACGTGTATGCAGCCACTGTGGATGACCGGGTGGCAGTCAAGATTGGGCCTGGTGATTGGTCACCCAATACAGGGGACGCAGCTGCGGGTGGCAAGCGCTGGAAGCTGACTGCCAGTGGGTTTCAGTTTGCTGTATGGGAATTGGAAAATCCGTGATTTGTTGGTTGGGGGGGGGGGGGTCTCTTGTTGTTGCGCACAACACAGTAGCCTGTAGCAAATTTTGCACCCTGTGACTTGCTGTCATGATGGGCATGTGTGTAACACCAACGATGATGATGTGGCAAGGGATGGCTGGCAGTGGGCGAGGGCGCAGTGCCAGTAATTATGCAAAACATGTCACGTATTTCCAGACACGCAGCCTCGTCTCGTTGTTTAATATTTATAATCACATTCCACAAGCAATCAGCACAAAGTACCATCCAGTTTGCAGTGCTCTGATCTGCCTGCCACACTCACTCCTCAGATTTGTGTGTTTTGTCCTTCCCTACTGCCGCAGTGCTAGTGCCTGTCAACGCAGACTTTGCAGGTAAGCACTGCTATTCATGCACTTGGTTGTGCATGCTACTCCCTGCCAACGCAGCGAGAAGCGTGCCACATGCACCACTCGATGCGGTTTATCCGTGTGCCACTTGCATGCAGAGCAGACTTGCCTGCTTGGGATGGTGGATATGCTTGCAAATCATGGAATCGGGCTGCTTCACCTGCTTTCCCGTCTATCAACACCCAGGATGCACGCGCCACGCATCATTGCTCAGCGTCCCTCTGCTTCCCTGGCTGCCGGCGCACCCCAGCCGCGCCAAGCTGCTGCAATCCCACGCACCAACATCAAGCCCAAGGCAGTATTGGCAGAGGCACCTGCCAGGCAGACCCAGGGGCCCATCATTCTCAACGGGCAAGTGCTGCATAGCATCACGCAGGAGCGTTTGGAGCTGATTGGTGGCATGGACGACTATGTGGAGCAGGAGATTGTGCCCCTGCTCAAGCCTGTTGACAAGTGCTGGCAGCCTGCAGACTATCTGCCTGCACCCGAGTCTCCAGACTTTTTGGATGCGGTATGTTGTTAGCACATGGATGGCATGGGTGATGGATGTGTGTGGGACGCACACAATACACACTGGTACAGGTGATGGAGCTGCGCAAGCGTACTGAGGCACTGCCAGATGAGTATTTGGTGGTGCTGGTGGGTGACATGATCACAGAAGAGGCACTGCCAACCTACATGCACATGCTCAACACGTTGGATGGTGTGGCGGACGAGACTGGTGCCTCCCCAACACCCTGGGCACGTTGGACCAGGTATGTGTAGATGTGTTGATGACAGGATTGCACTGTGGTTTCTCAACACACGCCATCTCGCCGCAGGGAATGGACGGCAGAGGAAAACCGCCATGGCGACTTGATGAACAAGTACTGCTACTTGACAGGGCGTGTCAACATGAAGTCTGTTGAGGTCACTATTCAAAAGCTCATTGGTTCGGGTATGGACCCCAAGACTGAAAACAACCCATACCTGGGTTTTGCCTACACATCGTTCCAGGTATGAGGGGGGGGGGGGGCAGGACACGCAGCAAATATACCCGACACATTCAACAAAACACACCCCTTGTGCTGTGCAGGAGCGTGCCACCAAGATCAGCCACGGCCACACTGCCTTTCAGGCAAAGGAGTATGGTGACGAGTTGTTGGGCAAGATTTGCGGTGCAGTGGCATCTGATGAATCCCGACACGAAATTGCCTACACCAAGATTGTGGATGAACTTTTCCGACTCGATCCCTCTGGTGCCACGCTCGCATTTGCCGACATGATGCGCAAGCAGATTGTGATGCCCGCACACTTGATGGATGATAACGAGCACGGCGTTGCCAACCCAGGGCGCAACCTCTTTGCTGATTTCTCCACCGTAGCAGAGCGCACGGGGACATACACTGCACAGGACTATGCGTCGATCATGGAGCACTTGATTCAGCGCTGGGACGTGCCCAATAGGACTGGCCTCACGCCCGAGGTATGTGTGTTGTGTGTATGTGTGTATGAGTATGTGCAAGTGGCAACACCCATGGGGCACAACATCTCAACCACAACCACAACAGGCTGCAGAGGCGCAGGACTATGTGTGCAATTTGCCCCCCCGTATTCGCAAGCTGGCAGAGCGTGCTGCATCCCGCAAGCAAAAGGTCAAGCCTGTGGATGTCACCTTCAGCTGGATTTTCAACAGGAAGCTGTCTGTGTAAAAACAGACAGGTATTGTGTTTGATAATGTCATGATGTGTATTGACGAGGGCAAAAGACAGTGTGTGCATGTATTGTGCACTGCATGTTGTTTGTGTCGTATGTGTATGTTCTTGCACTATTAGCCTCATTCATGCGAATTGCAGCGAGGCTAGTGCATGGACTGCCACACATGGGGTGTTTGTAAAGCCCCTTGTTATGCAAGACTTGCTGTGTTGTTGTTGTTGAGCGATGTTTGTGAGAGGGATTGTTCACGATCTGGTTGCTGGTTGTTGAGTGCGTGTGTGCTGGGTAACACTGCATACACGATGAAAAGCTGCACTACTCCTCCTGCTGTCGAACGAGGCGCCCCTCGCCTGCGCGTCCCCACATACTCTTCCGCCGCGATGAGTTGCTCGCAGATGTGCCCTGAGAGGCAAGCACAGAAAGAGGGGTGTCTGCAGTGGTGCGCGCAGCGTACAGCGCAGACGACAGGTTGCGCCTGGTACTTGCAATCTCTCTAATTGAAAACGTCTGCGATGGTGGCGAGGGTTGCGTGGGCGGTGCGCACTTTTTGTTGTTGCAACCACTGCGCAACACACCTGGTGTTGTGGCGTTGGTGTGCACTCCTCAAGCATGGTTTCAGACGACCATGTGTGGTCTTGGCAACGCCCCATGACCCAACCGCAAAGTATGCCGCAGACAGCACCGGCCATAAGGGTGACGGCAAGCGCAAGCACGTTGGTGCGGGCTTCGGGGGGTTGTGTGTGCATCTGGTTGTGCGACGACTGTGGTATGCAAGGCGCTGGAGGTACAGCTGGCACTGCAGGAATGGATGCAGCAGCCTGCATGTTGACAAGCAGCGTGGGTGGCAGCACCCCGTCTTGCACTACCCAGGTGGCTGCTAGTGTGCGAAGTGGTTGTTCCTTGTGCGCGTGATGCTGCACTGCTGTCACGTGGATGTGATGTTGATGTGATGTTGATGATGGCCTCAACAGCATGGCAAACTGGGCATCCTGGTGGCCACATATTCGCCGTTGTGTCTATGGAACGTGGGCTCGCGTGTGCTTTGGTTGGTGTTGTTGGTCCGCACCAGTGACCTGCGCACCTCGGCATCATGCAGACGCACTGTCAGTGTCACACAGATTGCTTTGCTGCCTTGCTGCTCTCCTGTTACAATGCGTCTGTGGGTGTTGAGGTGCTGCGTTGATGGAGATGGGTGGATGTGATGTTGTCACACTCGTCCTCATACCCGTGCACTGGTACCGCAGTCGATGTTGATTGTGTCAGAGTACTGTTTGTGCAGCAGATGAGCACCAGGAGGCAACAGGCGGTGACGATCATCGATCGCAGGTGCATCTGATGCAACGCTGTATTTGATGCAACACTGTCACGCTTGGTGTTTGATATGCGTGGCATTGCTCATCAGATGTTGAGATGCAGGAGAGCGCGAGATAGCTTGTTTTCTATGACTTTGTATGCAAAATTTCCCAGACAATACACACAACAAATCAGTTCTTTAATCCAGTCTCCTCTAGTAATAATACGTTGGTGCATTGCCCATTTTCTGTTGCCAAGCATACGTGCACACCCAACAACACAACAGCAACCGATGCCCAGTTGACACCTCCCCAGTCCCCCCCGATGCCTTTGTACCGTGTACATTGTATCAACTAGTCTTATACATAGTATAAACTGTTCCTGGTTGACAACCATGGCAGCTGTGACAGCACAACAAGAAGACATTGAGGAGTTGCAGCCAAAAACAGTGAAAACACTCACCTTGCTGTCCCTTAAGCGCACATATGATTTGTTTGCTGCGAATTATGCCCAAAAAGTGCCACTAGATGAAGAAAGGTAGGGTGTGAAGATTGGGCAACGAATGGTCGGCATGCACTTTTTACCACACACGCACACCCATGTGACTCCACAGCCAACGCACCAAGATTGCATGCAAGGTATGTGGTGGTGGTGGTGCTTATGATGACCTCGTCATCCAACACGTACCATCACACACACCACAGGTGCTGGACGAGTACGAGAGCGTCAAGGATCGTGCAGCACCAGTTCCTGCACAGGCCCGTGTCGATCGCAATGAGCAGCTGCTCCAGGCAGCCACTTTGGCAGCAGAGCCAGCCGAAAAGGAGGCACGCAGCGTGACAGCCAAGCTCATCGACACCATGCCGGCATCCCGCCCACAAGGGTATGTGCTGCGCAACACGCACACCAACATGCACTCCGTTCCATCAATACTCCACATCCACACAGTGCTGGGAACAGCAATGCATTGGTAGTTACGGGACAACAAAAGACCAACATGGCGGTGGTACCTACTGCAGGTGGTGGTACCAAGCAGTACGTGCCGTCTGCGCAGCTGTCACGCCGTATTGCCAGCAAATGGCCTCGTCCTGTATGGCACCCACCATGGAAATGCTACCGTGTCATGTCTGGTCATTTGGGGTATGTAATGGTGTAGGAGCACAGACACCCACGAAAACCTACTCTACAATCAACCACCGCCGTCGCCACCTGCAGGTGGGTACGTTCTGTTGCCTTCGACCCCAGCAACGAGTGGTTTGCTACGGGTGCTGCCGATCGCACTATAAAGATTTGGGATACTGCCAGCGGACAGCTCAAGCTCACTCTCACGGGGCACATTGAGCAGGTGACGGGGTTGGGCGTGAGTGCACGCCATCCCTATATGTTTTCATGTGCACTGGACAAGCAGGTCAAGTGTTGGGATTTGGAAACCAACAAGGTGATTCGACATTACCATGGGCACCTGTCGGGGGTGTATTCGTTGGCGCTCCACCCCACACTCGACGTGCTCATGACCGGTATGGGCATTTGCTTGTGTGCCACAGCAATGGAGGTAGTGCACACACATACACACACACCGCATAGGTGGTCGAGATAGTGTGTGTCGTGTGTGGGACATGCGTACCAAGGTGCAAATCCACTGCTTATCGGGGCATCATGACAACGTGTGCTCCATCCTGGCACAAGGCACAGACCCACAGGTAATGGGGCTGCAGGGGGGCGACACTGGTTTTATGTGCTGGCCACACACATACGTGCTGCTGACGTACATACACAGGTGATTACGGGGTCGCACGATCACACGATCCGCTTGTGGGATTTGCGCAAGGGCAGCACCATTTCCACGCTGACATACCACAAAAAGAGCGTGCGTGCCATGGCCATGCATCCCACTGAGCACGCCTTTGCGAGCGCCAGTGCAGAAAACATCAAAAAGTTTCGGTTGCCAGAGGGTGAGTTTTTGCACAACATGTTGCAGCAGCAGCGTGCCATTGTCAACGCCATGGCTATCAATGAGGATGGCGTGATGGTGACGGGGGGAGACAACGGCTCATTGTGGTGTGTGTGGTAATGATATGTGGTGGCAACAATGAGAGGGCTTGTGAGTTTCACCAACTATAAAATATCCACAGGGCATGGGATTGGCGCAGTGGCAACTGCTTCCAGCAGCAGGATACGATTGCACAGCCAGGGTCGTTGGAGAGTGAGGCGGGCATCTTTGCCATGTCATTCGACGTCACTGGCACGCGCCTGGTGACGTGTGAGGCTGACAAGTCGGTCAAGATGTGGAAGGAGGACCCCAATGCTACAGAGGAAAGCTTTCCCATCGTTTTCAAGCCACCGAAAGACATCAAAAGGTTTTGATGCGGGGCGCTCGAGAGCTCGTGCAGGTGGTTTTTCAGTTTTTTTCACCGTTGTATCTGCATAAAAATATATCACATAGTAAATACACACAACCAACAACACAACAGACAAAAGACGTGCCCCAGAGACCACACACAACGTGGGACATTGAAACATTTTGCACGCATCGACACAACAAAGCAGCACAGCAAACCCCAACCACATGGCCCAAGCAGCACAGCCTGTGCCCCCAGGAATGGGCAAAGCAGAAGACTGGAAAGCTCAGCTGCGAGCTCCACCCAAAGACGACAGGATCAAGACAGAGGTGGGGTTATTTGAGGCTCTTGTGCTGCTCATTTGCCCTTGTCGTGTCGTGGATATGCACCTGTTTTGTCGGAGCATGTGTGTAGCATGCCGTTGCAGTTGCCAACACTGTTGGGGATGCCAATGCCTACCCTGTCACCTCTTCACCCCAGGATGTGACAAGCACCAAAGGCAATGATTGGGAGGATTATTTCCTAAAGCGTGAACTGATGATGGGGATCTTTGAAAAAGGCTTTGAGCGACCCTCACCCATCCAAGAGGAATCCATCCCGATCGCCCTCACCGGTCGAGACATTCTTGCCCGTGCAAAGAATGGCACTGGCAAAACTGCTGCCTATTGCATCCCCGTATTGGAAAAGGTGGACACATCAAAGAACGAAATCCAAGGTAGGTTGTTTTTCGGCGGCAGAGAGGCGGTGTGCACGTGTCACCTATGTCACGTATGTCACATATGTCACCCCACACAGCCATTCTGCTGGTGCCTACGAGAGAGCTTGCACTGCAAACGCAGCAGGTGTGCACAGAACTAGGCAAACACATGGGTGTGCAGGTAATGGTGACCACTGGTGGCACCTCATTGCGAGACGACATCGTACGCCTTGGTGCCGTCGTCCACATTATCGTCGCCACCCCCGGCCGCATTTTGGACTTGGCCAACAAGAGTGTTGCCAAATTGCAAACCTGCAAGATTGTGGTCATGGACGAGGTATGAGGATGCGGTTTCCTGTTGTATTGTACACCCAAAAAGCTACACCCAAAAAATCACACCCCCTGTAGGCAGACAAGCTGCTGTCAGAAGAGTTTCAACCGGTGATTGAGCAGTTGATCGGATACACGAGCCCCGAGCGCCAGATCCTGCTCTACTCTGCCACATTTCCCGTCACCGTGAAGCAGTTTAAAGACAAGTTTTTGCGCAAGCCCTATATCATCAACTTGATGGAAGAGCTCACACTCAAGGGCATCACACAATACTATGCATTTGTTGAGGAAAAGCAAAAAGTGCATTGCTTGAATACGCTATTCTCCAAGGTGCGTGCGTGTCGGCGGGATTTGTGCGTGTTGGTCAATCGTCACACAAATGTGCCGGTCTCCTCTCACAGCTGCAAATCAACCAATCCATTATCTTTTGCAACTCGGTCAATCGCGTGGAGCTGCTGGCAAAGAAAATTACGCAGCTGGGCTATTCATGCTTTTACATCCACGCCAAGATGCCACAGGCCCACCGCAACCGAGTATTTCATGATTTTCGCAACGGCCACTGCCGCAATCTGGTGTCATCTGGTATGGAGGGGTTGATGGAATATCCTGTGAGCACACACCAGCATACACGCAATGTGTTGTCACCCCCAATACACTCAGATTTGTTCACACGTGGCATTGACGTGCAAGCTGTCAATGTGGTGATCAACTTTGACTTTCCCAAAAACTCTGAGACCTACCTGCATCGTGTGGGTCGCTCTGGGCGGTTTGGCCATCTCGGCCTTGCCATCAACCTCATCACGTATGATGACCGATTCAACCTGTACAAGATTGAGCAGGAGTTGGGCACGGAGATCAAGCCCATCCCACCTGTAATTGAAAAGGATCTCTACTGCAAGTAGAGAGGACACCTTGTGATGGGTGGAAGCAAGGATGGCAGCATTAGACACCCACCTCCCACACACGTACCACCCTGTTGCCATGACAACCAGTTGTGGTTTGTACTCGGCCCTCTTTATGTTTTACCACCATTGCTGCATCATCCACACGATGGCACGCACATTGTAAAGTGTGTCGTCATAAACAGAAAAGACATGTGTGGTGATCGTTTACTTGTTGTACACTAGGCGTGTTGTGGTGTGTGAATACATACGCCGTGTCTGCGTTGTGTGGGTGGCGTGTCGAATGCTTGTTTTGAGTGTGTTTGTGTATCCATCTTTTTGTGTGTCTGTTGTGTGTGAGTGTCTTGACTGTTGCTGACCGAGCGTGCATGCGCAATATGTAGTGACGTTTTTGCGTGTAATTTCCGTGTTGCTGCGGATGCTGTGCATGAGAGCATTGCCATATGTGTGCATTGTGCATAGTGCGTGTGGATCTGTTTGTTTGTGTTGCAATTGGCAGCACACATACACCCATGCACCATCTTGGGCGGCTGTTATTGTTCGTATACGTTGCAGCCGCAAGACTGTTCCAACAGGGCAGTGCATCCTGCAGAGCATTCATTTTTGACAGAGTGTCTCTTGCAGAGTTGTGTGGTTGTCCATGCCCGGGCCCCATGCACCTGTGTTTTTTTTTCTTCCGCAAGTGATGTTGTTGCACCCACTCTGTTCCCAGAGACTGTGGTGCAAGGTGCACATCACACACCGTACACTGGGGGCATACCCGTAGCCCGGTGTAAGGGATTCCTAGAGGTGTTGCCAGCGCACATGGATCGGGGCGCCATGCCTTGTGCCTTGATTTTTTTGCTGCCTGGTTTTGTTTTGTTGTGTAACAGCAACAACCACACGTCAATAAGCGAGCACAAAAAGCTATGATTACCGTGCCAACAGCACCAATGCAGCACGTTGGTGCTTCATCGGCATGTCACACTGCTTGTTTCCGTCTGTTTCGTCCTTGCTTGCCGCCCCTGCGTGCGCGTACAAGACTACAACAATGTAGAGCACAACAGGATCCCCGTACATCATCTTCCCCACCAGGTACAACGTGTGCAAAACCAATTTGTACCAAGGCCATGCACCACAAAACATTTCCGTGACAACCCACGCCACCCCCCCCATCAAAAACCACAGAGACATCCAAGGAACCAACAGCAGAATCCACGCAGCTAGCAATCACTCAGGATGCTGGACTCCCATTCACACCGCCCGATCGCACCGCTATTGAGAACTGGCTCTACCCACCAGAAGAGGAGCTCCCCGAAGATTTTGAGATGCCCATTTGGGATCACTTGGAGGAACTACGTGAGCGCGTATTGGTGGCTGCATTGGCAAGTGCGGTGGCCATTCTCACGTGCTTTACATTTTCCAAAGACCTCGTCGTGTTCCTCGAGGCCCCTGTTGCTGCCCAGGGTGTGCGCTTTTTGCAGCTCTCTCCTGGTGAGTTTTTCTTTACCACCCTCAAGGTATGATTCTGTGTGGAGGGGGGTGTTTGTGATGTTTGTCTGGGTTTTGCACGACCTCAATCCCCCAAATACATCCACAGGTTGGTGGATACGCTGGTTTGTTGCTTGCAGCTCCAACGGTGTTGTACGAAATCATCGCATATGTCGTGCCAGGGCTCACACGATCAGAGCGACAGTTCTTGGCACCTGTGGTGTTTGGCTCGTCCATCTTGTTCTACTTGGGGTAGGTGTCGGATGTGTGGATGGGTATATGAGTGTGAATATGGGGTATATATATAGAGTGTACCAGTGGGATATGTGACTTCCTTTGCACACATGACCAGCACTTTGCCTCACCCACCCTTACCTCCAAACACCCCCAGGTTGTTCTTTTCCTATGAAATTCTCACACCCGCAGCCCTCAAGTTTTTTGTGTCGTATGCAGATGGAGCAGTAGAGTCATTGTGGTCTATTGATCAGTACTTTGAGTTTGTGCTGGTACTTATGTTGTCCACGGGACTCTCCTTTCAGGTGCTTGACTGGGAATGCACCTAGACACCCTTGTTGTTGTGTGGCATACACACCAGAAATGTTTCTCAATACATGCACAGGTGCCGGTGATTCAGGTGCTACTTGGGCAGCTGGGCATTGTCACGTCCGAGTTGATGTTGAGCCAATGGCGGTTTGTGGTTGTGGGAGCTGTGGTTGCAGCAGCAATTCTGACACCATCCACAGATCCATTCACGCAGCTGTTGCTTGCTGCACCATTGATTGGGCTGTACATGGGTGGTGCGGGGGTGGTGCGGGTGATTGAACAACGCCGCGCTACACAAGCAACATGATGATTTTCATTGGTATCATTTGGTTTGGTCTGACAAGAATAATATGGTAACCAGCAGCAAAAGTAACCATCAACGCATCGATTGACAACGGAAGAGATTCCTTGATCTCGGATCTGTCTACACGTTGCTGCAAATACAACGTATAAATCGTGTTGACACAACTACATACTCACCGCTCGACCTGTGACACCCCTCAGCCATAGCCAGCAACTTGCAAAAAACGCTGCCATCAGCCATGGGCAAGGGCAGGCAGTGTTCAGAGAGCTGCCTCGAATACCTCCTTGCCGAAGCTGCTCGCCACTACCACACAGCAACCAATGGACCACCACCTAGCGCAGCCATTGAGGCCATTGGTTTTCGTGTTGGGCGGCAGCTGGTGGAGCGCTACACCCGAGACAAACAGCGCCTGGTGGAACAACTGGAGCTCATGAAGTTTATTTGCAGGGACTTTTGGTCCGAGCTGTTTCGAAAACAGGTGTGCGATGATGATGCAGCACACGGCATGCCTGCAACAAGACATCACACACAATTCCTCTCCCAACCAACAACAAGGTGGACGGCTTGCGTACCAACCACAAGGGCACATTTGTACTGAAAGACAATGCATTTCGCTGGCTGCTCAAGCTCTCTGCCAATGGCAGTGACCCACGGAGCGTGTTGGACATTGCACGGGAGCAGTTGGTGTTTCCATGCGCACTCGTTCGGGGAGCGCTGGCACAGTTGGGGGTGGATGCCACCGTCACTGCCGACCCCACCAATCTTCCTGTTGTAGACTTTACCATTTTCATCAAGCAGCGGCCGGTCATGCCCGACTCTGCAGCTGCAGTGGTGACAACCGCACAGCAGGTTGCATCATGATTGGTTGCGGGTGCGCTTTGTACAACATGCCTATGATGAATCATTACCTACCACGTGTAAACAATTTTTGATAATCACTAGCATGTATTAGGCCTCAACCACCAGCTTGGGCTGTCCCACCACCAAGCATGTTCATCACTGAGGAAAAGAGGATATGCATGTGACTACCACATACAAGTGTCTTGCTGCCATCCCCCCGTCTCCATCATACCAACAAAAAACAAAGGAATGAGGTAGATCCAGTTGCGTTGAAGCCACGTCTTTTCTTCTGGTGGTGTCGCTTTTCCCCCTGGCACTGCTGGTGCACCCCCTGCTTGTGGCGGTGCTTTGGCACCCGCTGCGGCCGCTTTGGCTTGGGATGGTGGTATGACTATTGGGTTTTCGAGTATGAGCGGCCGACCTACGTGCACCGGGGTTGTGTCTTTCAGTGTTGCGGTGGTTGTGTGGTGCACATCACAGCTCCTGGTTGTGGCGCTGTGGTAATCAAGGGCTTGTGGGGTGCCATCTGCTGCGAGGTAGAGCGTGAGGGCATCGTCAAAGTTGCTGGCTGCAAGGCACCGTGCACGAACACTGGTGACGACAGGCACGTCCCCGGCTATGCGCAATCGATACAACCTGTCATGTGAAGGTGGCGCTTGTTCTATGTACCATGGCATGTACTGGTGCACAGTTATAATAGGCATACCCGTCGTCTGCTACGAGTTGCTGCAGCTGCTTGGCGTGAGCACTGTTCAATGGCACCCGCTGTAATGCCCACTCTTCCGCATCCTGACGTGTTTGAGGAAATTGTAAGTGTATGCAGAAGATTTGTGCATAATCAACTCTCTAATTGGTACCGTATCTATGCTGCCTGCTCTGCTCCATGTCCCATCACCAAGGTCATGCTCTACTACCAGCCCTGTTGCGCGCCCCAGGCAACTAAGCAACAGTCCCACACATAGTAATGGCAATGCAAACATCTCCTCCTATCCCTTTGTTCTAGAACCTTGTTTTTAGTGTATATTTTAGGCACTTTGCAGACCTTGATCACCTTAGAAACAACGCGAGACACGTTTTCCGAAACACAACTATGCAGTATAGGCAGTGCAGCACCCTTGAACGACCAGTGCTCCCCCACCGACACCATTTAACATCATCACTCAGCCGATCACGTCCTTTTTCCCCTGCTTCACGCCCCACAAAACGTATCCAACCACCAGTAGCAAGCACCAGAGGCGTTACAGCGATGAGCAAGGTCCAGTATCGCAACCCGAGTGGGGAACTGCTTGTCGGTGTTCTCACAGACGACAACCTGCAAGATGCAGTGGTCCTCTGCCACGGCTACATGGACGGAAAGGACCGCTTTCATTTTCCAACCATGGCAGACGCCCTGCTGCGTGATGCTCAGGTGGCTTCATTGCGTTTTGATTTTGCTGGCAACGGGGAAAGTGAGGGAGAGTTTGACTTTTGTGCATATGACAAGGAAGTGGAGGATATACGGGCATCGGTCGAGTACCTGCGCTCCTCCCTGGGCAAACGTGTCGTGGCAGTGGTGGGACATTCAAAGGGGGCTGCAGAGGCCATCTTGTATGCATCGCGCTATGACGACGTGGACCGTGTGGTAAGCATTTCTGCACGGTTTGACATGGTTCGAGGGATAACAGGTACGTAGGTGGTGTTTGTGCAGACACCCATGCACACAGAACAACATTCATACAATGCAAATCGCGTGTGCAAGTACAGAGCGCTTTGGAGAGGACATTTTCGATCGCTTGCGGCGTGGGGGGCACCTGGAAATGCGGCACCCTGATGGCCGCACGTGGCGATTGACGGAAAAGGTATGTGTATGACAGCTCCTGCGTTGTGGCTGCTGATGATGCAGATTGTCTGCAAATGCACCACAGTCTGTCAAGGAGCGCGTGGAGACCAACATGGAAGAAGCGGCGTCACTTATACAGTCTACAAAAGTGTTTACCATCCATGGAGCTGCAGATGAGGTCATACCTATAGCAGATGCGCATGCATTTGATCGGTGTATCAAGCAACACGTGTTGAGGGTGGTGCCAGGTGTGTATGTATGTATGAGAGTGTGGGTACTGTGTCTACATTGTTGCGCATACACGCAAATCCATGATCTGTTTGATCCATCAACACAGGAGCCAACCACAACTATACGCAGCCAGAACATGCGCAGGTTCTTGTGCAGCAGGTGGTAGAGTGGGTGAAAACTCGTTAGTGACCAATATCATCAGGAGACTGCTCTTTTGATCATTCCTCGTAAACAATTACATTATTGTGTCCTATCTGTAAACCAGCAATACCCCCACGATTACTGGCAAAGAAACATTTCTCGCACAATCCACCATTCCCTCGCACAATCCTTGTCGTACGCTGTCCCTCCCACACCTGATAGTCCATAGCTTTACTTTGCAATAAACACGAACACGCTGCCATAACAAAAAAATACACCACCTACCCTATCATCCACACAAAACACACTCTCCCACCATGAAGTTGACATCGGTGGGCCTGTTCAAAGCAACAGGCACAGAGGAGCCCATCAAATTGGGGTTTGCAGCAGACTTGACAAGCTTTGGGTATTTTCAACGCAGCACTGTCGCAGACATGATGACCTTTGTAAGCCGCACAGTGATCAAGCGAACGGAGCAGGGCTCGCGGCAATCAGTGCAGGAGCAGGATTACTACTGCCATGTATATGTCAACAGGGATGGATTGGGAGGAGTTGCGTTTGTGGACAAGGAGTATCCAGCCCGGGCAGCATTTTGCGTTGTGTACAAGGCCATTGATGATTTCATTGCAGCTGCTGGCGATTCGTGGAAGGCTGCCAGTGCAGATGACAACACTGCCAACACAGTATTGGAAGCATGTCTTGCCAAATACCAGGTATTTTGGTGTGTGTGTGTGTGTGTGTTGAAGGGGTTGGGATGACGAATGTGTTGTGGACCACCGCGTGGTGGTTGGCGTTGCACACAAAATATGATCCTCATTATCCACATCAACACAGGATCCTGCGCAAGTAGATAAACTTACAAAGATTCAGCGCGACCTGGACGATACCAAGGTGGTGTTGCATCAGACCATTGAATCTGTGCTTGAGCGAGGTATGTGACTGAGGACACACGTGCATTTTTATGTACACACACAATAGTGTGCTCCATGTGCTGCTTGTGTTGAGGCACACGTGCTTTGTAGATGAACAGTTGCTGCCGCAACCAGTTGGTGCACAACATGGCCCAACCACACACGCAGGTGAGAAACTGGACAATCTTGTGGCAAAATCCAATGATCTTGGTATTGCAAGTCAGTTGTTTTACAAGCAGGCCAAGAGCACCAATTCGTGCTGTAAGATGATGTAACACTATCGACAATGTGCAGTCCATAGCATTGTATGTATGCACAACAGTGCAGTTGCATGTTCCCTCTGAGGAATGTTTTGGGGAAACACTAGTGTTCATGAGGCGCGTACTGCGCACCCATCCCCCACCCTCAAAACAACAAGTGCCACCCCAGCAGCAGCCGCCATGGAAAATTTACGGTGAAACGCATTTTGCAGTTCACAATTCCCTTACCTCGACCCCATCGCCTAGACCAGTCAAGGTGAGCAGCCCTCGTTGCAGTTGTTGAGCATACAGCAAGCTTGCAGCGTGCATCTCGACGACATTGTTTTGTTGTTGTTGTCTGTGGCCTGCACAAGCACCCTCACAGCGCATACATTAGCAGTAGCATATATTACCTACCTCGAACACAATATTGCGTACACACGCAGCAGGAGCAGCCGCCTGTACAACACATTCAGATCCACACTGCACCACAAAATACTCTACACACACAGATGGGTCGCGTTATCCGCACCCAGCGTAAGGGTCGTGGCGGCATTTTCAAGTCGCACAACACACATCGCAAAGGTGCAGCACAGTTTAGGGTGATGGACGTGGCCGAGCGCCGTGGGTACATCAAGGGTGTTGTCACAGACATTATCCACGACCCTGGGCGTGGTGCACCATTGGCCAAGGTGACTTTCCGCAACACCATCCGATACCGCCAGGACAAGGAACTCTTTATCGCTGCAGAAGGCTTGTACTCTGGCCAGGTGTGTATCGGCGGCTGTGTGCATTTTTGCCTTGTACAGACAGTATGCCCTTGTACAGACAGCATGGTGTTCATGAAATGCACACACAAAAAACACGTGTACACACACAGTTTATTTACTGCGGTAAGAAGTCAACCTTGACCATTGGCAACGTCAAGCCCATTGGTGACATGCCTGAAGGTACCGTCATCTGCAATGTGGAGGAAAAGGTTGGTGATCGTGGCGCCTTGGCACGATGCTCTGGTGACTATGCAGTCATTGTAGCACACAACCCCGACGCCGGCATCACCCGCATCAAGTTGCCATCGGGGTCCAAAAAGGTGCTGCCCAGCAACTGTCGTGCCATGGTTGGGCAGGTTGCAGGTGGTGGCCGTACCGAAAAGCCAATGCTCAAGGCTGGTAACGCCTACCACAAATACAAAGCCAAGCGCAACAGCTGGCCCAAGGTGTGTGATGATGGATGGTGGATGCTAGTGTGGTGTGGTGGAAGGGTTGATGGGGAGTTGCTTGCCCTGGTTGATTGTTGTTTGTTGTTTTTTAAGCACACTTCATCACCACATCAATACAGGTTCGTGGTGTGGCTATGAACCCTGTGGAACATCCCCACGGTGGTGGTAACCACCAGCACATTGGTCATGCATCGACCGTGCGCCGCGATGCCCCACCAGGCCAAAAGGTTGGTCTCATTGCTGCTCGCCGTACCGGTCGTATGCGTGGTACTGCAGCTGTCAAGCCAGACAAGGAGTAAATGTTTTGATAGTTGCGTGGTGTGTAACAACAACACAATTATATATGATCGCCGTTGCTGATACGTGCACAATCAACGAATCAGTGCGTTCCCACGAATGGGACCCACAAGGAAACAGGTTGTGACGTTCGCAATGGGCTCGACCCCCGCGGCAACAACGTGGTTTTTGGCCGCCATTTTGCTGCACACTATTGTAATATACATTGCATCGACATCAGCACAACAGCAGCAGCAGAATCAAAACCTTGACAAACCCATTGACGATGCAACACGCACCAAGATGTGTGCCTTTTTTGCTGGCGGTCGGGCAGAAATACCAGAACAGGGGGACTGGCAGAAGCAGGGTCTGTGCACAACAAACACAACCATGCACTGGCTGGATGTGGCTGCACGCAGCTGTATATCTTGCCAAACGGGACGCAACGTGTGCAAAAAGCCACCCATGCTCCTCTTTCACCAGTTTCTCGATACCGTGCACCCAACATTATGGCACGCCAATCTGCTCAGTGCCCAATCAGTGTTGGTACGTGTTTGCAGGGATGCACGTGTGTGTGGGTTGCCACACGAGCAAGCACCTACCACCAGGTGACCCAGGACTTGCGACGCACCCGGTTTATCATGTGGGTATTGGATTTCAAAGACTTGACTAGTCAACCAGAGGTGGAAGCATTTTTTGACCGATTCCGTGCACATGTACAGCTGCGCCGCATTCGGTGGGGGCACCTGACATCAGGGACCCTGTTTGCTGGGCACCCCTATTTTGGAGACTTGCAAAAGTTGTGGCAAACACTCCCCCGTGCAGCTGTTGGCGATCTGTTGCGACTATTGCTCTTGCATCGATATGGCGGTGTATGGGTATGTGTGCGTGTATGTGGTTTTCATGCGTGTTGTTGTCATCATCATCCCCATGTCATCCATCATTCGCAGATTGACAACGACGTTGTGGTCATGCGTGACTTTCGCCCATTGCTGATTCATGTAGGTTATCAATTTGTCATGCGCTGGATCAACAACCACGTATGTGGTGTAGTCAGTGTGGCTTTGTTCATCGTTTCTTGCATAGCCCATGTGCGTACAGCATGCTCACGCACTGTACACAGGTATTGTATGTGCGCAAGGGGAGCCCGCTGAGTGACCGTTTGCTCAACTTTACTGCAACCATTCCATATAGCGATGACACTATTCAACACGTTGTAAAAAACGTGTGTGAACCACTGGGGTACTTTCCAGCAAGCCCATCAGAATACGGGTATGTGGGGGGGGTTGATATGCACACAGTCACACACCATGGCCACACACGCCCCTCACCACACACACACACACACACAAACACAGTAACAAGGATATTTACAACGGATGCACACTGCGGTATGGATTGGAGCGAGACAACAACGGCACACTGTCCAATGTGTTGTTTGATTACCCACTGGGGTGGTTTGATCCCATTTGGGCACAACCCCCGCTGTATAGAGAAAAACGGCAGGGTTCTGGCAGCTGCTTGGACATCCGCAAGGGGCTGCCTCGGGACGAGTGGGTACTTCAACGGGGACGGGAAGATCATGCGTATCACACACGGTGGCCCAAGGTAGGGATCGAACACCACCCCCTGGACGTCAACAGTCCCTTGGGGCGCTCTATTCGCATCCTGGAGCACATTTTTCGGGAATGCAAGCAACCTAGCTGTTTGCCGCAAGAAGCAGGGTATTTGTGTTCATACCACACCCTTATTGACAATGTGCCTGAGCCAGCATCAATCGTGTGATGACTGAGAGACACGCAGTTTTTGTAGTGTGTGAATAATTATTCGTGTAACAACTATGTTCAGGTCTTGACAATGGTGGACCACCGTGTGTTCTGCAAGGCGTTGCAGAGTGCGTGCACACAACCCCTTTCAGTGCCCTTTCTTCACCTCGCCCGCCACGATTTCAACCACCGCGCTTGGCGTACATCCCAGTGAATGTGTGCTGGAGGGTGTTGTGGTGGGCGTTGTGGTGGGCATTTGTAGCAGTGGGGTGATGTTCCAACCCACACCTTGTCATCGTGAAATTTGACATAGTCAGGTTTGGTTGCCTGCGTGAGGGGTCCTGGAGATGCAAGTACAGCCCGCTCTACCGCCTCGAGATCCATGTTCTGAGTGTATGTGGGGCAAAGGGGTGCATGCCGTGCAAACATGTGGTGGGTTACACACACTCACACACCTTGCGCACGGCAATTTGGCGCAATGCCTCGAGAAATTGTTCGAAGGTAATCTTGCGGGCACCCTTGGGCTTTACCTGGTGGGTTTCCACAATTTCTTGTGAGACACTCAGGCGCACACACACACACACACACACACACACACACACACACACACACACACACACACA
>VFQP010001346.1_pt1 | contig 33523 bp, 58 predicted proteins | sample 3512351 | NCBI WGS metagenome assembly VFQP01 (sample SAMN10412372, study PRJNA504923) | tailings metagenome | isolation source: Relicate 1 Philex TSF1 revegetated site | place: Philippines: Tuba, Benguet | collected 2017-08-29
GTGCTGGTTCGGACCATATTGTTTCGGGCGTGTTGGTTCGGACGTGACTGTGTGTCACATTACCATCATCATCAACCCTATCCCCCTCAGGTGACATCACTCGTGTGGCACTCAACCGTGGCCTGCTCGGTCAGACAGGCAAGACACCAGAAGCAACCATGGCATCTGCACTCTACACCGATGTCAAGCGCAAGGAGGGAAGCAGTGCTTTCATTCGACCCGTCGAGGGCATGTTTGGTCTGCGTGAATGGGCCGACATGGCATTTGACAAACAATATCGGTATGTTGTATTGGAGGGGCATGCCCTCTGTTGCATATATGTATACCTCCATATACACCTCCATACACACCCATTCGACACAGTGTGATTGTGGGTGGTGCAGCTCCTGGCGCCAAGCAACAGTTTACAGAGGAATACGAGGACGACGAGGAGTTTTGCGTGCCTGCTGTCCGCCGCACATCCTCCGCCCCACACCACCACCACCAACAGCACCTCCCCCTTATGCCCACCATGCCCCTCCGCCGGCCCCGAGTCCACCGTGCTGCAGGGCCCGCCCATCCCTACAACAGCAGCATGGGGGGCCCCATGACCCTGCCCCGGACCCTGTCTGACCAGTATGCCCATGCCCGCCCCACACGCCCCCCTGTGTATGAATATGACGAGGACGAGGAGGACATGTATGATGGGGGGTATGTGTATGTGCCGCCACCGCGGGTGGGGACCAAGCGTGGGGGGTTGCAGATGCGACGTGATGGGGAGGGTGGGCATCGACAGGGGTGGACGGGGGCGTTGTGGAACACACAGCAGGGTGCAAAACAGGTGCCTGCAGAATCCAGTGCAAGCCAGGTATGTGAGGGTTGTTTGTTGAGAAGGGGTGTGTGTATTGAGAGGGTGGGTGGGTGTTTATTGAGGATGTGTGTGTCATGGTCCTTTGCAGAGTGCATGCACAAAATTCATGCACAAATCCATGCACAAAAATACCTATGCTACACACCCACACAGGCAAGTCGTGATGGTGCTTCATTCATGCTGCTTCTCAGTGCCATTGATGAGCTGCAACGCTCTGGGGATGATTCTGCGACTGTAATGCAACCAGCTGAGGCACGACCACGAGGCGCATGTGATGAGGTGTCCTCTCCTGCACCCAAAAAGCAGGCACTGGGGATTGGCCGTGAGGAGGCGTCTGTGCCTACAAGCAATGAGAGCAGCACATCACAGGTGTGTGGGGGTGTTTGTGTTGTGGTTTGTTTTGGTTTGTTGTGTGGGTTGTGTGGAGGGTGTGGGTTGAAGCAGAGGAACAGCCACCCCACTTGTTGATGATGTGTGTTGATATACACGTGATGGTGTAGATGTCTGTTGATGTGTGTTGATGTGCATTGATGTGTTGGTGTGTGTTTGTGTGTGTTGGTGTGTGTTGGTGTACACGTGATGTCAGGACACAAATCAACCCCTCAACACCCTCAACACCCAGGTTGGGTTGTTTGCATCCCTTCAAAGCAGCAATGGCAGTCTCAGTGACATTAGCCAACGATTTTTGCTGCGGGCACAACAAGCAGCACAAATGGCGGCCCCACCTGCACTCAACCAACCCCTGCCACACAACCTCTACTCCTGAACAAGGAGGAAGGGAAGGAAGAAGAGAAGGAAGAAGAAGGAAGACACACATGGGGGGACACAAAAGTGGGAATGAGCGCACACCACTGCTAGCGCACACCACTGCTAGCGTACACTACTGCTGGTGTATGGTGCATGTGGTGGGGCAGGTTTGAACACATCTGAGTACAAGGAAAAGACAAGCAAGAACAAGAGGACAGGGGCATACACATTGTATTGGTGAGTGTGTATTGGTGTGGCCAGTTGTGGTCAGGTGTGGCCCGAGTTGCTGTCCCGTGTACACTTTTTCTTTGTAATGACGCTGACTGTGATTTTGTGTGTGTGTGTGTGTTTTGACGCTGGTGTTTTGACGCTGTACGATGCTGACTGTCTCTCTGGAATGTATGACATGCAAGAAGAAGATGATGATGAATGTGTACCCGTGTACATGATGAATGTGTACTCACAGTATGTGTTGAAAAAAACAACACACAATTGAACCTGGTGCTGTTTTGGTGTTTTGTTTTGCCCGCGGATGACGGGTGGTGCCTGCGCTGGTGTGCTTGTGGCTGTTGCTGCTGCTGGTGTGATGTGTATATCCCGTGTGTGGTTGTGTACATGCATTTGGGAGCAAAAAGGCAACATATATCCTCTTTTATTTTTCTGCTATGTACGCGAGTTGTGTGCTCTGTGTGTCTGTATGTATGTACACCACAGTGTATGTATTAGGTGATGCACTAGAAGAAACTCTCCTTTTGAAAAGTATGTTGTGCGTTTGTTTTGCCCTTGCAACGTGGGCAGTGTACATTCATGTAATGCGGGTTGTTTTTACCTCATGCAACAAAATCATACGTCAATCACAGCAGTCAAACAAAACGGGCACACACTGTCAATCATACGTCAAACATAAAAATGAATTGTTATGAAACGGGCAGCACGGCATTGGCAAAACGCTGGCACAACACAATCCAGGGCCCTGCTGCGACCACCCCTCCCAACCCAAGCACCTTGACCCCGTGGGGGCTCGCGAGCACCCGCTGCAGTGGTGCCACCACGCGCTCGTCGTCAAACAGCACCACAGGCCGCCGCCAGTTGGCTGCCACGAACAACACTGCAAGTGCGATGGGGATGGCTTGCAACGTGGCAAATGCGGGGTGCTTGCGTGCAGCGTCTTCACGTGCTGTGAGGGCTGCAAGTTGTTTTTCTACCACCACGAGGCGGCGCTCTGCTTTTGCTTTGAAGACAAAGGTGTCAGGGGTGGTGTGGCGTGCTGCCTCGAGTTTGAGGATGCGGGTCTGCTGACGTAATGCCTCTGCTTGGGATGTTAAAGGTTGTACCTGGGGTTGTTGATGATATGTCGGGGAATGTGTTTGGGATGCTTGGGGGATGGTAGACAGTGCATACCAGTGTCTGGATGAGCAGTACATTGGCAAGATGGGTACACAGCACCACTACAAACGCAAGCACTGGATTTCGTAGCAACAGCGTGACTGCCTCAACAGTTGCAAAGTAATGTTTCTGTATCATGGGTGCTGGGCAACGTGTGTTGGTTCATCAATGCTTGGCATTGTTTTTGGCAATGAGTTTTATAAATGCATACGTAAAACAAAGGCACAAACACGACTAGTACACGCAGACAAATCATAGTGACAGACCCAGTGTCAGGACGGAAACACGACAGCAGATTCACTCGATCAGCATCGCACTAGTCCGATGAAACACCAACTCTAGATGGCTGCCACGCACGATGGTGATGATCTGGGAGATCTTGGTGCCCCTGCCACAGGAGATGCAATCTACACCTATTGGCGAGGTACACAGAGTAACATCAACCGCAGGGGTCACCGTCCACCACCCTGTTCCACACCTCAACATACCCTGGCAACCATTCTCACACACCCCTCTTCCTTGTCCAGAATTCGACCTTGATGGGTACCGCGCAACACTTGATGAAACAGGCCTCAAAGTGGCAGACAATCAAGGTGCATCCCTGGAAAACAAACGCGCACTTGCAGAGAAAACCAAAGGTATGGCGCAGTGGGTATGCACAGCAGCGGCCTGTATATTACTTGTTGAGAACACATCCACCCCCACACACTACCATCACATGCACATAATGTATGTATTTGGGATAGATATACGTCCACACCACCACCACATTGACCACTACCACAGAATTCAAGCGCACAACATCTGCAGAAGTGTTCAAGGCAGTCAGCAGCTTGATACGTGCCTATCAAGAGGAGGTTGATAGGCTGAGTACGCGTGCTAAATATGCGGAAACTTCATTTTTGGATGTGTATCAGCGTCTATACGAAGCACCTGATCCTGTACCTGCACTGGCGACTGCACTGGTGTGTTCCTTGTTTTCTATGTGTTCATGTTGTGTGTGTATGTGGTGCCCACTCTGTATGTGTAGCCCACTCTGTATGTGTTGCCCACCCACTCACCCACTCACTCTCTCCCACACACATGCTTACACACATACACACACTCTCTCACACACACACACTCTTACATACACTCTCTCACACACACGTACTCACCCAGGATATGGCAGCTAGGGCGGCAGATACGGAGGCACAGTTAGTCAGGGTCACCACTGAACTGGCAGAATACAAAGCAGAGAGTGCCTCATTGCAAAATCAAACACATACAGTGAGGGCACTGCAAGACAAGGTCAAGGTTCTGGAGGCAACTGTGCAGGAAAAGGTGTGCTTGTGTGGGGGTGTGTGGGGTTTTGTGTGCTGGGGACTGTGGTGATATATGCTCTTTGCATACACCCATAACACACACCCAAAAACACACATCTTGCAATACACACCAAACACACACACCCTCTTCACTCAGGAACGTCAACTGGAGCATGCCTCCCATAATGCAGCTGCTCAGGAAGCTTCCAGAGCCCTTGAGGAAGCTATTGAACAAAAAGCACGACTAGAACAACGATTAGAAGAGGCGGTCAACAGTTTGACCACGGTCAAAGAACAACATGAATCCAGTCAAAACCAGTTATTCACCATGCAAGCAGAGGCAGAGCAGCAGCAAGCAGCATTGATGCATGAGCTTGAGGTGGTGACAGTGGATGTGGAGCAGGCACAGGAGCGTATTCGGGTGTTGGAGCAGGAGAATGCAATGCTGCTGGTATGGTTTTGTGTGGTGTGATGTTGGATTTTGAGATGTGGGGTATATGTGCTTGGGTGTGAGTTGTTGTACACACAGATGTAGTGGTGGTATGTGCAGCAGATGTCCTGCGTCACATGTATGATATGTATGGTGTATGTGCACAACAATAAAGCAACGAAGTTGTACCCACCCCCCTGTACCCCCCCAAACACCCACAGGCCAACAACCAGCACGCACCCACAACCACCACCCGCAGCAGCCTGCTTGCCCATGACGCCAGCCTTGTTCAACAACTGGCAGCAGCACGTGAGGCAGAAGCACGCCACCAGGAACAGCTTGCAGCAGTGCACACTGCCCTGGAACATGCCCGAGCAGATGCCGACCATTGCGTGGCTGCCATACAAGCAGACATGGTGGAACTGGAAACAACCATAGCAGTGTTGACCGAGGAAAATCATGCGTTGACCAAGCAGCTGGAAGCACAGCAACCAGATGCAGCACATGTGAAAGAGTTGCAGCAGCAAGTGACAATGTTACAAGCCCTTGCGGGGTACACCGTAGATGGTGGATTGGGTCATGGGGATGCTGCTGCTGGAGGAGCATCATCACATCATGATGGTCAACGTGGAGGTGATGCAGTCAATGGTGAGACCAACCATCATGCACGGGGACATGCGTCAGGGGCCACCACACTGGAGGCAATGTTGCTGGAGAAAAACCGACACCTGGAACATGAATTGACTGTGGCACGTGTGGCTGCTGCAGACGCAACAGAGGCACTGGAATCCATGCGTGCTCGTGTGACAGACATGGAGACGTCACTTGAACATCACCAGCGCTTGGTTGCGCGACTGGAAGACGACTTGCTTGCTGCTGGGGTGGAGACTACGAATGGTGGTGGTGGTGGTCAACGACACAACAGTGGTGGTCAACATAATGGTGGTGTGCATGGAGGTGCTGTTAGTGGTGATGCACAAGGAGAGGGTGGTGAATCCTCAGCAGCAGCAGGCACAGAGGGAGGAAATGGTAATGGGGAGGGTGGTGCGCATCATGCATTGGTCAAAGTATTGTCAAGTCAACGTGATAGGTTGAGGCAGCGGTGTCAGCAGCTGGAGGAGGAGGCACAAGCACTGGGGAATGCACTTGCCAAGGTGTGTATATGGTGGTATGGGGGATGACTGGACATAGGGATAATACATGTAGTGATGTACATGCGGTGATGTACATGGAGACATACACAGCCATGCACTACGACAACAACCATCTACAACACACACATGCACACACATATATACATACACACACAGGCTAAGAAGGATCTTGAAGCTTCCAAGGCAGACAACATAGCCCTGGTGGAACGTTTGAGATATGTGCAGGGGTATACAGGGGGGAAGGAACGAGAAGGTGCGTATGTACATGGGTGGGGGTACCTTGTCTCCATACACATACACACACTTGTCTCCATACACATACACGTACACACTTGCACTGTACACCAACTGCACTGTACACCAACACCCTACATATACACATACACGTGCTACATACACACAATACACCAGCACAGATGTGGAAGTGGGTGGGGATGTGGTGGGGAGGTACAGTGGGCAATATGAAACCAGTGTAGACCCCTTTAATAGGTTTCGTGTGCGGGAACGTGAACAACGAAAGAAGCAAATGGGCATAGCAGACCGGTGTGTGTGTTGGGGTGTGTACGTGGTGGTGTACAAATATCTCACTAGAGTGTGTTTGTGCTTGTCTTGCACAATCTTGCACAATCACGCCACATACAGTACATGTATCATTACATTCCATTAATCATCACAATCACATAGCATACCCCACCTCAATCCGACCTCAACCTCACCCCTCAAACACATACAAACAAACACAGTGCTATGTTTCTGTTTGGTCAACTGATCAACAGCAGCAAGCTAGCCCGCACCATGGTGTTTGTCTACACCCTCATGCTCCACGCGTTGGTGTTTTTCATGATGATGCACACGGCACACAAAACACCTGCACAGTCGTTGAAAATGTGTGGAGAGTATTGTATGCGACTGCAGCAGCAACAGATGCAGGTAGCTGGCTCTGGTGGCGATGTGGGGGGTGGTGTTGTGGGAGGCACTGGGGGGAACGGGACCACACGTGGGTTGCTTGCTGATGGTGTAGCAATATGGTTGTGATTGTTGTGATAGTTGCTGTTGTGTGTTGTGCGTGTGTGATGATGCAACATTGTGTGTTGTATGTGATGACGTTGTATGTGTTGTGAGCATGTTGATGCTTTCTCTCGTATGTTGGTACAACCAATTGTAAAAATACACACTGCGTGATGAAAAAAAAACATTATGTCGCAAACCTTGATTATACCTTGACCTACGCGCAACAACCCCCCTAGCACAATCCCCCCTGCTCATGTGCACAAGCACTACGCACGTTGGCTGCAGCACGCACAACCTTGCTCTTTCTGCTCCCCTTTTTTTTTCTCACCTGCATCTTGTTTCTCATCCGCCTCTTCTTGCTCACCTGCATTTTTCTCCATGCTCGGCAGCCCACCAACGGGCAACCCATGGCGGCGCACACTGAAGGTGTCCCCGTATGTTTTGTATTGCTGGGGTCGTGCTGCAGGTGTGGTCATGTCCATACCCGTAGCCGCCACACTCTCATGCACAGCATACTCCCAGCCATGCTTGACACAGTATTCAATCGCATCTTCCTTGCTGGCAAACTTGGACAACGCTGGGAGCGTATGCGTTTTGGTGTTGAGGGTGCGTTGAGGGTTGTGCGTTTTGTAAACCACACCGTTGGCAATACGTTGGTACACCATTTTCTTCAGCACACCATTGTTGGTAATCATACCATGTGGTGGGAGCTGCTGGATGGTGTCGGTGGTCCCGGTCCAGCCCATCAGGGGCGACACATACTTGCTGTTGCTCTCAAAACGAATATACCACGTATGGGAGTGCCGTGCACGCCCACCCTGCATGCTATCTGCGCTGTTGAGGATCTGAACTGGCTGGTCTGGCTGCTGGTATCGAGCTACCTGACAAGAGTGTATAGGTGGAGTTGTGCTCCCACGCTGCTGTGCACCCGACCCCCCCTGATCACTTGCACGTACTGGATTGACCACTGTGGCGTCGCCAGGCTTCCAATCGACCTCAGACTGGGCTGCAAAGGCTGCTTCTCCGTGCTTGGCCCACGCACGGGATGCCTCACGACCATACTTGGTCGCTGCAAGGACCACAATCCTTTTGGATGGCATGTCGTCAGGGGTGCCTGAGAGATGCACGGTGTGTTGTTGTATTCCTGTATTTACAAAGCATATACTTTGGAAAACCTGTTTTCTGTTCCTGGGTCGACAGGTAAAAACAACAACCGGGTGGAACAGCAACCAAGGTGGAAAGAAAAGAGTGAGCACCGCAGCAGAACGCTTTGCAGAGGATATGCACAGGAGCGTACATGGATGTACACATGGATGTACACATGGATGTACGCATGGATGTACGCATGGATGTACGCATGCATGTACGCATGCACACGATATACATGAACAATGCTTGAACAACACATTCACAACATATTCACAACACACATTCACAACACATTGACAACACTTGAACAACACCAGCTCCCAGTGTTGTATCTAAAAGACATGAATACAGTGCAGCATGGTTGTAGTAGGATTGCAGGACACAACCCAGAAAAACACATGCAGGGGAGACGCATTGATATACAAGCATACAAGAAAAATGTGGTAGGAAAAACAATGCATGCTCTGTAATCTTGATGTGCCAATATCTTGTGTATAATGATTGATGTATATAAAACAGGTACCTTGGTGTCTTGTCAACAGGAAAAAACAACAACAAGTGCACAACAAAAGCACACAACAAAAGCACATACAAGCACACATCTTGTTAGCAGGGTGCACTGTGGACCATTCTCACCCCTCCTGTCCACTCTGTTGCGATCACGATCACAATGCAACCACGGACGATCCAGCTGGCAGCAACACCTCCATTCGACATGCATCCCCAGCACTCGCACTACTAGCGCTGCATGTCATGTCAATGTCGGCATCCCCAGCAAGAGGGGCCTGCAGGGCAGCAGCGTCATCATGTTGTGCCCCATTTGTGCTTGCCATGGCTTGCCGCAATGCTCTGTGGTGGGGGAGGGTGAGAGGAGTGGCTGACCATGTTGAAGATCATCATGCCAATCGTCGAGCACGCACCACACCATACCCTGCAAGATCATTTGGTTGCCCCACTGCTGCACCTTGCCTTGGTGCAAGCACATCCTCTGCATCAAGACCCCGACCATGATCTCCGATTTTCTCATTGTCATTCAATGTCAGTGATTGCAACATGGACGACGCAAGCTGGCTAGTCATTGGACGACCATGCTGTCGCATATTAAACCATGCAGCAGTCCATAGGGGGTGCAGCACCACCGTGTTGTTGGAGGATGGACGCCTGGATGACAGTGAGGACCTCCCATTCCGTCGCACAGTGTCCAACATGAGCAAGGGTTCCAAGCACTCCAGCGGTGGCAGCTCTGCCCGCTTGTTGTTTACGGTACATGATGTGCCAGCCCCAGGAGGTTCGTTGCCATCCCCGGCACCCACCCCGGCCCCCGGTGCACATGCATCATCGGCATGGCATGCACAATCACGCATGAGCTCGGGCAAAAATGATGCCAGCAACACGTTGACATAGGGTGACATGCGGGCTGCCAAATTTGAAGCAGTCAAGAGATCTGCTTCTGATACAGGTTGTCCTGCTGCATACCCGACAGACAAAGCTGCAATGGCAGGGCCGGATTGGGTGCGGACGCCCGAGGGTGTGAGGGCATGGGATGGCCTGCTGCCAATGGGGATGGTAATCACCACACCACACTGGTGCTTGGCATCAAACGCTGCAACAACGTCTTCATATGTGGGGCTGTGTTGATGAATTTTTGGGGGGGATGTGTTGATGAATTGGGAGATTTGCGGATTGTATGCACACAACCAAACATACGTGGATGAGATGCAGGGGACTGCGTTGCGGATGGCAACCGAGGCTGCAGTGTCGGCTGCGGGGAGGCATGCCATATGTGGCGCCCCGGACTCCGCCAAGTTGTTGACCGTCACCACGTTGCCTTCATATGGCAGTGATAATCTGTAGTGCGTCACGGTTGCAATGTGGTTACGGAATGGTGTTACGGCATAAACAGAGCATAACGTCACAATTGTGTATGAGCTCATGCACGTACCCAAGCCACGACACATTTGGAAGTGTCAATGAAATGACCGCAGCAACCTCTGGTGGGACAAAGCCATCCTTGTAGCACTGCGCAAGGAGCTGGGAAAGTGTTGGCAGCAGACGGTGTTCCATTTGGTGTGCTGGTTTCAAAACGCTGTACGTCGGATGTGCTACTGTTATAATGGCGGTGTGGCAGTTGGTTGGGTGGCTGTGCAGGGATGTAAGACAATGAGGTGACAGTGTCTACTCGGACACCTTTGTGGAGATCTCTGAATATGAGGGTTCTCAAGAAACAGTGCTGAATACGTGTCGAGGTTGTCGACAATATGTGACAGTGTGTGCAGTGCGTGGATTGGGGAAATGGTGGTAGTTTGCCCCAATTTTGGGTGACATAATTTCATACCTTGGACCTGCGGAGTCAAAGATGGCATCATACTTGTCCATCACTATCAACATGCACACATTGCAGCATCCATATTGCAGCATGTGGAGGGTGGTTTCATCCTTGTGTATGTTGACCAGTTGTTGCTGTTGACCGGGCCCGTGAAGATGACTGTATGAAGCACAACGCAGAACGACTGGTGAGCACAGGGTTGGTTTGGCAGGGAAAGCACGCAATGGGAGATCCCCAGGTCATTCCCAACAAAATTCCCAACAAAAAGGTTCCCCACCCAACAACCCTAAAACCAAGCACCCCCCCCCTTGGCAATCGAAAAGTTTCAGCAGTGCACCCTACTCCTCCTCATGGGGCAACACTCACATTTTCCATTTCATACTACCTTTCCCCCCCTCCATCCCATTCCCATTTTCACCGCAACTGTTTACCCATTCCCCTCCCCAGTCCCTCTTGCTTGTTTGTTCTTCTGCGCGTATACGGTCGCAAACATCAGGCCATCGTGTCCCTGAACCTCGACGTTTCAACCCCATCGCTTGTTTGTACACCCGGAACTGATAGTATACAACCTCGTACATCCATTATGTATACTGTAAGCACGTTTGGGCAACCCACACTGCCGTCGAGGTTGCATGGCCGGACACTGCAGCGAGGGTCATCTCGTGTGGCCACACGCGTCCTACAGCACCCTCCCAGCAGTACAGATGTATGTGGGGTGTGCGTGGCAATCGTGATGAACATACATACCCTACGTTCCGATCGCGATGGCGACCCTTTACAGGCCTTGTACAACGAGGAGGTTGTGGAAGCAGCAGCTGCAGCTGGTGTTTCACTTGATGCAGACCATGACCTTCGATTTTTGAGTACGGATGCACAGGTATGCGTGACGATGATGAGTGCCTGATTATGTGGTCCCTTCTCTTACCACAACACTCCACCCACACAGCTGCGTGCGCTGGCACCCAAAGCAAACAAGTTTGAAAAGGTCAAAAACGCCAAGGCTGGGTCGCGCATGTGGACCGAGGTGGGCGAGTTGGGCGAGCTGTTGCGAGAGGGCAAGACCAAATGGGAAGACTTGGATTTGGACGATGTTGACATTCGTCTCAAGTGGGCGGGCTTGTTTCATCGCCGCAAACGCACACCAGGACGTTTCATGATGCGCCTCAAGGTAGGGTGTGTACTCATGTAGGGTGTGGACTTCAAGTGTGTATGTAATACAACCATTCCACATGGTACACAACCTCGAACACCAACAGGTGCCCAATGGTGAGTTGACAGCTGCACAATTGCGTTATTTGGGTGATTGCATTGCTCCCTATGGACAAGATGGGTGTGCCGACATCACCACCCGTGCCAACATCCAGTTGCGTGGCATCCCTGCTGATGCCATTGACACTGTGTTTTGGGGGTTGCAGCGTGTGGGACTGTCCTCCGTCATGTCTGGTACGGAGAGGGGGGGAGGGGGATTGTGTAGTACATGTACGAGCGCGAGAGAGCACCTGAAAGTATCTCCTGCATGCAAACATCCACAGAACATAATGATCAATGGAGATCATGATTATATCATGGTAATCGTCCCCACCAACACCACAACCAACACCCACCCACCCCACACACAGGCATGGACAATGTGCGCAATCTCACTGGAAGCCCCATTGCCGGCATTGACCCCCATGAGCACATTGACAGTCGCCCACTGTGCAAGGCCATTGACGACATGATCACCAATTGTGGTGCTGGCAACCCAGAACTGGCAAACCTGCCTCGCAAGTTTAACATTGCAGTGAGCACCACTCGTGATGATTTTCCACATTGCCATATTAACGATCTCGGATTGCAGGTGTGGCGTGGTGTGGTGTGGTGTGGTGTGGTGTGGGGGGAGGGGTGCATGTGCGGGGTACTTGAGGGGTATGGTCTTGGTGGACACCATGGGGTAATGGACATGTGGTACACACCATGTGTGTACGTAGAGGCTACATGATTTTTACCACACACCCTCTAACCCCCACAACCGACACACCCACACACCCTCTAACCCACACACCCTCTAACCCCCACAACCGACCCACCCACCCACCCACACAGTCGGTCGTAGACCCCAACACCAACCAAGTGGGCTTCAATGTGGAAGTCGGGGGCTACTTCAGCATCAAGCGCAACGTCACCTCCATCCCCCTGGATGTCCACATCAGCCCTGAGCAAGTGGTGCCATTCTGCAAGGCAGTGCTTGAGGTGTTTCGTGACAATGGGGCTCGAGAGGATCGCCAAAAGGCACGCCTGATGTGGCTCGTGGAAGCAGCCACTGTGGAGGGGTTTCGTGACATGGTGGCAAAGCAGATGGGGCTGCCTGGTGGAGAGGCATTGCAGCGGCAAGTCAAGGTTGCGTATGATGATGCATGGCCACGTCGGGATGTGCTGGGGGTGCACCCTCAAAAGCAGGAGGGGTACAGCTGGGTGGGGGCGTGCATACCGGTGGGGCGGTTTTTCGCAGAGGACTTTTACGAGTTTGCCCGTGTTGCTGAAACGTATGGGGGTGGATGTGTTTGGGTGCAGTTGCGATTGCAGTATATGTGTGTTATATGATGCATACACATCATGCACACACATCATGCACACCATGCACATCCATGGCACAACCCACAACCCCACCCCTCTTCATCCACAGGTATGGTGATGGCACGGTGCGTGTGACTGTGGAGGAAAACATCATCTTCCCCTTTGTGCCTCATGATCGTGTGGAGGACATGCTCAAGGAACCCATCTTTGAAAAGTATGAAAAGAGGAGGGTGTGTGAGTGAGAGAGTGTGTTTGTGCGTATGTGACAGGGTGTCAACACAAACACAACCTCACCCCACACAAACACAGATACCCCGTCTTCCCTGGTCCCCTCCTCGGTGGCCTCGTGAGCTGCACTGGGGCCCAGTTTTGCGGTGTCGCAATGATCGAAACCAAAAACCGCGCCCTTGCCATCGTCCACAAGCTTGAGCAGGAGCTTGACATCCCCGCCCCGGTCCGCATGCACTGGACAGGCTGTCCCAACTCATGTGGCCAGGCACAAGTGGGGGATATTGGGCTCATGGGTGGGCCGGCCAAGCTGGATGGCAAGGCAGTGGAAGGGGTGCGCATCTTTTTGGGAGGGAGTATTGGGGAGCATGCGAAATTGGCATCAGAATTTGAAAAGGGGGTGCCATGTGATGAGTCGGTGCTGCTGCCCAAGCTCAAGCAGCTGTTGATGGAGCACTATGGTGCTGTGGAAAAGGCATGAATTTCACCATCCAGTGAAGGGGCCACTGCATGAGCGTTTTGGTCAATGTGGTCAAATTGATCAAGACCCAGCTGGTGGGGCGTTGTTGCTGGCCATGGGAAGTGTGTGATGATGGCTTTTTCTTTGTCATGGGTACTTTGATTTTGCATACCTATAAAAGGTGGCATACATACATTCCCCTGCACATACATGGCAATGTTTGTGTGTGTTTTTCTTTATGGGTACTTGGGTATACCAACAAGTACTGGTGTTGACCAACAAGTACTGGTCTGTGTGTTTTGTTCAACGTATTCCTTATGGTGTGACACCCTCATGGGCTCTGGTTTGGGGCGATGGCTTTTATTTGGACAATGCTGCTTGTCTGCCCTGCCCTCCAGCAGCTGCATGGCATTTCTGGTGCACATCGTTGCTTCACTCTTGTGTTTTTATACTTGCCAGTGGTGGTGTTGGGGTTTTCTAGGTTTTTGTAATCTGTCCATTTGTTGTGTAACTGATGATGTTGATTTCATGTGGATTTATTGGTGTTTATTATCACAACAAAAGTCCCTGTCACACTTTGCCATTGCTGCGCAGCACCTGGACGGTCTTGTCCAGGCTGCATGTGTACAACACGTCCCTTTCAATATCATACGCAAGCCCCCGTACATTTTTCCTGTGCGCTTTGACCTTGGTCACCACTTTTGAGGAATGCAGGTCAAACACATGCACCCATCCTGCTGCAGACACAACAAAGGCAAAGCACCCGCTCTTGTGAAATACGACTGCTGGGTTCTGGGAGGTGGTTGCGTGTTTCTTGGTGTGTGTTATTGTGCGAAGTTTTGTACAAGAGATATGTTGGTTTTATTTCATATGCATGCAGACACAGGCAGATGCACACAAGCAAATGCATGCAAGTCCCCAACCACCGCACATCAATCAACCCTTCCCCCTTCAACCCCCATCATTATCACCTGAAATGCTTCCACAGTGATGTCATACAGGTTGCGCACTTGTCTCCATTGCGCGACATCCTCTGCAATTTCAAACACAACCACTCGTGGCTTATCAGTGGCAACCATGAGCATGCGACCACAGGGGCTCACTGCCAATGCAGCACAGTGAAAGGACACATAATCATCACCCAGGGCGTTCATGTTGACCTTACCTGCAGGCTGTGGGAGAGGGGGGGAGATGTGTGTGTGTGTGTGTGTGTGTGAATGTCAGTGTGTGTGGGGGGTTGGGTGGGTGAGAGAGAGTGTGTGTAGATGTGTAGGGGCAGGAAGGAAGGAAGAAGGAAAGATGCTGGGTACAGAACAGCCAGGCATCCCTATGCAAACATGACCATCACAGCAACATGACCATCACAGCAACACCTCTCTCTCAGCACAAACACACACACCTCACATGTGTTGGGATCTATCAAGTGCAGGTAATTGCTTCCCTTGACACCCACTACAATGCATCCAATACGTTGTACATGTGCCACTGCTGTTACCTGTGTAGATGTGTTGAAATAAGTGTGTTGGTGTAGATGTGACTCTCTGTTGATGTTGACTAGAGAGTGTGCATGCTGCAATTCACACATTGGAACATTGATTTCCATACCACGAAAACACCACCAACAATAAGAACAAATACATCATACCTGATTATCAAATTTCAATGTCGTAATCAGTTTCAATGATGCATGACTGGTACCTGGTGCATCTTTTGTTGTATTTGATACACTACCCATGTTAGAGAGCAGTTGTACAACAGCAACTGTATGATCCCATGAACAGGTGACTAGGGTGGTAGGAGACACCCAACACATAGCCACAACATACCTGCGTGGGTGGTGTAATGGGGGGTGTGCAGGAAGGGGAAAGCAGATTGATGTGTTTGTAGTACAATAACAACACAAAATGACATGTGCAGTATTACTCTACTACTCATGCACACTGTGCCACTTGTGCCCACCATCCCATCCCATCAACATACTTGCTGTGTGGCTTGATACAACACACCAGTGCCCCCGTCGACACATCCACTACTGAAACACTCCCATCCATGGATCCACATGCTACAAGCTGCCCATCCTGTCCATCATCTGGCATGATGGCCATACAGAGTACTCCACCACCACCAACCTGCGTTTGCCATCGACATGATGATGGGTTGTTGGTATCTACGTCCACCGAGCACACCGACCCACTGCCCGTGCCAGCCAGGAGGGTGTTGTCAGGAAGGACGGCCATGCATGTGACGGCGCTGGTAAAGACGGTGTCGAGGGTGGTGTGTATGGCATTGGGGTAGGTGGTTGTGGGGTCCGGGCGGAGCGCTGCCTCCCATTCGTGGTTGTTGGGGCGTGCAGATGCAAGTGCATGCTGCTGTTCCATAAATTGGTAGACCATCTGGGTGGGTGTTGAGGTGTGTTGAGTTGAGAATGTGCACACCTCGTTGACCAACACACCTCCATGAGCATGGAACCGCGAGGTAACTTGCTGTCCAAATAGGTCAATCCATGCACTGCTTCCGTAGCCTGCAAAGCAGATTCATATCCTCGTTCTGAGAGGTATTGCTGGACGAGCAAGAGCGCAAAATTGTCTGGATCATCAATCACGATGTGCTGCGACTCATCATGCGACTCCATTGTAGCGTTGCTGCACGGTTCTTGGTTCTATGATTCTTATTACTAGGCTGTGTACGGTTGTTGTACACAGAATGAGTGAATAGTTTGAGGGAGACACCGCACAGGGTAACAACACAGAAAGGGCAAACAACACAGTGCGCTATGCTGTTGCTCTGGCTGTGCTTCTAGGCAGCTTAGTTGATCGTGCATCAGTTGCAGACACCAGTGTAAACCCTGCCTGCTGCAATGCCTATGGGATGACGGAATTGTTGCTGTTGTTGGTAGTCACAGCCCCGCGTTTTCTCACCTCAGCACACCACCTCAACACCACCTCTGCATACCGTGATTGTGCGTGCCTCAACTGCTGTTGCTACTGATGTATTGGACACTCGTGTATAGCAAGCCTCCATATTTCGGCTCCCCTTGAACGCACTGCTGAGTAGTCTATGACGCTTGAGGCGTGCAAGTAAATCATCAGTTTGCCCACAGTAGAATGCATTATCTGTTGGGCGCCGCACCACATAGACGTAGGAATACCCTGTGTGATGTTGAGGTGGGTGTGGGGTGTGTGGGGGTGAGGTTGAGGTGGGGGGAAGATGGTATTGTAGCATGGTGGGCAACACACAAACACATGTAAGCAACACATAAACACACACGCAAGCAACACACAAACACACATATGCATGCAACACACAAACACATACGCAAGCCAAAAAAACACATGTGCAAGCAAAAAACAACAACAACCAACAAACATACCAGTGACTGAGGGTGGGGGTAGTTGTTTCTTTCCCAGCACATGCACAGCATACTGTTCCCCACCATGCCCCTCACCCTCCCACATGCCCTGCCCATCCTCACCACCCACAGGAGTGTCTCTTGGGTGTGTGTCATGTTGCGTGTTATGCTGTGTGTCATGTTGTATGAAATTACCAACACTTTGGCTGATGGTGTACAAAACGTGAGCAGCCTGTGGGGCGGTGTGTGGGAGGACAGGATATGTGGATGTATGTGTACAATAGTGTATGAGGGTGTGTTTATGAGTGACAGGGGTTGTAAAGATGGGGTGCATAGCAATGTGCAGGGTGCTATGGGTAACACGCAATGCCCAGTATGCATGCCAAAACATCACCCTCACCCATACATCTGCAATAGTGGGCCCCGCTGGCTTGTTCCCTGATAGTTCTCCATTCCGTTGACCGTTGACCATTGACTGACTGTTGACCGCAACTGTTTGTGCAGCACGCGCTTGCTCCAGTGTTGGTGTGTCGTTGGTGTGGATGGGTTGGGGTGAGAGCACGTTGGCTGTGTCCATGTCCTGTTTTGTGAAGGGTGTGGAACGTGAGGGGTGTGGAAAGGGGAGGGTGTGGAAAGGGGAGGGTGCGAAAGGAGAGGAGAAAAAGTGTGACATGCATGTGGGATGTACATGTGGGATGTCATCACACACACACACACACACACACAGAGAATGAGAGACAAAACCACACCTGTAACAACAAATCTGCTCTACTCACTACACCAGGAGGCACCCCTTGTGTAAGGGCAACCTGAAGAGCCAGGCTGGCTGAGCTATACCCAGGTATGATGCGATTGGTGGGGCGCACTACTGTGACTGTGTGTGGGGGGGGTGTGCATAGGTAGGTGTGCACATGGTGGTGTGTGGGTAGGTGTGTGCGTAGGTGTGTGGTGGTGTGTATAGATGTACATGGGTGTGTATAGGTGTGTAGGCAGTGATACGTGGAGGGAAATGCATCGACGCTTGACAACAATACAACAACATACGTACAATTCCCCACCATCCCCATACACACCCATCATCCTCCCCATACACACACCCATCATCCTCCTACACATACACACTATCCTCCTGCACATATACCCATCATCCCCCCCCCCCACCATCCCCATACATCCCCACCCACCCACCACATACCTCCAGTATCATGATCCCGCTCCTCCTGGGTCTCCATCTGCATCCACTCAACCCCCGGAAGCTTCAGTGGCAGCTGCCTCAGTGCATGCAGGTGTGTGGCAAATACACCTCGACACCCAGCATGGGCAAGGGACTCTAGCATAGCACCAGCAATGGCGGTACCTGCCTTGACCTGTGTCATGAGGTGTATGTGAGGGCGAGGGATGTGGGAGGGAGGGATGTGGGAGGGATGCATATGGGAGGGATGCATATGGGAGGGGAGAGGAGAATGATGCAGAATGGTGTCATGGTCAAAACATAGTCAAAACACAGTCAAGTATCCTGGTCAACACATGGTCAAACATGGTCAAAACATGAAGTATTACGCAACACCCTTGGATGACCACACATTCCCTGTACACCCACATATTCCCTGTACACCCACACATACACACCTCCGTTCCTTTACCCAGCTCATCAACGAGTGCGAGTGTGTAGGGGGATGCTGAATCCAACAAACTCCTGTGAGGTGGTATAAAGTCAATACAAAAGCAATACATCATACACAGCAGCAATACAACATACACAGCAGCAATACACCATACACAGCAGCAATACATCATACACAGCAGCAATACAGCATACACAGCAGCAATACACCATACACACTACCTCATTTCTGACATTTCCATTGCAAAGCTACTCTTCCCCTCCATTGGGCTATCAGCACTGAAATTTCTCAACACAAATGAATCAAAATATGGTACTGTTGCTGCCCTGCGTGTGCAGTGTGCGTGATGACATGTGTGTGTGTGTGTTTCTATATGTGTGTGTGTGTGTGTGTGTGTGTTTTTACATGTGTGTGTGTGAACATGTGCGTAAGCATGTGCGTCAACATGTGCCTAAATACGTGTGTAAACATGTGTGTGTGCCTAAATATGTGTATGTGTATGAACATGCGCGTAAAAATGTGTGTATATATCTACACTGTATGCTCCCCACACCACCCACACCACCACCACCTACCGGGCAGGTACATACAACCCACATGCCGACAACACCGCCAATGCACATGTTGACCTCAAAAGCGTTGACTTTCCCGCCATGTTTGGACCGGTCAAGATAAACAACCCCTGCATTGAAAAGCTGTTGCTGGTGGTGGTAGATACACCGGCAGGTAGCCAGTAGGGCCACATGTTGTCCACTATGAACGGCTGTCGTGTACGTGTTGGTGTGGTGGGTGTGGTGGGTATGGTGTCGGTGGGTGGGGGGGTGCTGTATGTGGTGTCATCGGGTGGTGGCTGTGTGTGGGGAGGAAGGGATTATTTGTTGAGGTAATGATGGTTGATGCATGAATGATTTATACTGACATTACATAGTGATACTATATAATAACAAGAGCCTGCTGTTCCTACTCGTGATACACCTGTATACACCCTACCACACCACACCCAATACACCACCCACACCCACACATCATACCAACTGCACAGGCATGCTCCACCCACTCTGTATAGCCACCGCCACATGCTTTTGCAGTGCATTACACACTATACTGAAGCTCGCAGCCGCCACCAACTCCTGCAGGTGTGCTGTTAATGTCACGGCGAGTTGTTTGAGTTCTCGACGAACCTCCTTTTGCGCTTCTAGACATAAAGCACGGTAATCGAGCTGGGCATCTTCCAGGGCAGGTGTGGAGAAGAATTTATTGACTACTTTGTGATTACTGTGTGTGGGGTGGGGGGGAGAAGGGGGAGGTTAGTTTAGGGGGGAGAAGGGAGAGGTTTTGTTTGTGTGTGGAATGAGGGAGAGGGTGTTATTTGATTTGTGCGGATGTGTTATGAGTAGGGGGGGATGGTGGATGAGGGTGGGTGACGAGGATATTCGGTGTGCCTTGTACAACACTATGCAGATGAACACTGTGCACACAAACACAGACAAACACACACACACACACACAAACAAACAACATCTCTCACGCACATCCAATCCATACCCACCACATACCCACTCCACCCAACACCCAACCCACCAACATACCGATCACGTGGTCTCATCAACCCTTTGACCTCAGCCGCCTTTGCGTTGACCGACCCCTGCCTCACCCATAGTGTTTTATTTGCATGGTCAACAGCAAGGTAGGGTTTGTTTCGACCATAGGGGAGGAGGTTGTGGGCAATGGTGAGAGCAGCGGATGCTTCTTGAAGAACCAAAAGGCGTGCATCATCGACCTGAGAGAAGAGGGTGAATGTGTGTATTGTGTGACATAGAGTGTGGGTTATGTGTATTGTGTGATATACAGTGTGGGTTATGTGTATTGTATGTACTACAGAGTGTGATGATGTTGTTGTGTAGAACAATGTCAAGACAAACTATCAAGTGCATGGTGGACAGCATAGTCATTGTATAGAGCAACATAATGTGCATGGTGGACAGCATAGTCATTGTATAGAGCAATATCATGTGCATGGTGGACAGCATGATGACCTAGTGTATGCTGACCGAAGGTGTAATGATACCCCACCCCACCCTACCCCACCCCACGCCGCCTACCTGTTGATACAAATCCCCCACACGACTCGCCAACACCTTATTCCTAAACCCCTCATGCAGCCGCATCAACTTGGGCAACAACTGCTGCATCAACACCCCCGTATCACCCCCTGATGCTTCCAGAAGTGCAGCTTGAGCAGCTTCCTCCGCATCTTCCTCCTCACCTTCCTCCTCACCGTCCTCATCTTCACCATCAGACAGGGTGTTGGGGGTGTCGTCTTCGTCAACGTCTCCTGTACCAGGTAGCAGGAGGAGGGAAGGCTCTAATTCAACCACGTCTTCTATGGCAGACATGGTTGCTGCACATGCCTGTGTGTGTGTGTGTGGTGTGTGGTGTGCGTGGGGTTGTACGTGAGTGTGATGGGTATGTGGTGGGTGTGGTGGGTTGGGTGTACGTGGGTGGGCATGTATGGGCAACAGGAGTGTGCTCTCATCCACTTGCGATCACATTACCAATGACACCTCATCACACCATCACCCATACCCCTCCTCCCCGCCCCCCCCATACCTCTCTCAGTGCTCCCACATCAACAGGCATCTTCATTTCCAACGACACAGCAGGCAACAGCGCCTCTGCTAAAGGCAGTACATCATTACGGGTAAGCACATCATGCACAGCAGCAGCCAAATCATGGAGCTCACGGAAGAAAGCGTCATCTGCTTCTTGGTATTGTAGACGTAGTACAAGACGTCCAGGTTGTACGAGTGGGAAATCGGGGAGGGGGGCATGCATTTCTGTGGAGTGTGTGGGGTGTGGGGTGGTGCATGTATTTCTGAGGGGTGTGTGATGGTCACACTCTGCGCCATCATACATACACACCTGCAAGCATCCCCCATCATATAAATAAAAAATACACTTAACACCCTATATCATAAATAAACACCACATCATGCACCCAATATCATATATACACACCCCGTATCATACATACACACCTGCAAGCATCCCACAAGCACGTTGAATACTTGCCCCCACCGCCGGGGGAGGGGGTGCCAGCAACAACTTACGCATCCACCCACGGAGGGGGTCCTGTGCATCTGCTGGTAGCAAGGCGTTGAGGAGCTGAGGGACCCCCTGGGTGGCATGCAGGCCTAAATTGCTTGCTGTGGAGTGAAAGAGAGGGGCCGGTCGGCCTGCACTGTTGCTGGACACCTGTTGGGGGGGGGATGGGATAGTTGTGTGGGGATGGTCGTGTTGCAACATGCAATAGCAACAGGATGAGGGTCACCACCACCAACACCACCACCAACACATACCACACTAAACTCCACATCATCCTGCAAGCAATTATCCTGTTTCACCGCCCGTAGCAGCCCCTCCACGGCATCCACACCCTCAAACCGACGCACCAACCCCCCTGACGCCTCCCCCAATGGTTGCCTGAATCGTGCCAACTGCCTCAACCTGGTTTCCCACTCACCCTGGTAGGAATGGGCCCTCGCTTGCCGAGTGGGCCCCTGCGCGACGCTGGAATGAATGTAGAGGGGGAGCACCATGCTGCCATCTTGTAGTCGGGAGACCAGTGCGTCTTCTGTGATGTGTTCGGTGATCATGCATGTGCCCATGGTGATGTCGACTTCCATGAGCTTGAACCTGTGTTGTTGTTGTTTTTTGGGGGGGGGGGGGGGGTTGGGGGGTGGCTGAGGAAATATATAAAAAATAAAAATATATAAATAATAATAATGTATAAAAAACAATAATGTATAAAAAATAATAAAAATTGAGGTTGCATGAGGGGGTGCTATGTGTGCATCAGTGAGAGCTATGTACGGTACTTTGTGATTGGTGGGGTGACTGGAAATTGAGAGTGCATCAGTGAGCACTTTGTACACACATGACCACACTTTTATAGTAATAATGAACCACCCACCCACCCCCCTCTACAACAACAACAACGCCATCACTCACACAGACACATACCCACTCACGCCCATGGTCACACCCAACACAGGCGGCATGTGCTGGTACCCATCATCCTGCTCATCATCCATCAACCCTACTACGTAATTGGGTTGGGCGGGGGTTACCACACCCGCTATATAACGTTGTTTGCCAGTCTGACGTAGGGTTTTTGACCTGAGACGGGCTGTGAGGTCTTCTGGTGCTTCCTCACATACAACCTGTATGAGTTTGTGATGGTTTGCGCGTGTGTGTGTGGTGGTGTGTGTGATGGTGTGGTTGGTGGTGTGTGTGTTTTGTGTGTGGGGGTGTGTCTTGTGGTGTGTCTTGTGGTGTGTATGTGGGTGTAAGGTGGTGTAGAGTGGTGGTCCATACCCCACCCACTCACCCCCACACACATACCACACTCAGCCCTTGATCCAGCAAATCCCTGAGCGTTCTCCGTATATTCCCCACACGACACCCTGCTTTGGGTGGCTTACCACTCCCCATGGGTCGCAATGCTGCCCATTGCACGAGCATCACTGCATCTGTGCCCATGGTCTCATAAAATTCACCCACCCGCACCAACAACACTTTTGTTGGATGTTGATTTTTCACGTTGAGGAAGAAATCATACAGGGTTTCCCGTGATTTTGAGGTGGTGCTGCTGCGTGTGCTGCGACGACCATTCCTTGATGATGAGGATGAGGATGAGGATGTCATACGTTCTTTTTGAAATTCAGCAGTCAGTCCAAGTGGATGTGTGAGATCCAAGTATTGCAAGAGACGCTTTGCTTCTGGATGGTCAACACGGGAGAGTACTGATGACCAGTAGGCAGCAGGGTCTTGGTCAACGGGTGTGGGGGTGGTGCGGGTGGTGCGTCGGCGAGGGGTAGATGGCTCTGCAGCCACCTATGTGGTGTGTTGAATAGGTCATTGCAGGTAACACCTTTGTGCTGTGTACGCACTAACCCACCCACCTTGGCTGGATCATCGGCAATGGCAGTGATCGCCATCCCCCGTTGTATGGTTGTGTTGCTAGCATATGTATTGCTAGCATGACGCAGTTGATTGATGACATGGCTAGCACAGGGTGATGGTCGGACAGTGGCCAGCAGAGACGAGTGGAGCCAGTGTGATGTGAATGAATGTGGCATGCTGCTCCTCATTAGCCACCTCAAGAGCAAGTGCATTGATGTACACGTCTCGTTATTGTCAGTTTTGTCATTGAAAGGTGGCTGTACAAGAGGGGCTGGCGCGCAACAGGTTGGCTGTACACACACGATGATGAGTGAGAAAAACAGGAAAAAAGAATCATAAAAACAACACGACACTCTTAACATCATTGCTTGCAGCCGATACACACGCAACACCATCAACCATGTCTCTCCTCGAAGGCAAAATCGCCCTGATCACGGGCGCCTCTTCCGGGATTGGCCCTGCTATTGCCCAGCGATATGCCAAGGAGGGTGCAACCCTGATCCTCTGTGCACGACGTGCAGACGCTCTTGCAAATCTTGCGGAAGAATGTAGTGAGAAATACTCAGCCCAGTGCATTGTACACAGCACAGACCTGTCCATGCCTCAACAAGTGGATGCCCTCGCCGACGCAGTGCTGCAGGAATATGGCCATGTTGACATACTGGTAAACAACGCTGGCATGGGAGTGACGGGGACGCCATTGACAGGTTTGTGATGGGGTGCAACACTTTTTGGGTGTGCGTTGTTTGTCACCATGGCGTCTTGTCATGTGCACACATCGTGGAATGATTGTGTGCCACACAACAAATCCTCATGTGCATCCTTTGTCTTCTCATAGACATCCCCCACATCCCCCACATCCCATCCCACAGGTGAACCCGATGATTGGGAGACCATGTTTGCCCTCAACGTCCACGCCCCCATGCGCCTCACCCGCCGTCTTGCCCCCGTCATGCAACAACGTACATCTGGTGTCATCATCAACATGGGGTCAATAGCAGCGGTAGAGCCCATGACGAGTTCATGTGCTTATGCAGCCACCAAGTATGCACTGCGTGGCTGGTCGTTGAGTTGTTATCAGGCATTACGTCATCATAATATTAAAGTTATGCTTATTAATCCTGCGTTTGTCAACACACCCATGGTGGCAAGGTGTGTGGTTATGAGTGGTGTGTGTATGGGTGTTGTTGGGTGATGTGTGTGGTTTGTTGATGTTGGTGTTGTGTGACGAGGTTTTTCTTGAGGTGCCTACATACCTGCACCCCTCATTCACCATGACATCATCATTACAATCACCATGACCACATGTTTCACAGCAATCCCAATGTCATCCCTGAACGCATGCTGCAACCTGATGACATTGCCCAAGTAGCCATGCTGCCCTTCACCACCTCTGCCTCATGTGTGCCTGAGGAGATTACGTTACGGTTGACACTGAGTGCATACAAGAGCTGAGTGCCTGAGGAAAGTATGTTCAGGTTGACACTGAGTGCAAACAAGAGCTGAGTGCATACAGGAGTGGGGTGCTTGAGGAAAGTATGTTAGAGTTGACATGAAGGTTGACACTGAGTGCATAACGGAGGAGTCGATGGTGAGAGCTGATGTGTGTGTGTGTTGATTGTGTGTGTGTGTGTTGATGGGGGATGTGTATCACATATTGTTCATTGGGCTGTTGACCTCAAAACCATTTGTCTCGGTTTTGGTGTGTGTGTTTTTGTTCAATGCTGATTAATAAAGTGAACTCAAGATGCATTATGCAAGAAACACAAGAAACACAAGAGACACAAGAAACAAAACCTCTACAGTGTATGTGCTTCCCCTCTATTCAACAAGATTGCACAAACAACAAGCCAACTCACATCCACTACAAGCACTGCCATTCAAAATATTGTTCAACCATAAGAAACACTATTCAAACATATGTGTCCTAAGAAAATCCATATTGCCTTAACAACTTGTGCATCATCATCATCATCATGCAGTTGCATCACCACATGTGCATCATCATGTGTACATCATCATGTGTACATCATCATGTGTACATCATCATGTGTGCATCATTCAGCTGTATCATCATTATTCAGCTGGGCTGGATGCCATGAGTGCAAGGGAGGGGACACGAGCAACAGACCTGCTGCTGCCATGATACACTGTGACTGGCCTGTGTGTGTGTTTGAGTGTGTTTGTGTGTGTGTTTGAGTGTGTTTGTGTGTGTGTGGTGTGTGTGTGTGTGTCATCACCTCCCATCCCATCACCACACATCCCATCCCATCCCATCACCACACATCCCATCCCATCTGATCCCATCACCTCCCACCACATCACCTCACATCCCATCCGATCCCATCACCTCCCATCCCAGCACCACACACCGCATACCGTAATGAGTGCTTGACACAATGCTGCGTCACCGATCCCACAAAAAAACGCACAGCAGCACCCTTTTCATGCACACCCATGATGATCATAGTGGCATCCAATTCCACTGCTCTACTGCATATAAGTTCCCCTATGCTTTCTGCATCCCCAGCTGCTTTGAGTACCTCCAGCTGATATGGTGCCTGAGAGTGCGTGGGGCATAACAGCTTGGTGTGTGTACAAAAGTGGTGTGTGTGTGCAAGAGTGGTGCCTGAGAGTGTGTGTGGTATAAGAGCTTGGTGTGTGTACAACGGTAATGTGTGTACAATGGTGATGTGTGTACAACACCAATGCGTGCACAAGCGCATGAGTTGTTTGTTGTGCAGCACGTGGTACATACAGGCAAATACATACACAAGGCTAATACATACACACCCCGTGCTCTTTGCAGATGGTGCCCAACCGATGCTGTAGCGCATTTTCTGTTATTCTCACTTTGGATTCCACGTCATCTGCACTTGGAGGGAGCATGATACCACTGTACGCTGCTTGTGCATATCTGGGTTGAGGGTGATGATGCTTGCATGCGTAGTCTTGCAAGCACATGAAACAACCCCATGAACAATTCCCCAACATACGGTACGATGCTCAAAACGTGCACAGTGTCTCCTTCTTTGTATAGGTTTTCAAGGAGCCAGAACAGTGCATCTTCTGTTTCTGCATTGTTCACAGCTGGGAGCAAAAGCAAACGGCCCATTGGCTGCGTGTACGTGTACGTGGCTGCGTGTACGTGTACGTCTGAGGTGTCAAGACTGCAAAGAAGGTCGGCTTTGTGCAGATTTGTAAATATCTTTTATGCAAAGCGCCCCGTTTTTTTAAAATATAATCAACCTCAATTGCACCTCCGACATGCGTCCGAAAGCAAAACAGACATCAGCATTAGCAACAACACAATCTGCTTTGAGAAAGCTCGTGGGCCGTGATGCACTGTTGATCGGTGTCGGTGTGGTGGCAAGTTTGACAGGGTATTTCGTGCTTTCATATCTTGAAGAAACCAGCAGCTACCTGCTGCCGTTGATTCTGGTCGTGATGGTGACCGTGTTTTCTGCATGTGGCTGGGCAGATGCACAAGCACCAAGACGCCTGGAACGAGGCGACAGCGCACATGTGCACTACACACAAAGCGGGTCGGTGGAGGTTGCTGGCACGTGAGACGATCAGGAGGCAGAGAGTGTGTGAGGATTGACCACGTTTCATACCAGATCTTGTTTTGTTACATGCGAGATGTACACATTGTACATCCACCAAAACGTGTGACATTTTGTTACAAGCTCCCCCTATAGCAACCCACATGCAAATGACCGTTGCACTTGCACATCAGGTGCATCACCATACAGCGTCGTACGCTGCCGTGCCACCCGCCCCATGCCCGTGATCAGATGCTCCATCGCGGGGGGTGGCAGCTCCTGCCCATACCCCGCCCCTGCCGCTCTTGTAATGGATTCGTTCATGATGCTTCCACCCATGTCGTTGCATCCAGAAGAGAGCAACTGCGCAGCCAGCGAGGGGCCCAGTTTCACCCATGACGCTTGAATGTTGGGGATGGCACCATGCAGGGCCAGTCGTGCCACCGCATGCAACAACACTGCTTCACGCAATGTGGGGCCCTTGCGTGCACCACCTGGCGGTTGGGGGTACATGGTGTGTGTACATGGTGCATGTACATGGATGGTGTGTACATGGCAAAACACCATCAACACTAGGGAGTGACACGTACACATCACCACACATACACACCACCATCACACCCACACATACACCGCACCTTTCAAATACACCGGTGCGGCCATGTGCACAAACGGCAGCGGCACAAACTCTGTAAACCCCCCCGTGCGCATCTGCAGGGCCCGCAGGGCCCCCACATGCCGGGCCCATGATTCATACCCCTCCACATGCCCAAACATCATGGTGCTGGTGGTGCGCAAGCCCACCTGGTGTGCAGTTGCCACTACATCAAGCCATTGTGAGGTGGAGAGTTTATCTGGGCATATAATGGCTCGAATGCTGTCATCTAGAATTTCAGCTGCAGTGCCTGGGAGGCTACCTAGACCTGTGTTTGTGTGGGTGGTGGGTGGTGGGGGTGGGGTGTGTGAGGAAGGGAGGGTTGATAGTGTGTGTGCGTGAGGGTGCGTGGTTTGGTGCGTTATTGGGTGCATTATTGGAGGGTTGCACCCTCACGCGATCTCACACCCTCACCATACACATCACACCCTCATCACATACACCGCGACCACACCATAGCACACCTGCATCACGCAGGAGCACCAGGTATGCTTCCACAGACAACCCCAGTGTGGTGGCCCCCTGGTACACCTCCAGTGGGGAGAATGCATGTACATGCATGTCAGGAACTGCTTGTTTGACTGCGGTCAATATTTCTAAATATGTTTGACCAGTGAAATCCGGGTGAATGCCTCCCTAGTGTGTGTGGGAGGGGGGGGAGGGGGGGGTTGTGGGTTGTTCTTATGGATATGGAACATGTGTGTGGGTTGTGTGTGATTCAGTTCGTTTGCAATAACCAAAGAAAAAGAAGAAGAACCTGTGAGAAATTCACACAACATTATTATACCCTATAAAAAACAATAATACAAGCATCACAATATGCACAGCACATCAGACACAAGATACTCCTAAAACACACAAACATAAGGTCACATAAGACACAGCATACACATCAAACAAAGCACACACAGCATATGACACAAAACACGTCATCAGGCTCTGATACGATAAACAATGGTATCATGGCACTTCCCACATGTGTATATGGGTGTGTGTGCTCAAATACTATCTAGCAATTGTAATGGGTATATCATCATTGCCTGAATATTATTCCTTTTACTTGTATGACAGCAACGTTACTGTCGACTTGTACAGCAACATTACTTTATACTTGTACAGCAAAACATACACTGCAGCATACCAAACCCCATACCACACATCTCTACGTACACACATACACCACCCTTTCTCCTACAAAACACAACATCTTACAAACACACCACACTTTACACCACACCACACTTTTCACCACACCACACCACACTTTTCACCACACCACACCACACCACACAGCACCACAGTACACTACACTTCACTCAACATCACCCCCCAGACACACACCACAGTACCTGCATGCACACTTCAGTGGCCCCCCGTTCCCATGCCTCCACTGCCCTCTGTTGAATTTCCTCCAATGGCAGCAAATAGGGGGCCCCTCGTAGCGCTTCTGAGGAGGGACCCTTTGAGAATGCGCAAAAGCTGCATCTGTGGTGCGGGAGGAGGGGTGGTGTGAGGAGGGGTGGTGTGAGGAGGGGTGGTGTGAGGGGTGAGGGGATTGGTGTACATGGATGCATCATAATGTGTGTTTAATATGTGGGTGAGACATACACACAGAGAGGGGCATGATACACCAATCCACTACATATCACAACCATCAACCCTCAAGCCACACCAACCATTACCCCCCCCCCACCCTCCCACACACAAAACCCCCACACATACTTGTATGTGCACATGTTTGTGTAATTTATATTCCTGTTGACCACATATGTGACTGTGTCCCCGTTTACCATTGACCGCAGGGTATCTGCTGCATGACAGACAGCATCAAAGTCACACCCACGCACACCCAGGAGCAGCACCATGTCTTCCTCAGTGAGCATGTACCCCTCATGCACAACAGCACTGTGGGTGGTAATGGGTGTGTGTGGGGGGTGGGGGGGGTGGGGGGGGGGGGTGTAGGTAGGTGGTGAGTGTGGGTGGGTACATGTGGGCAATGATGTGTGTTGAGGTGCAGCTGTGAACACACACACATACATATACCCAGACAGCACAGCAATAGCCCACACACACACACAAGTACACACACACACAACCACAGACATACTGTAGCATGTCAGCAATGGCAGGGTCACCCGTGGGTCCATTACACCCCTCCAATACACCACGCCCATCCACACGCACACTCCACCGTCGGTGTCCTGTATGCTGCTGTATTCGTTGTGCACTGTGCACTACTGCATCATGTGTCTGCTGTGCTGATGCTGTATTTGTTGATCCAACCAATGGGTTCTCTACTGCGTTGACCAAATCGTTGACTGTCACATTATTGACCATGGCATCGTTGACCATTGTATCATGCTCTGTATCAGCAACAAGTCCGGCTGCCCATGATGATGCCCTCCCCCAGCCTTGTCCATCTGCTGCACGTAGCACAGCAGCACGTATGCTGTGTGCACCACCAGTACCATCCAACCACATGTGTGCATTGGAAATAAAAGGGGGGTGCACTGGGAGTCTGAAGGATGGGTGTGGTGGTGGTGGTGGTATATGTGGTGGGCATGGGTGCTTGTAGGTTGCCTGTACATGACATCAGCACCATTGAAAAAACACAAAAAGCACCACAATGCACACACAAATGCAGCACACGACTCTACAGACAACACATACACACAATATATAAAACAGTTCACAGTGTAACCCACACTACAGTTGCACCCAATCCCAATATGCACACACACACACCACGTTCCCCACCTTTCCTCCAACACGAACAACACACCTACCTGGGCACCAACACTTTGCCTGCTGCTGCAGTCGCTGCTGCAAGTCGTTCCAAATGTGGCCAGGGTGCTTCCGGGTTTACATAATCCCGGGTCAATGGAGACACACCACCCCAATCATTTATACCTGCGTTGAGCAGTGCTTCCCACTCACCATCATTGTTACTGGTGAGGTTGGGGGGGACCTGTTGTAGGGTGTATGTGGGTGTGTATGTGTGACTGTGTGTGACTGTATGTGTGGTTGTGTTGGTGTATGTACAACCATTTCTGTACATACAAAAAGAAACGTATAGTGTGAGAAATACTCTAAGACACACCACGATATATGCTCCTTGAAAACAAATTGTCAACAATGCACAACACCCCTTGTATGCACACATGCATGGTCACATCCCCATACACATCCCATGCACACACCAATATCATCACATCCCTATACACAACCCACACACACACATGCATGGTCACATCATCCCCCCCCCCCCCCCACACAAACACATGCAAGGTCACATCATCCCCCCCCCCGCCACCACAAACACCTGTATAGTCACATCCGCACTCAACACAATCCGAGCTACTGCCACTGTCCACAACAACTCCTCAAGTGAAGGTTCCGGTGCATTCTCCATAACAGTACCCCCTTTTGCTCTGAAATTCTGCACAATAACCTCCTGAAGGTGACCATGCTGTGCATGTGCATCGCGCAGCGTGCACAGCGTGTGTAGGCGCTCTTCCCGTGTTTCTCCTATGCCGATGAGGAGGCCGCTGGTGAAGGGGACACGTGCTTTACCAGCATCATGCAGCATGGCAATGCGAGCAGCAGGATCCTGTGGTTTGTGTGTGTGTGTGTGTTTATGGTTGTGTACATGGTTGTGTACATGGTTGTGTACATGGTTGAACACCGTTGGCCCACATCACTTCCATGTGAACGGTTGTTTTTGTCAAATACTCCACCTACTTACCTTGTCTGGACAATTATAGTGCGCACCACCCTCCTCCATGAGCCGTGTGCTGGTGGATTCCAGCATCAACCCCTGTGATGCCGACACATGCCGCAATCGCTGCAGCCATGCCAGCTCCATCACCCCCGCGTTGATGTGCGGCAACATCCCCGTGGTATGCAGCACAGCACGTGCTGCTGCTTCAACATACTCCAACGTGCTCGTATACCCCATGTGCTGCAGCTGTGCCGAAGCTTCTGGATACAAGAGCTCTGGTTTGTCCCCCAGTGTAAAAAGTGCTTCTGTTGCACCCAATTGCACCCCAGCTTTGGCCACCTCAACCACCTCATCGATGGTCATATATGCTGGCTTGCTTGGTTTTGGTGGCTGTGCAAAGGTGCAGTAGGCACACGAATCACGACAGAGGCGGGTGAGGGGGATGAAGACTTTGGGGGAGAATGTGATGGTGCTGTGGTAGGTGGCATCGCGGATTGCTTTTGCACGGGCCATCAGCTCTGGCAGTGGGGTGGTCAGGAGGGTAGTTGGGGGGCTGGAGGTGTTGAGGTGTTGCTGTGTTGCATGGATGATGATGTGTTTGGATCGATGGCGATGGGGTGTCTTGTGAGTTGCCTTGAAGTGCCAATTCTGTTTGGTATGGTCGGTATTATAGTCATTCCTTGATGTCCAGCAGCTGCCAGGCAATGCACGAGGTACTCTGCCCGCCCAAGGTGCAGTGATGTACAACATTTTGTGTGTGAACACTAGAGTATCTGCCCCAGCGTGGATCTATAATTCGCCTTGGTACTGTTGCAATGAAATACAATGAAATCAAATGTGCTCGTGTTCAACTTGGCTATATGAAAACAACAAGTTTGACTAGCAACTCGACGGTCTATACTGCCACCATGATGCTGCATACACCGTGCACACGCACTCTCAACACATCTGCAATACACTGCAGAATATATACGTTGCCACACCGGTCGTTCAACACCACTGTGAAGCATCCAAGATGCAGGCATGCCCATTCCCCTCGTACACGACCCACACAAATCAATGCATCATCCACAACAGTGCAGTTCCCACCATACTCAATACTCAGCAGCAGCAAGGACTATGATCTTCGATTCTACCAACCCCATATTGTCGTCTCGGTGCCCTATATGAAAAGGGACGAGGGGTATGATGCACTCGGTATGTGTGTGGGGGTGTAGAGCAACAACAGTGTGTGTGTGTGTGTGTGTGTGTGTGTGTGTGTGTGTGTGTGTGTGTGTGTGTGTAATAGCAACACCCATAGCTGATATGCTGACACACAGGTGGGTACTTTGATGGACGCAACAGCAGCAACCTGCGGTTTGCAGAGTCACAACCCATTTGTATGACATACAATGCAGACGTATGTGTCACAGGGTGGTGTCATATGGTGTTGTACATCATGTGCGCTGTTGTACGTCATGAGCGCTGTTGTACATCATGTGCACTGTTGTTGCATCATCATCACCATCAACACAGTATCATCACAACCGCCCCACAGGGTACCAAGGTGATGAGCCTGTACGTTGGTCAAACCTTGGACGGTCAACCCACACCGGTATGAAGACTGTGGATTATCATGCGTGGAGTGTTGAGATACATGATCATACACAATCATTATATCATCACACACAAGCATGCATTGTTTGCACAACACGCTGCACAACAAACATCCACCACATGTGTCATATCCTTTTTGTTATACTTCATTGAATATGTATTATTCAAAGTATATGCATTATTCAATGTGTATATATTGTTTATATTGTCTCTTCACACACCATCATCACAACAGTCACCACCACCATTACCTGACAACGTGCGCGTGACACTGGATGCTGCAGGTGGGGAGGTATGTCGTGATGTGCATGATCATGGTTGCCTGACTGATGTTTCACATGCACACTTATAATGCATTGCTTTTCCACCTGTCTAACTAAGTGTCTCCCCCAGTTTTGCATTTCCCTCATCTCTGCACACCCATTTCTGCACACCCATTTCTGCACACCCATTTCTGCACACCCAT
>VFQP010001347.1_pt1 | contig 33510 bp, 29 predicted proteins | sample 3512351 | NCBI WGS metagenome assembly VFQP01 (sample SAMN10412372, study PRJNA504923) | tailings metagenome | isolation source: Relicate 1 Philex TSF1 revegetated site | place: Philippines: Tuba, Benguet | collected 2017-08-29
GCTCGTCGCGCGCCGGGTCGCGGGCGAGCCGCTCGAGCACGTCCTCGGGTACGTCGACTTCCACGGGCTGCGGGTCGCCGTCGACCCGGGGGTGTTCGTGCCGCGCCAGCGCACCACGCTGCTCGTCGACGAGGCGGTCGCGCTCGGGCGACGAGCGGGGTCGGCGGTCGTCCTCGTCGACCTGTGCTGCGGCGCCGGGGCACTGGGGCTCGCGACCGCGGTGGGCCTCGGCGGCGACGAGACCGTCGCGCTGCACGCGAGCGACGTGGACCCGGCCGCGGTCGCGTGCGCGGCGCGGAACGTCGCGGCCGTCGGCGGGACCGCGTCCGCGGGCGACCTCTTCGACCCTCTGCCCGCCGGTCTGCGCGGGCGGGTCGACCTCCTCCTCGCCAACGTGCCGTACGTGCCGTCGGGCGAGATCCCGCTGCTGCCGCGCGAGGCGCGCGACCACGAGGCGCACGTCGCGCTCGACGGCGGCGGCGACGGGCTGGACGTGCTCCGCCGCGTCGCGGCCGAGGCGCCCGCCTGGCTCGCCCCGGGCGGCCACCTGCTCACCGAGTCCGGCGAGCGTCAGGCGGCGGGCGCCGTCGCGGTGCTCGACCGCGCCGGGCTGGTCGCGCGCGTGGTCCGGGACGACGACATCGGCGCAACGATCGTCGTCGGGACGCTCCCCGCCGAGACGTGAGAAGTGGCCCCCGGGACGCGCCTGCGAGAGGCCATTTCTCACGTCTCGTCAGGCTTCCGCAGGCGCCGGCGGCGCCGGTCGAGCTCGCCAGGGTGAGGCTTACGCCGAGGCGGGCCGCAGCAGCGCGCGGATCTCCTTCTCGGCCTGCGTGGGCGTGAGCGCGCGGCAGCCGAGCGACTCCCAGTGCCGCACGAGCGCGGGCTCGGCGCGCAGCAGCGCCCACCCGCGCCGGAACAGGGTGAGCGGCGGCTTGCGCATCTCGGCGAGGTCGCGCAGCAGGCGGAACCAGAACGTCACGAGGCGCGGTCGGTAGAGGCAGATCGCGTCGGCCAGCACGTCCTGCGCGCGGCAGGCCGCGACGATCTCCGCCGCGAAGATGCCCTCCGCCAGGACGACGCGCGAGCCCGTGACGTCGACGTGGGTCGTGCCGGTGCGGCGCGACGTCGGGATGTCGTAGACCGGCACGTCGGCGTGACCCGTGCGCGCGAGGTCGACGAGCGCCGCGACCGCGCCCTCGGCGTCCCACGAGCGGGGGTCGTCCCAGTCCACGATGCCGAAGCGCTGCGGCAGGTCGGGGTGGTCGTGGTCGAGGTAGAAGTCGTCGAGCGCGACGACCGGGAGCCCGAGCCGGCGGGTGAGCGACGTCTTGCCCGAGCCCGACGCCCCGGTGAGCAGCACGATCCGCGTCGGGACCTCGCGCGACCCGGGCGGGAGGTCGAACAGCGCCGGGTCCCCGGCGGGTCCGGTCGGCACCGGGTCGCTCCGGGTGGCGGCGTCGGTGGGGCCGCCGTCGGCGTCGTGCTGAGGGTCGCTCACGGGACACCATTGTCGCAGCGTCCGGCGCAAGCCCCGAGGCGGGGCGTCCGGTGGGGTGCGTAGCCTTCCCCGGTGACCGCTCCGGACCCCGCCGCCCTGCTCGCCCGCGACGCCCTCGACCGCCTCGACCGGTGGGAGCCCGTGGATCCCCGTCAGGAGGCGCTCGCGGCGGAGTACCGCGCGTTCGTCCGCGGCGACGCCGGCCCGCGCGCCGAGGCGGTGCGGCGCGACGGCGGTCCGCAGCACCTCACGGCGAGCTGCTTCGTGCTCAGCCCCGGTCTCGACCGCGTGCTGCTGTGCTTCCACCGCAAGGGCCGGTTCTGGGTCCAGGTGGGCGGCCACACCGAGCCGGAGGACACGACGCTCGCCGGTGCCGCCTACCGCGAGGCGCGCGAGGAGAGCGGCATCGAGGACCTCGTCCCGTTCGACCCGGACCCCGAGCCGGGCGTCCCGTTGGACGCGGACCCCGAGCAGGGCGTGGAGTCCGTGGCCGGGTCCCGCGCCGTCGCCGCGCCGGCCGCCCCCGTGGACGTGCACCGGCACGACCTCGCCGCGGCGTTCGGCACCTGCCGGACGCACTGGGACGTCGGGTTCGTCGCGTTCGCCGACCCGGACGCGCGCACGGTCGTCAGCGACGAGAGCGAGGACGTCGCGTGGTTCCCGGTGGACGCGCTGCCGCCCGGCACGCCCGCCGACTTCCCCGTCCGCCTGGCGACGGTCCTCGCGGAGGTGCGCCACCGTCGTCGGGCAGGACTCCCCACGAGGTAGAGCCCCGGTCGCGCGAGGTAGAGCCCTGGTCACGACCAGGGCTCTACCTCGGCTGACCAGGGCTCTACCTCGGCGGACCGGGGCTCTCCCTCGGCGGGGCGAGGACGACGTGGAGGGTGCGGGGGCCGTGCACGCCCTCGACGCGGGAGAGCTCGATGTCGCTCGTCGCGCTGGGGCCGCTGATCCACGTCTGCGGGCGCCCGGGGTGCGCGGCGAGCAGGCGCACGGCCTCGGGCACGGTCTGCACCACCTGGTCCGTGCGCACGACGCACACGTGCAGGTCGGGCACGAGCGTGATCGCCCGGCGGCCCTGGTCGGGCTCGCCGTCGAGCACGATCGTCCCGGTGTCGCCCACCGCGACGCGCGCCGCGGTGACGACGGCGTCCGTGCGGTCGAGCTCGTCGGGCGTGCGCGGGTCGTCGCGCGCGTCCCGCACGACGGCGATCCCGGCGCCCAGGCCCGCGAGCCACGCCTCGTCGAGACCGGCCGGCACGACGACGGACGTCGCGTCGGCGAGCAGGTCGCCGACGACCGTGGCCACGTCCGCCGCCGTCTCGGCGCGGTGCACGTGCGCCCGGTAGTCGACGAGCCGGTCGACGAGCACGTCCACGACCTCGGGCGAGCCCGGGGCGAGCTCGCCGTGCTCGCGGTAGGCGCGCGGCACGCTGCCCGACGCCGCGGGGCCGCCCGCCGCCGTCGACCCGCCGAGCGCGGTGCGCACGCGGGCGAGGACGTCGTCGCGCGCGCTCACCGGTCCTCACCTCCCTCGGTGCGGGGCTCGTCGGCCGGACGGTCGCGCCACCAGTCGCGGAAGGTCTGCTTCGCGGGCGCCGGGAGGTCGCGCGAGCGGGTCCACCCGGACGCGGGCGGGGGGAGGGTCGAGATCCGGCCCTTGGGACCGGCGACCAGGCGCCCGACCCCCGCCGCCTTCTCCGCGAGCTCGAACCGGCGCGCGTCGGACATGACGAACGAGGCCGCCTTCATCGCGGCGCCCCACCCGGTGGGGCGGCCGCGGTCGGCGTCGACCTCGCGAGCCCGGAGCTCGACGAGGATCGACGGGATGTCGATCTTCACGGGGCACACCTCGTAGCACGCGCCGCACAGCGTCGAGGCGTAGGGGAGCGACGCGTTCGGGTCGTGGTGGCCGGAGAGCCCGCCGGAGGACTTCGTGAGCTGCGGCGTGAGGATCGCGCCGATCGGGCCGGGGTACACCGACCCGTACGCGTGGCCGCCCACGCGCTCGTACACCGGGCACACGTTGAGGCACGCCGAGCAGCGGATGCAGTGCAGCGCGGCCCGCCCGACCTCGTCGGCGAGGACGTCGGTGCGCCCGTTGTCGAGCAGCACGAGGTGGAACTCCTGCGGGCCGTCGCCGGGCGTGACGCCCGTCCACAGGGACGTGTACGGGTTCATGCGCTCGCCCGTGGACGAGCGCGGCAGGAGCTGGAGGAACACCTCCAGGTCGGTGTACGTGGGAACGACCTTCTCGATCCCCATGACCGTGATGAGCGTCTCGGGGAGCGTGAGACACATGCGGCCGTTGCCCTCGGACTCGACGACGGTCAGCGTCCCCGTGTCCGCGACGCCGAAGTTCGCCCCGCTGATCGCGACCTTCGCCGAGAGGAACTTGCGGCGCAGGTGGGCGCGCGCGGCCATCGCGAGCTCGCGCGGGACGTCCGACAGGTCCGGCGGGGCGTCGCCCATGCGGGCGAGGAAGATCTCGCGGATCTCCGCGCGGTTGCGGTGGATCGCGGGCACGAGGATGTGCGACGGCATGTCGTCGGCGAGCTGCACGATGAGCTCCGCGAGGTCCGTCTCGTACGCCGCGATCCCCTCGGCGGCGAGCGCCTCGTTGAGCCCGGTCTCCTGCGTCGCCATGGACTTCACCTTGACGACCTCGTCGACCCCCTTCGCCTTGACGAGGTCCGCGACGATCCGGTTCGCCTCGTCCGCGTCGCGCGCCCAGTGCACGACGCCGCCGCGCGCCACGACGTTGCGCTCCAGCTCCTCGAGGAGCTCGGGCAGGCGCGCCATGACGTCGGTCTTGATCGCGGAGCCGGCGTCGCGCAGCGCCTCCCAGTCCGGCACCTCGCCGACGACGGCGGCGCGCTTGGCGCGGATGGTCGACGTCGCGTGCGCGAGGTTGCGCCGCAGCTGCGTGTTCTGGAGCGCCTCGCGCGCCGCGTCGGGGAACGACCCGCCCCAGCGCAGCGGGGCGTCCGGGTGCGGCACGTCGCCGAACGCGTCCGACGCCGCCCCCGCACCTGCCGAGGTGCCGTGTCCGCCCGGGTGGGCGACGTCGTCGGGCAGGGTGCGCGCGCCGCGCCGGACGGGCAGGCCGAGGAACGTGCGGCTCACCGGGCACCCCCGCGCGTCGACGGGCCGACCCCGGCGGGGGCGGGCGTGTCCTTGGTGGACGCGAGGATCTCGGCGAGGTGCAGCGTGCGGACGCCCGCGCGGATGCGCGACAGGCCGCCGCCGATGTGCATGAGGCACGACGCGTCGCCCGCGGTGAGGACCTCGGCGCCCGTCGCCTTCACGTGCGTCATCTTGTCGGCGAGCATCGCCGTCGAGGTCTCGGCGTTCTTCAGCGCGAAGGTGCCGCCGAACCCGCAGCACTCCTCCGCGGCGGGCAGCTCGACGAGGTCGATGCCCTCGACCGCGCGCAGGAGGCGCAGCGGCTTGTCGCCGACGTGGAGCATGCGCAGCGAGTGGCACGTCGGGTGGTAGGTGACCCGGTGCGGGAAGTAGGCGCCGACGTCGGTCACGCCGAGCACGTCGACGAGCAGCTCGGAGAGCTCGTACGTCTTCGCGGCGACGGCGTCGGCGGTACGCGCGAGGTCGTCGAGACCGGCGCGCCGGCAGACCATGCCCTGCTGGTGCCGCACGGACCCGGTGCACGACCCGGACGGGACGACGATCGCGTCCCACTCGCCGTCGAGCACGGGGGAGAACGCCTCGACGTGGTTGCGCACCACGGGGACCGCCTCGTCGAGGTACCCCGTGTTGACGTGCATCTGGCCGCAGCAGGCCTGGCGCTCGGGGAAGAACACCTCGTGGCCGAGGCGCTCGAGGAGTTGGGCGGTGGCGCGCGGTGCCTGGGGGAACATCACGTCGCCGATGCAGGTCGCGGTGAGGGCTATGCGCATCGTTGCTCCGGGGGAGGGCGAGTCGGTCCAGTCTCGCCGGGCCGCGTCCGTGCCGCCTGCCGAGACCGCCGCGGTGAGGCGCCGCGGCTGTGGTCTGACCACAGTCCGTCCACTGTAGACCACCAGGTCGGCGTGGTCTGACCACAGCGTGCCGGGGTCGCCTACCCTGAGCGGGTGCGCACCCACGAACGCGTCCTCGCCCGCATCGAGGCGGACCTCGCCGCGGGCCGCTGGGCGCTCGGCGAGCGCCTCCCGGCCGAGCGCGCGCTCGCCGAGGAGCTCGGCGTCTCGCGGCCCTCCGTGCGCGAGGCGCTTCGCGTGCTCGAGGCCATGGGCATCGTGCGCACCGCCGTGGGCTCCGGGCCCGACGCCGGCGCGACCGTCGTCGACCGGCCCGCCGCCGGGTTGGGGGCGGCCGTGCGTCTGCACGTCGCGTCCGGGACGCTCGCGGTGCGCGACGTCGTCGAGACGCGCGTGCTGCTCGAGACCTGGGCGGTCCGGGCCGCGGGGGAGCGGGGCGGCGCGGGAGACGACGAGGCCGCGGCGGCGCTCGCGGAGGCCGGCGCCCTGCTCGACCGCATGGACGACCCGACGCTGCCCGCGGCCGACTTTCGCGAGCTCGACGCGACGTTCCACGTGCTGCTCGTGCGGCTCGCGGGCAACGCGCTCGTCGAGGCCGTCATGACCGGGCTGCGCGGCGCGATCGAGTCGTACGTCGCCGCGGGCAGCGCCGCGCTCCCGTCGTGGGAGCGGACCGCCGCACGCCTGCGCGCCGAGCACCGCGCCGTGCTATCCGCCGTCGCGGAGGGCGACGGCGAGCGCGCGGCCCGCGCGGTGCGCGCCCACATCGAGGGCTTCTACGCCGAGACGGGCCTCTGAGCGGACCGTCGTGCGCGTCCCGTGAGGGGTTTCGCGACGGCTAGGTCGATCTGGCGCGAGGCAGGCCGGCCAGGCGGCGCTCCAGGAGCCGGCGGTCGCCCTCGCGGTCCACGAGCGTGAGCGCACGGTGCAGGTCGACGGCGGCGTCCGCGGGGCGCCCGGCCCGCACGAGCAGCTCGGCGCGGACGGCGGGCAGCAGGTGGTAGCCCGCGAGCGCCGGCTCGTCCGCGACGGCGTCGACCGCGGCCAGTCCCGCGTCGGAGCCGTGCACCTCCGCGACCGCGACCGCGCGGTTGAGCGCGACGACGGGCGAGCCGGTGAGGTCGAGCAGCACGTCGTAGAGGCCGAGGATCTGCGGCCAGTCGGTCGCGGCCGCGTCGGTCGCCTCGTCGTGGAGCGCCGCGACGGCGGCCTGCACCTGGTACGGCCCGGGCCGCCCGACGGCGAGCGTCGCGTCCAGCTCGGACAGCCCCTCGGCGATCTCGTCGTGCCGCCAGCGCGCGCGGTCCTGCTCGGTCAGGGTCCGCGTGACGCCGTCGGGCCCCACGCGCTCGTCGCGGCGCGCGTGCTGGAGCAGCAGCAGGGCGAGCAGCCCGCGGGCCTCGGGCTCGTCGTCGAGCAGGCGCCGGTGAGCCGCGCGAGCCGGACGGCGACGTCGGCGAGCGCGCGCCGCTCGGCCGAGCCCTCGACGGCGTCGGCGGGCTCCGCCCAGGCGTCGTACCCCTCGGTGAACAGGACGTACAGCACCGCGAGGACGCCCTCGACGCGCTCGGCCCGCAGCGCGGCCGGCGGCACGCGGAAGGTCATGCCGGTGGCGCGGATACGGCGCTTGGCCCGGACCAGGCGCTGCGCCATCGTCGCCTCGGGGACGAGGAAGGCGCGCGCGACCTGGGCGGTCGTCATGCCGGTCAGCGACCGCAGGGTGAGCGCGACCCGCGCCTCGGCGGGGAGCGCCGGGTGGCAGCACGTGAAGAGCAGGCGCACGAGGTCGCCGTCCGGGTCGTCGGCGTCCCAGGGGTCGTCGTCGAGGCCGCGCGCGACCTGCTCGACGACCGGGTCCGCGGCTCGGCTCCCGCCCCGGGGACCCGGGTCGACGCGCTCGCCCAGGCGGACCGCGGACGCGACCCGCTCCGCCTCGACCCGACGACGGCGCAGGACGTCGATCGCGTGGCGGCGCGCGGTCGTCGTCAGCCACGCGCCGGGACGCTCGGGCACGCCGTCGCGGCACCACGTCCGCAGCGCCGCGGCGAACGCCTCCTGCGCGGACTCCTCGGCCAGGTCGAGGTCGCCCGTGCTGCGCGCGACGGCGCCGAGGACGCGTCCCCACTCGGTGCGGAACGCGTCCTCGACGGGGTCCGTCGCGGCCGGCAGGTCAGGACCCGTCGAGGTCCAGCGGCCACGCGGGGTGCAGCTCGATCGCGCCGCCGTACGCCATGGGGTGCTCGGACGCGATGGCGATCGCGGTGTCCAGGTCGGGCGCCTCGAGGACGTCGAAGCCCGCGATCGACTCCTTCGTCTCGGAGAACGGCCCGTCCGTGACGAGCACCTTGCCGCCCCGGACCCGCACGCCCACGGCGTCCTCGGGCGGCCGCAGCCGGTCGCCGACCACCGCGGCGCCGCTGCCGTAGTGCCGCCCGACCCACTCCCCGATCGGGGCCGCGGCCTCGGCCTCCTCGGGCGGCAGCCCCGGGTCGTCCGGGGTGCCGAGCACGAGCATGAGGTAGCGCATCAGAGGTCCTCCGCCCTCGTCGCCGCGGGCCGACGGAGCACCGTCGGCCCGGAGGACGCGACGTCGGCGGCGGACGTCCCGTCCCCGGCGCAGCGTCGCCCGTCACGGTACCGCGCACGGTCCGGCGGGTGCTCGCGGTCCGCCGCGAGGATCGTCTCCAGGAACGTCGTCATCGTGCCTCCTCCTCTCGCACGGCCCGTGCGGCCGTACGGGAGGACGACGAAGCCCGGTCGACGGGATCGACACCTTTCTCGCGACCGTCTCTCGCGGCGCGGCGCGCCGCCGGGGACGGGCGGCGGGCGGCCGACGGCGCTACGCGTCGTCGCCGGACCTCGCCTCGCCCCAGCCGTACCAGCGCTCGACCTCGACCCAGGCGCTGACGCGCGGGTCGGTCCGGTTCGCGTACTCGTGGCCGGTGTAGTGGCGCGAGATGCGGTCGATGTCGGCCAGGCCCTCGTCGGCGCGCAGCTCGACGACGCGACCGATGAGCGTCACGTGCGTGTACCAGTTCTCGTCGAGCACGGTGAGCGAGACCCGGGGGTCGTTGCGCAGGTGCTTGAGCCGCACGCGGGACTCGTCGAGGTTGACGAGCACGCGGCCGTCGTCCTCCCAGACGTACCAGGTCGCGGCGGTGACGGGCGCGCCGTCGGAGCGCACCGTCGCCATGACGGCGGCGTTCGGGCGGCGGAGCATCTCGACGAGACGGGAGGGCAGCGGCGGACGGGACACGACGGCTCCTTCGGTGGCACGACGGCGGACCTCCCGACGGTACGTCACGGGTGTGGCGCACGACCTCCCGGAGCCCCGCCCGAAGCGTTCTGACGACGAGCGGCCGCGTGACATGATCGTCCTCATGCTCACTCCCGCCACCGGCGCGGCCGGGTCGCGCATCGTCGGCCTCGGTCACTTCCAGCCCGAGAAGACGCTGACGAACGACGACATCGCGCAGCTCGTCGAGACCAACGACGAGTGGATCCGCTCGCGGACGGGCATCGTCACGCGGCACGTCGCGGACGACGACACGACCGTCGCCGACATGGCGACCGCGGCGGCCCGCCACGCGCTCGACGACGCGGGCGTCGACCCGGCCGAGGTCGACCTCGTCATCGTCGCCACGGCGACCGCGACGGACCGCTCGCCCAACACGGCTGGCCGCGTCGCGTACCACCTGCGCACCGGCGTCATGCCCGGGCAGTCGACGCCCGAGGAGGCGTCCGAGCTCGACCTGCGGGGCGTCGTCGGGCCGGCGGTGCTCGACGTGAACGTCGCGTGCTCCGGCTTCGCCCACTCCGTCGGCCTCGCCGACCAGGCGATCCGCGGCGGCTCGGCGCGCACGGCCGTCGTGGTCGGCGCGGAGAAGCTCACCGCGTTCACCGACTGGACCGACCGCAGCACGTGCATCCTCACCGCGGACGGCGCGGGCGCGGCGGTGCTGCGCGCGACGGACGAGCCCGGCGTCGGCCCGGTGACCTGGGGCTCCGAGCCCGACCTCACCCCGGCCGTGCTCATCGAGGCGCCGCAGGAGAAGTTCGCCCAGGACGGCCGCGCCGTCTTCAAGTGGGCCATCACGCGCGCCGCCGAGCGCGCGCGCACGGTCGTGGAGCGCTCCGGCGTCTCGCTCGACGAGATCGAGGTGCTCGTCGCGCACCAGGCCAACCTGCGCATCATCGAGCCCCTCGCGAAGGCGCTCGGGATGGAGTCGAAGGTCGTCGTCACGGACATCGTCGAGTCCGGCAACACGTCCGCGGCGTCCATCCCGCTCGGGCTCTCCAAGTGGTGGCACGCGGGCAAGATCCCCGCGGGCGTCCCGGCCCTGCTCTTCGGCTTCGGCGGCGGGTTCGCGTGGGCGGGCCAGGTCGTGGAGACCCCGACCCGCTGACGCGGGACGACGAGCCCGCTGCGTCAGCCCGCCGTGTGGTCCGGCTCCGGCGGGTACCAGACGCGCGTGCCCTCGACGCGGGCGAAGGACGTCAGGGTGTGGGGCCGTGGCGCGGCGTCGGAGACGATGTCGCGCACCTCGACGCCGCGGACGACGAGCGCGTCCCCGACGAGCGACCGGTGGCAGCGCCACGGGACGGCCTCCGCGCACATCAGCACGAGGTCGTCGTGGGCGCTGCGCCGCACGAGGTCGTCGACCGCGGCGCCGAACTCCGGCGTCTGCATGTGGTCCGCGTACCCGCGGAACGACAGGTTGCGCCACGCGCCGTTCGGGCTGTCGGGACGGCGTGCCGCAGGCCGCCGAGCGCGCGCACCCAGCGGTACGTGATCCCGTGGGACCGCAGGACGGGCGCGAGCGCGTCCTGGCCGAACTGGGGGTTGTGCCGCGACCGCGGGACGGTCCGGACGTCGACCAGGCGGCGGATGCCGTTCGCCCGGAGGAGCGCGAGGAGCTCCTCGACCGGACGCGTGGAGTGCCCCACCGTGTACACGATGCTCACCCGGCCACTCTAGGAAGGCGCCCCGTCGCCGGCACGGGGACCGGGCCCGGGCGGCGCGGTCGTGGACCGGGGTGGGCGTCGCGGCCGGCGCGCGCCAGAATGGCCCCATGCCTCTCGCCCCGCGCTACCTCGCCGCCGACGACCGCTACGACACCATGACCTACCGGCGGACGGGGCGCAGCGGCCTCGACCTGCCCGCGATCTCGCTCGGTCTGTGGCACAACTTCGGTGACGTGAACCCGTTCGAGACGCAGCGCGCGGTGCTGCGCCGCGCGTTCGACCTCGGGATCACGCACTTCGACCTGGCGAACAACTACGGCCCGCCGTACGGCTCGGCGGAGGAGAACTTCGGCCGGCACCTCGCGCAGGACCTCGGCGCGTACCGCGACGAGCTCGTCATCTCGTCGAAGGCCGGCTACGACATGTGGCCGGGCCCCTACGGCGACGGCGGCTCGCGCAAGTACCTGCTCTCCTCGCTCGACCAGTCGCTCCGCCGGATGGGTCTCGACTACGTCGACGTCTTCTACCACCACCGGCCGGACCCGAGCACGCCGCTCGAGGAGTCCATGCGCGCGCTGCACGACGCCGTCCAGCAGGGCAAGGCGCTGTACGTGGGCGTCTCCAACTACTCGCCGGCGCGCACGCGCGAGGCCGCGGCGATCCTCGCCGACCTCGGCACCCCGCTGCTCATCCACCAGCCGAGCTACTCGATGCTCAACCGCCACGTCGAGGACCCGGCGCACGAGGACGCGTACGACGGCGTGCAGACCGAGTCGCTGCTCGACGTCGTGGGCGACCTCGGCGTCGGCACCATCGTGTTCTCGCCGCTGCAGCAGGGTCTGCTCACGGACCGGTACCTCTCCGGGTCGGCGCCCGAGGGGTCGCGCGCGGCCCGCCCGGACTCGCCGTTCCTGTCGGAGAAGAACCTCGACGAGACGTACCTGGAGCGCGCCCGGGCGCTGAACGAGATCGCGGGTGCCCGCGGCCAGACCCTCGCGCAGCTCGCCCTCTCCTGGGTGCTGCGCGACGACCGCGTCACCTCCGCCCTCGTCGGGGCGAGCAGCGTCCGCCAGCTCGAGAACAACGTCGCGGCCCTCTCGGCGCCCCCGCTCACCCCGGAGGAGTCGGCCACCATCGAGTCCGTCCTCGCGAGGTAGAGCCCTGGTCGCGCGAGGTAGAGCCCTGGTCGCTACCAGGGCTCTACCTCGCAGGTGGTCGGGTCAGGCGGGGTGCGCGTCCGCGGACGACGACGCGGCGGCGGCGCGCTCGAGCAGGAGCTGGCGCTCGTGGCGGGTCGGGGCGAGGCTCGCGGCGCGTTCGAGGACGTCCGCCGCCTCGGCGTGCCGGCCCAGCCGGGTGAGCAGGTCGCCGCGGACTGCGCCATACAGGTGGTGGCGGGCGAGGCGCGGGTCGTCGGCGACGGCGTCGAGCACGACGAGGGCCGCCCCGGGACCGTCCGCGTAGCCCACGGCGACGGCGCGGTTGAGCTCGACCACCGGGGAGGGCGCGACGGACGCGAGCGCGTCGTAGAGCGCGACGATCGCCTCCCAGTCGGTCTCGGCCCACGTCGCGGCGCGCGCGTGGCACGCGGCGATCGCGGCCTGGAGCGAGTAGGGGCCGAGCGCCTTCCCGGCGCGCGTGCCGAGCGCGAGCGCGCGGTCGAGCGCGGCGAGGCCGTGCCGGACGAGGAGCCGGTCCCATCGCGACCGGTCCTGGTCCTCGAGGAGCACGGGCTCGCCGTCGGGGCCGGTGCGGGCCGCGAACCGCGACGCCTGGAGCTCCATGAGCGCGACGAGCCCGTGCACCTCCGGCTCGCCCGGCAGCAGCCCGGCGAGCACGCGGCCGAGCCGCATGGCGTCCTCGGCGAGCTCGCGCCGCACCCACGTGTCGCCCGACGTCGCGGCGTACCCCTCGGAGAACACGAGGTACACGACCTCGAGCACGGCGGGCACGCGGGCCGCGAGCTCGTCCGCCTGCGGGACGTCGAACGGGACGTTCGCCTCGGCGAGCGTCCGCTTCGCGCGCGAGATCCGCTGCCCGACGGTCGCGGACGGGACGAGGAAGGCGCGGGCGACCTCGTCGGTCGTCAGACCCCCCACGAGTCGCAGCGTGAGCGCGACGCGGGACTCACGCGGCAGCACGGGGTGGCACGCGACGAGGACGAGCGCGAGCAGGTCGTCGCCCACGGGGTCCTCGACGATCGCGTCGGGTGCGGGGACCGACCCCACGAGGACCGCACCGCCGTCGCCTGGGTGCGCGGCCGCCGTCGTGCCCGCACCGGTCCCCGGGCCCGGTGCTGCGAGGTCCGCCGCGAGCCGCGCGTACTTCTCGTCGCGCGTGCGCTCGCGGCGGACCAGGTCGACGGCGCGGCGGCGCGCGACGGTCGTCAGCCAGGCGCCGGGGTTGTCCGGGACACCCTGCTCGGGCCACTGCTCGAGCGCGGCGACGAACGCCTCCTGGGCCACCTCCTCGGCGAGGCCGACGTCCCGCAGGGTCCGCGCGAGGCCCGCGACGAGCCGAGGCGACTCGATGCGCCACACGGCCTCGACGGTGCGGGAGACGTCGGTCATCGTCGTACCCGGGTCCCGGCGGGGCTCAGGAGCCCTGCTGGGCGCGGATCTGCTCGGCGAGGCGCTCGTCCTTCTCGCGCTGCTCGGGCGTGTACTCGGCGCCGAAGTCCTCGACCTCGAAGATCGGCCGGATCTCGAGGACCTCCTCGAGCCCCATGCTCGGGTCGCTCGGGCACTTGCGGGCCCACTCGACGGCCTCCTCGAGCGAGGAGACCTGCCAGATCCAGTACCCGGCGACGATCTCCTTGGACTCGGTGAAGGGCCCGTCGACGACCGACGTCTCGCCCCCGCTGAACACGACGCGCGCGGCCTTGGCCGTGGGCTGCAGGCCCTGGCCGTCGAGCATGATGCCCGCCTTGACGAGCTCCTCGTTGTACGCGCCCATCTGGGCGAGCATCTCCTGCGTCGGGGCGATCTTGTCCTCGTCGGCCCCGCTGCCCTTGATCATGACCATGACTCGCATGACGTTCCTCCTCGGTGAGTGCCTCCTTGACCCTAGTGTCGTGAAGGCGCCTTCACCCTGACGTCGGACGGCGTCCCCCGGTTTTCGACACGCACCGCCGACGAGTTTTCCCGGGGTGTCAGCGGAAGCGCTGGACGGCGAGCGGGGCGGCCTCGGCGAGTCCGCGGACGGCCGGGTGGTCGGCGCCCGGGGCGGTGCCCGCGAACACGTCGCGCAGCGACCCCGACGCCACGAACGTCCCGTCGGCGAGCACGTGCACGGTGGGGCACATCCGCTCGACGAGCTCGAGGTCGTGCGAGACCAGCAGCACGGCGGTGCCGAGGGCGGTCGTCGCGTCGGCGAGGCGGCGCACGACGTCGCCGCGCATCGCGGGATCGACGGCGGTGAGCGGCTCGTCGAGGAGGAGCGCCCGGGGGCGCGTCGCGAGCGCGACGGCGAGCGCGACCCGCTGCTTCTCGCCGCCCGAGAGCGACTGCACGGTGCGCGGCGCGTAGCGGGGCTCGAGCGCGACGTCGCCGAGCAGGTCCTCGACGGAGCGTCCGCTCGGGCGGCCGGCGCGCCGCGCGTCCTTGAGCGCCGCGGACAGCGTGCGGTCCACCGTCCAGCGGGGGTCGATGCCGATGCCGGCGAGGCCGTCCTGGGAGACGCGGCGCACGTCGGCCGTGAACTGCTTCTTGTCGCGGCGGGAGAGCTTGCCGACCGTCCGCTCGGCGTAGGTGACGTGGCCCGCCGTGGGGCGCACGAGGCCGACGAGCGCGCGCACGATCGTCGACTTCCCGGTGCCCGACTCCCCGACGATCCCGACCGGCGCGGTGCCGGGCGTCACGTCGAGGTCGATGCCGTGCACGACGTCGGGGCCTCCGTAACCGGCCGCGAGGCCGCTGGCGCGCAGGAGGGGGGTCGTCGTCGTGCTCATGGGTCACCTTCTGGTCGTCGGGGTCCGGGCGGGCGGTCCGGGCTCCCGCTCGTCCGACGAACGACGCTACCGCGGAGTTCCGTGGCGTCGCTCACGGGGCTCGCCCGCCGAGCTCCCGGGAGGTCCGGCGCACGAACGGGCGTCGGGGCGCGGTAGCCTGAGGCACGCGTCTCCGGATCCTCGAGCCAAGGTGGTCCGCCGACCGTAGTACGGCAACCGTCCCCGGACGCGATGCCCGGACGGAGGATCGTGACCAGGATGGTCGACGAGCCGGAGCTTCTCGCGCCCGGCGAGGCGGTGGACCTCGACAACTGCGCCCGCGAACCGATCCACGTCCCCGGCATGATCCAGCCGCGCGGGGTCCTGCTGGTGGTCCGCGAGGCGGACGGCGTGCTGCTCCAGGCGTCGGCGAACGTGGAACGGCACCTCGGCGTCCCCGCGGAGGAGCTCGTGGGCCGACCGCTCGCCGACGTGCTCGGCGAGGAGCCCGCGCGCGACCTGCTCGCGCACGCGGCGAACGGGACCGACCTCGCGACGCGCAACCCCGTGACCCTGCACCTCGACCGCTGGGACGACCGGCCGCTCGACGTCGACGCCGTGCTCCACCGGCCCCCGCTGCCGGAGGAGGGCCCGGGGTCCGAGCCGGTGCTCGTCGTCGAGATCGAGACCGCGTCGGGCGCGCGCCCGCTGACGTTCCCCAACACCTACCTCGCCGTCCGGCAGGCGCTGCGCGACCTCGAGCGCGCCGCGACGCTCGACGAGCTGTACGACGACGCAGCCCGCCACGTGCGCGAGCTCACGGGCTTCGACCGCGTGATGATCTACCGCTTCGACGCGGCCTACAACGGCGAGGTCGTCGCCGAGGCGCGCCGGGACGACCTCAACGCGTTCCTCGGGCTGCACTACCCGGCGTCGGACATCCCGCCGCAGGCGCGCGCGCTGTACGAGAAGAACTGGATCCGGCTCATCGCGGACGTGGACTACGCGCCCCAGCCGATCGTCCCGACGCTGCTCCCCACGACGGGTGCGCCGCTGGACCTCACGTACTCGACGCTGCGCAGCGTCTCGCCGATCCACCTCGAGTACCTGCGCAACATGGGCGTGCGGGCGTCGATGTCGATCTCGCTCCTGCGCGACGGCAGGCTGTGGGGTCTCGTCGCGTGCCACCACTACTCGGGGCCGCACGAGCCGCCCTTCGAGGTCCGCACCGCCGCGGAGTTCCTCGGGTCCGCGCTCTCCGTCCGGCTCGTCTCCCAGGCGGAGGACGAGCGCGAGACCGAGGTGCGGCGCGCCGAGGGCGTCCTCGCCCACCTGGCCGCGGACAGCCGCGACGAGAGCGTCCCCATCGGCATCGCCCTGACGCGCTCGGGGTGGCTGCGTCGCCTCGTGCGGGCCGACGGCGCGGTCGTCGTCGCGGAGGGCGGGCTCATCGCGGTCGGCAACGTGCCCGACGAGGACGGGTGCCGTGCGCTCGTCGCGTGGGTCCTCGGGCACGGCGAGGACCTGGTCATGTCGGACGCCCTGCACCGGGACGCGCCGGACGTCGCGGCGCTCGTGCCCGACGTCGCGGGCGTCCTCGGGATCGTGCTGCCCGAGGGTCAGGTCGTGCTGTGGGTGCGCGACGAGGTCCTGCGGCACGTGGACTGGGGCGGCGACCCGTACAACAAGGAGATCGCCCGCGGCGAGGACGACTCGGTGCGGCTCAGCCCGCGCAAGTCGTTCGAGCGGTGGCGCGAGGTCGTGCGCGGGCACAGCGTGCCCTGGACGTCGGACCAGACGGACGTCGCGACGTCGCTGCGCGGCCACCTCGTCGAGGCCCTCTACCTGCGCGGCCGCAAGGCGGTGCGGGCGACGGAGGAGCTCCAGCGGAGCCTCCTGCCCGCGCTCCTGCCCGACGTCCCGGGGTGGACGCTGCAGTCGCGGTACGAGTCGGCCGGCACGGGTCTCGTGGGCGGCGACTGGTACGACGCGCTCGTGCTGCCGTCCGGGCGCCTCGCGCTCGTCGTGGGCGACGTGACGGGCCACGGGCTCCAGGCCGCGGCGACGATGGGCCAGCTCGGGACGACGCTGCGTGCCGCGCTCGTGAGCACGGGCTCCGCGGTCGAGGCGGTGACGCTGCTGGGCGACGTCGCGCGCTGGACGCTCCCCGGCGAGGTCGCGACCATCGCCGTCGCGGTGCTGGACCCGGTGACCGGCGTCGTCGAGCACGTGTCCCTGGGGCACCCGCCGCTGCTCGTCGTCGCGCCGGACGGGACCACGAGCTGGACGGAGAGCGCGATCGTGCCGCCGCTCGGCCTCGTGGACCGCGTGCCGCCCGCGCAGCACGTCCAGGTGCCGCCCGGCGGCGCGCTCGTGCTGTACAGCGACGGGCTCGTGGAGCGGCGCGAGGAGTCGATCCTCGACGGCCTGCGGCGGCTCGCGGCGTTCTTCGCGGCGGAGCCGGGGACGGTCGACGTCGACGGCGTCGTGGCCGCCGCGCGCGACCCGCGCTCCGCGGACGACGCGACCCTGCTCCTGGTGCGGCGCGACGCCTGAGGCGCGCGCGCCGGGGCGCCTGCGTGCGGGGGTCGAGCGACTCGGCGGGGGAGCGGTGCGGCGGAGGGTCAGCCGACGGGGAGGAGCGCGCTGCGCACGCCCGCACCGCCGCGGAAGACGGGGACGTCGAAGCGCGCCCAGACGTGCTTCTCGCCGGTGCCGGCGCGGAACCAGCCGACGGCCGTCGAGGCGCGCTGCGCGAGCACGAGGCCGAACCCGCCCGCGCCCGGCGAGCGCCGGCCCGCGATCACGGGGACGTCCGGCGAGTGGTCCACGACGTCGATGACGAGCTCGCGCCCGTCGCTGAGCAGGCGCACCTGCGTCGGGGGGAGGCCGTGGCGCAGCGCGTTCGTCGCGAGCTCGCTCGCGACGAGGACGACGCGCTCGGGCGTGGCCTCGAGCGCGCGGTCCGCGGGCAGCGGGGCGCCGGTGAGCATGCGGTGCAGGCCCTCCCGCAGGGTGGCGAGGTCCGCCAGCGTGCGCAGCGGCCAGGCACCGATCTCGACGAAGCCGGGCGGTACCGCCGCGTGGGCGAAGGTCACGCCTCGTCCTCGGCAGGTCCGGCGTCGTCGGTGAGCTCGAACAGCTCGGCGACACCGCTGAGCTCGAGCAGGTCGCGGACGCGGCGCGGGACGCGCTCCAGCACGGGTGCCCCCGAGCCGGCCGTGGCGGCGTGGTAGAGCAGGCGCAGGCCGCCCGAGTCCATGAAGGTGACCGCGCCGAGGTCGATGTGGATGCGCCCGTCGGCCGACTGCGCGAGCCGCAGCAGCTCGTCCTCGCGCCGGGCCTGGACCGCGGCGTCGATCTCGCCGCGCATGGTCCAGCGCGTGCCGCCGGCCGTCGTCAGGACGTCTCCGCTCGTGGTGGGGGTCACGGTGGTGGGCTCCTCCTCGGTCCCGGCACTGTACCGGGCACCCGGGATACGGTACGCGGCTCCGCCGACGCACGCGAGGCAGTGTCGCGGCGTGGCCGCGATCATCGGGTGACGTGCCTCTCCCGCGCCGCGGAGGGCGGCGCGAGGGAGCCACGACGAGGGCCGCACGGCGGGCCGGGACGGCGTCGCGGAGGACGCCGACCCGGCCCGCCGGGCGGCCGGACGGCTCAGCAGGAGCGCGCGTCGAACGCGACCTCGAGCGGTGCGAACCCGTCGACCGTCACGACGGCCGTCCCGCCCGGGACGGACGCCGCGCGCGACGCGAACGACTGGTAGGCGCTCGCACCCGGCGCCACCGCGGCGACCGTGCGCGTGCCGTACGGCGTCGTGAGGGTCACGTCGAGGGGCGCGTCGCCGTCGTTCGTGGCCCGGACCGCGACGTACACCTTGCCGGCCAGGCACCGCGTCTCGGCGGTGACCGTCACCGGCGCCGCGCCGGCGTCGGCCGTCCAGCGCAGGGCGTACGCCCGCTCCGTGCCGTCCTCGGCCGTGACGCGCACCGTCGTCGTGCCGGGGACGGCGTCGGCGGCCTCGACCGCGACCGTCGCCCAGGGGTCGTGCGCGACCGCCTCGACGGCGGGGACCCCGCCCGCGACGGGCACGTCGTACGCCGTGACGGCCGGGTCGAACCCGGCGAGCGGCTCGCCGGCCACGGTGATGGCCGACGCCGCGGCGTCGGTCCCCGTGCCGGGCACCTTGGCGAGGACCTCGATCTCGGAGACGACCAGGTGGGTGTTCGGCCGTGCCGTGAGGACGACGCGCACGGACGACGTCCGCACGTCCGCGGGGATCTCGACCGCGGGCGCGGGGCCGTCGGGCGAGGCGTCCACCGTGACGGGCGCGCCGACGTCGGTCCACGTGCCGCCCACGAGGGCCTGGAGCCGGACGGACTGCGCCCAGCTCGCGCTGGACCCGTCCTTCCAGAACCGCGTCACGACGCCCGTGACGTCCCGGTCGGCGGGGAGCGTGACGGTGAGCGTGTCGGACGTCCGCTTGGTGCCCGACACCCAGTTCGACCAGGCCTTGTCGGTGAGGTTGCCGTTCACGACGCCGCCGACGGCGTAACCCGGCTCGGTGAAGGTCGCGCTCGCGGTCGTGCCCGCGGCGAGCGCGCCGTTGGCGGACGCCGCCTCGGTCACCTGGACGCGGGCGGTGGCAGGGAGCGTGGCGCCCGCCCCGGCGTCGGCCGTGCCCGTGAGCTCGACGACCCCGACGGCGTCGTACGCGCCCGCGGGGGCGTCGTCCCAGACCACCGGGCGCTGCACCTCCGCGCCGCCCGCGGCGACCGCCGTGACGGTCGCGGGCAGGGCCGGGGTGCCGCCCGCGTACGCCTTGGCGCGCGCGGGGAGCGTGGACGTGAGCTCGTCGACGACGACGGTCGCCGTCGCGGCGACCTCGCCGCCGGTGGGCGTGGCCACGGTGCCGGTCACCTCGACGGTGCCGGGCTCGGCCCACGCGTCGTCGTCCGGCACGTCCCACGTCACGGGGAGCGCGCCGCGCGCCCCGTCGCGGTAGACCGGGGTGACGGTCGCGGGGAGCTCGGGCGCGGTGCCCGGCGTCGTGAACGCCTGGACGGGCTCGGTGCCGAGGACCGTCTCGTCGACCACGCGCCAGCGCTGGTTCACGCCGGAGTTCGCGAGGTACGTGCCCACGGGCGAGCCGTCCGCCGTGGCCTGGCCGCCGACCTCGAGGAGGGTCTTCGAGGACGCGTTGACGAGCGTGAAGGTGCCGTCGCCGGTCGTCGAGAGGATCCACTGCGCGGCGAGCGGGGTGTCCCCGACGTCGGCGGGCGCGTCCTGGAGGACGGCGGACGTGTCGGCCGCGACGGCGAGCTGGCGGCCCGTCGCCGCGTTCGTCACGGCGTAGCGCGTGCGGTGCGTGCCGGAGCCCTCGGGGGCGCCGAGCGCCGTGAGCTCCCACGCCTGCTCCGCGACCGGCGCGTCGGTGCGGATCACGACGCCCGTGCCCGACGCCGACGGCGCGAGCGAGCGGTCCGCCTGCACGCCGTCGAGACGGTAGGCGTGACCGTCCTGGACGAGCGCGGCGTCGTCCGCGACGCCGGAGACGCCGTCGACGACGAACGTCGTCACGGACTCGGCCGGCACGACGAGCGTCGCGCTGGGGCCGTCCGCACCCGTCGTGACGGCCACCGGCTCGCCCTCGACGAGATAGCCGGCCGTGCTCGTGACCACGGGGGTGACGGTCGCATCGGACCCGACCGCACCGAACTTCGACAGGTCGAGCGTCACGGCGCGCTCGCCCTTCGTGGCGTTGACGTGCACGACCGTCGCGGACGTGCCGTCGGCCGACACCGCGGCCGTGCTGCTCGCGTCGTCCGAGCGGATCAGCGAGTCGCCCGGCTCGATGTAGTGCGTGAAGTTCTGGGTCGCCCAGTACTTCGTGTTCGTGTAGATCGGGCACGTCTCGAGCGTGTCCTCGGCGGTGCAGTCGAACGGGATCTGGATCTCGCCCCAGTTCATGCCGTTCGCGCTCTCGCCGCCGGGCGCCATGTTGGCGTAGTCCTCGACCGGCTGCCAGAACACCCACGCGCTCGGCTCGAGCTCGCGCAGGTCGTCGACGATGTGCTGCGCGCTGCCGAGACCGGACTCCATGGTCTCGAAGTCCTGGCCCGTCGAGCTCCAGTTCCCGCCGACCTCGCTCATCCACAGCGGCTTGTCCTCGCCCTTGGCGATGTCGCGGACCGTCGTGCGCTGGCCCGTGCCGTAGGTGTGGACGTTGAGCTGCGACACCTGGTCGCGGACCGCCTGCGGGTACGCGTTCCAGTTGGTCGCGAACGTGCCGGGGTTGGTCTCGTCCATCGCCGAGATCACGGCGTCGGTCGAGGAGCCCTCGAGCGCCGCGGCGAGCGCCGGGACGACCTTCGCCTGGAGCGCGGGGCTCATGTGGGCGCCCTCCTGACGGCCCCCGGTGGGGTTGCCGTCGGCCCCGAGCTGCGTGCCCCAGTAGTTGGTGTTGGGCTCGTTGAACGGGTCGATCGTGTCGACCTCGATGCCGTGCGCGTCCTCGAGGCGCTCGGTCACGCCGACCAGGTAGGCCGCGAAGTCGTCGATGCTGTCCGTCTTGAGCTGGTCCGCGGTCGAGCTGAACCCGCCCGAGACGTACCCGCTCACGGTCATGAACCACGGCGGCGAGTTGCTGAACGTCTCCCAGTGCGTGACGTCGTCCTTGATGCGGTCGACCCACCAGCGCTGCGTCGCGTCGGCGTCGGAGTCCCAGTGGTCCGGGTTCTCGGGGTCCCACCAGTCCACGTCGGTGCGCGTCGTGCCCTCGGGCGCCTTCCACCACCCGTCGACGGCGCCGCCGGCGCGCAGGTAGTCGGGCACGTCCGGAGCGTTCCCGCCGCCGACGTTGTAGCGCGCGATGTTGAGGTTGAGGCCCTCGTCGCCGAACACCATGTCCGCGAGCCGGTCGCGGATCTCGTCCGGGTAGCCGCCCGTGGCGTTGGCGAACCACACGAGGCTCGTGCCCCAGCCCTCGAACGGCGCGCCCGCGTACGACGGGTCGGGCGTCACGGTGACGCCCGCGACGTCGGCGGGGGCCGCCGTCGTGCCGGTCGCGGCGACCGCGCCCGCGGGCGCGGCCTGCGCAGGCAGGGCCGCGAGCGCGCAGCCCGCGACGAGCGCCCCGGCACCGAGGCCCGCGACGACGCGGGCCCCCGTCCGGCGGGCGGCCGCACCGCCCGGGCCCGTGCGGCGAGGACCGGGTGGTCCACCCCGCGTGGTCGTGTCGGTCTCGGTCGGGCTCATCCCTGAGCCACCTCCTTCGCGTCGCTGCGAACCGGCGGGGTGCACCGGGTGCGGGTCGTTCCCGCGGGGACTGTTCTGCCGAGGTAGAGGCGCGGTCTCGCGAGGTAGAGGCCTGGTCGTGACCACGCCTCTACCTCGGCCTACCAGGCCTCTACCTCGTGGTACCGGGGCTCTACCTCGGCGGGGTCGGTTCGGCCGGGCGGCGGACGACGGCGACGCCGCGCGGCTCGAGCAGCAGCGCGCCTCCCGCCGTGCCCTCCGCCGTGCCTTCCGCCGTGCCATCCGTCGTGACGGCCCTCGTGCCCGACGCCGTGAGGCGGCGCCCGGCGAGGACGTCGCCCGCGACGTCGGGCACCTCGACCGGACGGGCCGTGCGGTTGACGAGGAACCAGAAGTCGTCCGTGCCGTCGGTGCGCACCGCGAGCTCGACGTCGCCGCGCACGGCGGCGGGCAGCTCGCTGCGCACGCCCGCGTCGTCGAGCAGGCGGGCGAGGACGGGGACGAGGCCCTGGCGGCCGAAGCGCGTGGAGACGTAGGCGGCGGAGCCCTCGCGGGAGCCCGCACCGTCCCCGGTGCGGACCGTCCGCCGCGTCACGGCGGCGCGGCCGGCCTGCTCGCCGGTCTTGTACCAGCCCAGCACCTCGACGTCGGGGTCGACGACGTCCACCGGCTCGGTCCACACCGTGCCCTCGAGCTGCTCGCCCGCGAGCTCGACCGTCGCGCTCTCGCCGTCCAGCAGCGGGGCGAACTCCTCGACCCGGATGCCGAGCAGGTCGCGCAGCGCGCCCGGGTAGCCGCCGAGCCACGCGTGGTCGTCCTGGTCGACGACGCCCGAGAAGTAGGTCGTGACGAGGTGGCCGCCCGCCTCGACGAACGCCGTGAGGCGGTCGCGCAGGCCGGCCGGGACGACGTGCAGCACCGGCGCCACGACGACGTCGTACGTCGCGAGGTCCGTCGCGGACGGCACGACGTCCGCGCGGACGCCGAGCGCGAGGAACGCCGAGTACCAGTCGAGCGCCTCCTGGCGGTAGCGCAGCCGGTCGGTGGGGTGGGAGTCGAGCTCGCTCGTCCACCACGAGTCCCAGTCGAAGACGATCGCGGCGCGCGCGGGCTTCTGCGTGCTGCCCGCGACGGGCGCGAGGTCGCGCAGCGTCGCGCCGAGCGCGACGACGTCGCGGAACAGGCGCGAGCGCTCGCCCGCGTGCGGGACCATGCCCGAGTGGTACTTCTCCGCGCCGGCCGCGGACTGGCGCCACTGGAAGTAGCAGACCGCGTCGGCGCCGTGGGCGACGTGGGTGAGCGAGTCGCGCGCGAGCTCGCCCGGCTTCTTCGCGACGTTGACGGGCTGCCAGTTCACCGCGCTCGTCGAGTGCTCCATGAGGAACCACGGGCGGTGCCGGGCGATGCCGCCCGTGAGGTTCGCGGAGAACGACAGCTCGTCGAGCGCCTGCGGGCCGGGCAGCACGTAGTGGTCGTTGGAGACGAAGTCGAGCTCGTCCGCCCACGCGGCGTAGTCCATGCCCTTCGTCTCGCCCATGACCATGAAGTTCGTCGTCACGGGCACGTCCGGCGTGACGCGGCGCAGGATCTCCGCCTCGGCGCGCAGGTACTGGCGGAGCGCGTCGGACGAGAAGCGCTTGAAGTCGAGCTGCTGGGTCGGGTTCGGGTGCGACGCGGCGAGTCGCGGCGGGAGGACCTGCTCCCACGCGCTGTAGCGCTGCGACCAGAACGCGGTGCCCCACGCGGCGTTGAGCGCGTCGAGCGTCGTGTAGCGGTCGCGCAGCCACGCGCGGAAGGCCGCGGCCGCGTCGTCGGAGAAGTCGTAGACGTTGTGGCAGCCGAGCTCGTTCGACACGTGCCACGCGACGAGCGCCGGGTGGTCGCCGTACCGCTCGGCCATGCGCTCGACGAGGCGCAGCGCGTGCTCCCGGAAGACCGGCGACGTCGGGCGCCACTGCTGCCGCGCGCCCGGCCACAGGGTCTCGCCCGTGCGCGTCTGCGGCAGGACCTCCGGGTGCTTCGTCGTCAGCCACGGCGGCGGCGAGGCCGTCGCCGTCGCCAGGTCGACCGTGATGCCGTGCGCGTGGAGCAGGTCCATCGCGTCGTCCAGCCACGCGAAGTCCCACGTGTCCTCGGTCGGCTGGATGCGGGCCCACGAGAAGATCGCGAGCGAGACCACCGTCACGCCCGCCTCGCGCATGAGGCGCACGTCCTCGTCCCAGACCTCGCGCGGCCACTGGTCCGGGTTGTAGTCCGCGCCGTAGGACAGGCCCGACGGCGTGTACGCGCCGGGCTCGCCCGGCGGCGTGTGCGGCCCGGGACGGCGCAGCCAGCGGAACGGGGTGGGGGAAGACATGCGTGCTCCTAGCGGGACGGTGCGCGGCGACGGGCGGTGCCCGGCCGGTCGGGAGGACGCGCGACGGCGTCCTCGGGGAGGTCGTCGGGCCGGCGAGCGAGCGCCGGCCCGACGACCGGGGGTGACGGTGTCAGCGCGTCACTCGTTGACGGTGAAGCCCTGGTCCTTGCCGTAGGTGACCGTGGCGTCCTGCCACGCGGTCAGCCCGTCGGCGAGCGGGGTGCCCGAGACGTAGGCCTTGCCGACGGTGTCGTTGAAGACGGAGTTCGCGTACACCTGGAACGGCAGGTACGCCCAGCCCTCGGCGACGTGCGCGGCGGAGTCCGCGAGGACCTCGTTGACCTTCTGGCCGCCGAAGTACTCGAACTCCTGCTGCGTGAAGTCGTCGGCCTCGAGCTCGGCGACGGTCGCGGGGAACGCGCCCTCGGCGACGCGGGTCGCGATCCCGTCACCGACCGTCGCGTACTCGAGGAACGCCCACGCGAGGTCCTGGTTCTTGCTCGCCGCCGGGATGGCGAGCGAGCTGCCACCGTTCTCGGAGGTGACGTCGGCGCCGGACTCCCACTGCGGCATGGGCGCGACGGCCCAGTCGCCCGAGGCGGACTCGACCGAGGTCTCGAGGTTGCCGCGCATCCAGGCGCCGATCACGAGGCTCGCGATCGACCCGTCGGCGAGGCCCTGGTACCACTCGTCGCTCCACGACGTGACGGGCGCGACGAGGTCCTCGTCGATCATCTGCTGCCACGTCGTCGCGAACTTCTGCGTGCCCTCGTCGGAGAAGTCGACGGTGACGTCGGTCCCGTCGACCTGGTAGGGGCGCCCGCCGGCCTGCCAGATCATGGAGGTCGTGAAGCCGGCGTCGCCCGTGTCGTTGGTGAGGTACGCACCGGGGTCGGCGGCGTGCAGCGCCCGGGCGGCCTCGACGTACTCGTCCCACGTCGTCGGTACCGCGATGCCGTGCTCGTCGAACACGCGCTTGTTGTAGAAGAGCGCCATCGGGCCGGAGTCGGTCGGCAGCGCGTAGACGCCGTCGCCCTGCGTCACGGCGTCCCACGGGCCGGGCGTGAACGTGCCGTCGAGGTCGTCGGCCCCGTAGGACGAGAGGTCGGTGAGCGCCTCGGAGAGCGCGAACTGCGGGAGGGCGTAGAACTCGATCTGCGCGACGTCGGGCACGCCGGAGCCGGCGGCGATCGCGTTCTGGAGGGCCGTGTACTGGTCGTTGCCGGTGCCGGCGTTGACGATGTCGACCGTCACCCCGGGGTTCTCCTCCTCGAAGTCGGCGGCGACGCTCTCCAGCGTGGGGTCCCAGGCCCACACGGTGATCGTGCCGCCCTCCTCGAGGGCGCTCTCCGCGTCGTCGGAGCCCCCGCCGCCCGACCCGCCGCTGCAGGCGGTGAGCACGAGGGCGAGGACGCCGGTGGCGGCGATGGCGGCGGTCGCTCGGCGCGACCTGCGGGTGATGGGGGACATGCGGGTTCCTCTCACTTCGTCGTCAGACGGACGGGTGGTGCGTGGGGTGGTGCGGGTGGGGGTGTGCGCCGGGGTGCCGGCGGGTGGGTGGACGGTCCGGCGTCGGACCGTCACTCCTTGACGGAGCCGGCCGCGAGGCCGGACTGCCAGTAGCGCTGCAGGAACAGGAACGCGATCACGAGGGGCAGGATCGTCAGGACCGCGCCGGTGATGACGAGGTTGAAGATCGCCTGCCCGCCCGCGGTGGCCGCCTGGGCGTTCCACGCGTTGAGCCCGAGGGTCAGCGGGTACCAGTCGGGGTCCTTGAGCATGATCAGCGGCAGGAAGTAGTTGTTCCAGGTCGCGACCATGGTGAAGAGCAGGACGGTGACGATGCCGGGCGCGAGCAGCGGCAGGGACACCTGGAAGAACGTGCGGGCCTCGTTGGCGCCGTCGACGCGGGCGGCCTCCAGCAGCTCCTGGGGCACCGACTCGGCGGCGTAGGTCCACATGAGGTAGAGGCCGAACGGGGAGATCAGCGACGGGATGATCACGGCCCAGGGAGTGTTCGTCAGGCCCATCTGGCTGAACATGAGGAACGTCGGCACGGCGAGCGCCGTGCCCGGCACCGCGACGGCGCCGATGACGGTCGCGAACACGCCTCGCTTGCCGGGGAAGTCGAACTTGGCGAGCGCGTACCCGCCCATCACGGCGAGGAACGTGGCCCCGCCGGCGCCCACGACCACGTAGAGCAGGGTGTTGACGAGCCAGCGGACGAAGATGCCGTCGTCGTAGGTGAGCGTCTGGACGACGTTGTCGACCAGCGCGAACTCGCTGCCGAACCACAGCCCGAAGCTGTCGAAGAGGTCGGGCTGGGTCTTCGTCGCGTTGACGACGAGCCAGACGAGCGGGACGAGCGAGTACACGAGCACGACGCCGGTCAGGACGGTGAGCAGCACGCTGCGGCGGGGCTTGTCGGCGGAGTACGCGGCACGCCGGGGCGTGCGGAGACGGACGGGCTTCGGTCCGGGGCGGGACGCGGCGGAGGCCGTGGGGGTCGCGGTGGTCATGGTCTCAGGCCTCCTTGCGCATGCCGCGGAGCTGGACCACGTAGGCGACGATCATCGTGACGACGCCCATGATGATCGCGACCGTGGCCGAGTAGTTGTACTGCTGCCCGGAGAAGGACAGCGAGTACGCGTACAGGTTCGGGGTGAAGTACGTCGTGATCGCGTTCGGGGCGAGCGCCTGCAGGATGCTCGGCTCGTTGAAGAGCTGGAAGGAGCCGATGATCGAGAAGATCGTCGCGATGACCAGCGCGCCGCGGATTGCGGGCAGCTTGATCGCCGAGATGATGCGCCACTGGCTGGCCCCGTCGAGCTCCGCGGCCTCGTACAGCGACGTGGGGATCACCCGCAGCGCCGAGTAGAAGATGAGCATGTTGTAGCCCACGAACTCCCAGGTCACGATGTTGCCGATCGAGGCGAGCACGAGGTCGGGGGAGAGCGGGTTGGGCAGCGAGACGCCGAGCGCGTCGTCGATGTTGCCGACGAGCCCGAACCGCGTGCCGTACATGAAGCCCCACATGAGCGTCGCGACGACGGCCGGGACGGCGTACGGCAGGAAGATCGAGATGCGGAAGAACGACTTGCCGTAGAGCCGGCCGCTGTCGATCGCGAGGGCGACGAGCAGCGCGAGGCCGAGCATGATCGGCACCTGGACCACGAGGAAGAGGCTGACGCGCCCGAGCGCCTCCCAGAACTGCGGGTCCGAGAACGCCCGGACGTAGTTGTCGAGGCCCACGAAGTGCGTGCCGCCGACCATCTGCGTGCGGAACAGGCTCAGGTACAGGGAGTACGCGATGGGTGCGAGGAACACCAGGGCGAACACGGCCATGAACGGACCCACGAAGCCCCAGCCGACCCACGAGCGCCGGTGGCGTCGGGTGCGGGGGGACGAAGGTGCGTCGACCGATGGCAGGGACGCTCCTGCCACGGGTGGGGACGTCGTCGTCATGCTGTGTCCTCGTCGTCGGGGGAAGGGGGACGCCGGTCGTCGCCCTTGTTTACGCAAACATCAGCATGCACGACATTCGATGTTTGCGCAAACATCGCTTAGGGTGGTCGACGTCGGCGCGACGGCGCCGAACCAGCGCTGGAGCTGTGCCGCCACTGACCGCGAGGACGACGGATGACCAACCGGCTCGACGACGACGCCCCCGTCACGACGACGGCGCCGCAGCGGCGGACCGCTCCGGTCGCCGAGACGGTCCCCGCCGTCGAGCCGGCCCGGGCCCGCCGGCCGCACGACGTCCGCCGCGTGTCGATGGCCGACGTCGCCCGGATGGCCGGGGTGTCCGCGCAGACCGTGTCGCGCGTCGCCAACGGGCACCCCGGGGTCGTGGAGGAGACGCGCACTCGGGTGCTCGCCGCGATGGCCGAGCTCGACTACCGGCCGAACAGCGCGGCCCGCGCGCTCAAGAGCGGCACGTTCCGGACCATCGGCGTGATCCTCTTCTCGCTCGCGACCACGGGCAACGTCCGCACGCTCGAGGCCATCGCGACGTCCGCGGCCGCCCAGGGCTACGCGATCACCGTCATCCCCGTCGCCGCGCCGACCCAGGGTGGCGTGCACGGCGCGTTCACGCGCCTCGGCGAGCTGGCCGTCGACGCGATCATCCTCCTCATGGAGGTGCACCTGCTCGACGTGGCGCGAGTCAACCTCCCGCCCGGGGTGAAGGTCGTGGTCGCCGACTCCGACGCCGGCGACGCGTACGCCGTCGTCGACACGGACCAGGCGGACGGCACCCGCCAGGCGGTGCAGCACCTGCTCGACCTCGGCCACCGCACCGTCCACCACCTCGCCGGCCCGGAGAGCTCCTTCGCGGCCGAGCGCCGGGCCGTCGCGTGGCGCGAGACGCTGGAGCGCGCCGGCCGTCCGGTGCCCGAGCCGGAGCGGGGCGACTGGTCGCCCGCGTCGGGCTACGAGGCCGGGCGGCGGCTCGCCGAGGACGACGACGTGACCGCGGTGTTCGTCGCGAACGACCAGATGGCGCTCGGGCTCGTGCGCGCCCTGCACGACGCGGGCCGGCGCGTGCCGCAGGACGTGAGCGTCGTCGGGTTCGACGACCTGCCCGAGTCGAGCGAGTTCCTGCCGCCCCTGACGACCGTCCACCAGGACTTCGCCGAGGTGGGGCGTCGGTGCGTCGAGCAGGTCCTGCGCCAGGTGCACGACGGCGTCGCCGAGACCGGGACGCGGCTCGTGCCCACCCGTCTCGTCGAGCGCGCGAGCACCGCACCCCCGCCCGCCGCGGCCACACGTCGCTGAGCGTCGCCCGCGCACCGCAGATCCCCGCCGTCGACCCGTCGGCACCGACCCACGAGACGAGGACCATGACCCACGCACGCATCCAGATCGATCCGGACGACGCCGTGGGCGCCGTCTCTCCGCGGCTGTTCGGCACGTTCGTCGAGCACATGGGGCGCTGCGTGTACGGGGGGATCCACGACCCCGGGCACCCCTCGGCCGACGCCGACGGCTTCCGCGGCGACGTGCTCGAGCTCGTGCGCGAGCTGGGTGCGACGGTCGTGCGCTACCCGGGCGGGAACTTCGTCTCCGGTTTCCGGTGGGAGGACTCCGTCGGCCCGCGCGAGCAGCGCCCGGTCCGGCTGGACGCCGCCTGGCACAGCATCGAGACCAACCAGGTCGGGCTGCACGAGTTCGCCGGGTGGGCCGAGCGCGCGGGGCTCGAGGTCATGATGGCGGTCAACCTCGGCACGCGCGGCGCGGCCGAGGCGGCGCAGCTCCTCGAGTACTGCAACCACCCGGGCGGTACCGCGCTGTCCGACGAGCGTCGGGCGAACGGCGCGCCGGACCCGTTCGGCTTCCGCCTGTGGTGCCTCGGCAACGAGATGGACGGCGACTGGCAGATCGGCCACAAGACGGCCCACGAGTACGGCCGGCTCGCGGCCGAGACCGCGCGGCTGATGCGCTTCGTCGACCCGACGGTCGAGCTCGTCGCGGCGGGGTCGTCGTCGGCCGACCAGCCGACGTTCGGGGACTGGGAGCGCGAGGTGGTCCGCCAGACCGCCGGGCTCGTCGACCACGTGTCGCTGCACGCCTACTACGAGGAGACCCCGGGCGACCTGCCCTCCTTCCTCGCGTCCGGCGTCGGGCTCGACCGCTACATCGCGACCGTCGCGGGGATCCTCGACGAGGAGGAGGCGGCGCTCGGCGACCGGATGCAGGGTCGGCGGCTCGGCATCAGCGTCGACGAGTGGAACGTGTGGTACCTCGACCGCTTCAACGAGCGGGACAAGGAGCCGCTGCTGACGGGCGCGTGGAACGTCGCGCCGCGGATCATCGAGGACGAGTACGCGGTGGCGGACGCCGTCGTCGTCGGGAGCCTGCTCAACTCGCTCGTCCGGCACGCGGACCGGGTCTCGATGGCGAACCAGGCGCAGCTCGTCAACGTCATCGCGCCGATCCGCACCGAGCCCGACGCCGACGCGTGGCGGCAGACCATCTTCTGGCCCTTCGCGATCACGGCCGCCCGTGCGCGGGGCGCCGCGCTGCGCGTCGCCGCGGACTGCCCGACCGTCCCGACCGCCGCGTACGGCGACGTGCCCGTCGTCGACGTCTCCGCGACGACGACCGCCGACGGTCGTGTCGAGGTGTTCTGCGTGAACCGTGACCCGGAGCACCCTGTCGAGGTCACGCTCGCCGCGGGCGGGGTGCGGGCGGTGCGCGACGCCGTCGTGCTGACGGTGCCCGAGGGGCACGACCGGTTCGTGACCAACACGCGGGACGCGCAGCCCGTCCGCCCCGTGCCGCTCGGCGCGCGCGTCGAGGACGGCGAGGTGCGGCTGACGCTCCCGGCGCTCTCGTGGGCGGCGGTCGGGCTCGACCTGGCCTGACGCGAGCCCTCGGCGCGCGCGACCCGCGCGCGCCGGGGCTCAGTCCTCGGCGACCCAGGCGCTCGGGTCCTCGACGACGCCGCGCAGGACCTCGCGCGCGCCGCCCGTGAGCGCGGCGTGGTCGCCGACGGGCGCGGGCAGCAGCACGACGTCGGTCCAGGGGGCGGCGAGGACGCGGGCCCGGAGCTCGGCCTCGGCGGCGGGGCGCAGGTAGGGCAGGAGCGCGGGGTAGATGCCGCCGAGCAGGACGGTGTCGATGTCGACGAGGTTGACGTAGTCGGCGAGGGCGCTGCCGAGCGCGGTCCCGGCGCGCTCGACCGCGGCGAGCGCGTCCGGCTCGCCGGCGTCGAGGGCGGCGACGAGCGCCCCGGTGGGCGCGTCGACGGGGAGGCCCGCGCCGCGCAGGAGCGCGTCCTTGCCCGCGTACTGCTCCAGGCAGCCCGTCGCGCCGCAGCGGCACCGGGGGCCGTGCGGGTCGACGACGACGTGCCCGACCTCGCCCGTCCAGCCGTGGCGGCCGTGGAACAGGCGGCGGTCGACGACGATCGCGGACCCGATGCCCACGTCGCCCGACACGTAGAGGTAGGTCGAGGGCGCGGGCCCGGTCGCGTCGTCGGGCACGACGCCGTGGCTCGCCTGGGCGAGCGCGGCGAGCTTGGCCTCGTTCCCGATCTCGACGGCGACGTCGGGGCCGAGCCCGAGGAGGCGGACGGGGTCGAGGTGGGACCAGCCGAGGTTCGGTGCGACCTCGAGCCGGCCGGCGCGCGGGTCGACGAGGCCGGGCAGGGCGAGACGCGCGCCCGCGACGGTCATGCCGTCGGCGCGCACCTGGGCGAGGAGGTCGTGCGCGATGCGCCCGAGGCGGGCCAGCACCTCGGTGGGGTCGCTGTCGTGGAGGTCGTCGGGGTCGACCTGCTCGGCGACGACGGCGCCGGTGAGGTCGAGCACGCGCCCGCCGAGGTAGTCGACGTTCACCTCGAGCCCCAGACCCACGAGGGTGCGCGGCGCGGGGGCGAGCGGCACGGCGGGCCGCCCGGCGCGCTGCGGGGTGGCGGGCGGCAGCTCGGCCACGATGCCGGCGGCGACGAGGCGGTCGACGAGCGTCGAGACGGTGGCGCGCGTGAGCCCGCTCGCGCCGGCGATGTCCGCGCGCGAGCACGGGTGCGAGGCCTCGAACACGGCCCGCGCGACCAGCGCGAGGTTGTGCTCGCGCAGCGTGGCCTGGCGGGCTGCTGGGGGACCCGTCCGGGTCGCGACGCTGCGGTTCACGGTCTTGACCTTACCGACCCGGACGGATAAGTTCAGCCGTACGACATAAATAGGCCGGGGTCGACCGACGTCGCTCCGGCCCTCTCGACGAGGAGACCACCGTGGCCGACGAGACCACCCAGGACATCAACTTCTCCTTCGGTCTGTGGACCGTGGGCTGGACCGCGCAGGACCAGTTCGGCAGCGCGAGCCGCCCGGCGCTCGACCCGGCCGAGTCGGTGCGTCGTCTGGCCGACCTCGGCGCGTGGGGCTTCACGTTCCACGACGACGACGTCGTCCCCTTCGGCGCGGACGACGCCGAGCGCACCAAGCGCCTCGACGCGGTGCGCCAGGCCGCCGAGGACACGGGCCTCGTCATCGAGATGGTGACGACCAACCTGTTCAGCCACCCCGTCTTCAAGGACGGCGGCCTCACCTCGAACGACCGCGGCGTGCGCCGCTACGCGCTGCGCAAGGTGCTGCGCAACGTCGACCTCACCGCCGAGCTCGGCGCCAAGACGTTCGTCATGTGGGGCGGCCGCGAGGGCACCGAGTACGACGGCGCCAAGGACCTGCACTCCGCGCACGAGCGCTACGCCGAGGGCCTCGACCTCACCGCGGCGTACATCAAGGAGAAGGGCTACGACCTCAAGATCGCGCTCGAGCCCAAGCCGAACGAGCCCCGCGGCGACATCTTCCTGCCGACCATCGGCCACGCGCTCGGCCTCATCGCGAAGCTCGACAACGGCGACATCGTGGGCCTCAACCCGGAGACGGGCCACGAGCAGATGGCGGGCCTCAACTACACGCACGGCCTCGCGCAGGCGCTGTGGGCGGGCAAGCTCTTCCACATCGACCTCAACGGCCAGCGCTCGATCAAGTTCGACCAGGACCTCGTGTTCGGTCACGGCGACCTGCTCTCCGCGTTCTTCACGGTCGACCTGCTCGAGAACGGCTTCCCGAACGGCGGCCCCACGTACACGGGCCCGCGCCACTTCGACTACAAGCCGTCGCGCACCGAGAACGAGGTCGGCGTGTGGGACTCCGCGCGCGCCAACATGGAGACCTACCGCCTGCTCGCGCGCAAGGCCGCGGCGTACCGCGCCGACAGCCGCGTCCAGGAGGCGTTCGCGCACTCGGGCGTGTTCGAGCTCGGCCAGCCCACGCTGGGCGAGGGCGAGTCCGTGGCCGACCTGCTCGCGGACCGCAGCGCGTACGAGGAGTTCGACGTCGACGCCGCGGCGAACCGCGACTTCGGCTTCGTGCGCCTCAACCAGCTCGCGCTCGAGCACCTCATCGGCTGAGGTGGCCGCCGACGCCAGGACGTCCGACGCCGGCGGCGAGCGCGTGCTCGTCGCCGGCGTCGACACGTCCACGCAGTCCTGCAAGGTCGTCGTGCGCGACGCCGCGACGGGCGCCCTCGTGCGCACCGGGTCGGCCAAGCACCCCGACGGCACCGAGGTCCACCCCGACGCGTGGTGGGACGCGTTCCGCGAGGCCGCGTCCGCGGCGGGCGGGCTCGACGACGTCGCGGCGCTCGCCGTCGGCGGCCAGCAGCACGGTCTCGTCGCGCTCGACGCGGACGGGAACGTCGTGCGCGACGCGCTCCTGTGGAACGACACGCGCTCGGCCCCGGCCGCGCGCGACCTGATCCGTGAGCTCGGCGAGGCCCGCCTCGCCGAGGGCGTCCCCGACGCCCACGACCGGGTCGAGTCCGCGACCGAGGCGGGCGCGCAGGCGTGGGCCGACGCGATCGGGTCCGTGCCGGTCGCGTCGCTCACGGTGACGAAGCTGCGCTGGCTGCGCGACGCCGAGCCGGAGAACGCGGCGCGCGTCGCCGCCGTCGCGCTGCCGCACGACTGGCTCACGTGGCGCATCGCGGGGTACGGCCC
>VFQP010001348.1_pt1 | contig 33509 bp, 63 predicted proteins | sample 3512351 | NCBI WGS metagenome assembly VFQP01 (sample SAMN10412372, study PRJNA504923) | tailings metagenome | isolation source: Relicate 1 Philex TSF1 revegetated site | place: Philippines: Tuba, Benguet | collected 2017-08-29
TCCTGTACTACACCATATACAAACATCCTGTACTACACCATATACAAACATCCTGCGCTACACCATATACAAACATCACCCCCCACCTCCACTTGCACTACCAACAACAACAATAATAACCACCACCATCACAAACACCACCAACAACAACCATTACCATCACAATAACAACAACAACCATTACCATCACAACCACCATGTTCCTCCTCCCCCCGCCCCCTAGGTGGTACTCCCACTGCTGCTAGGTGAGATGGTGCATGAGGACTGCTCAGACCCTACCAAGGGGTGTGTCCCCCTAGCAACATCATGGTTGACCAAGGAAGAGTTTTACACTGGGCTTGCTGCTGCACAGGCCATGCCGGGGCCCCTGTTTAACTTTTCAGCATACCTTGGTGTGTGTTTGAAGGGGGGAAGGGGAGGTTGCATGAGGGGTGGGGTGGGGTGGAGGGGGGGGAATGTTGCATGTAGAGTGTATGTGCATGTGTATTTGTGTGTGTGTGTGTGTGTGTGTTTATTTGTGTGTGTTTGCATGGGTGGCGAGATAGCATGGCATCTCACCACATCCCACCCATCCATCCACCCCTTCGTTTCTCACATTCCCCCACATTCCCCCACCCCAGGTGCCATTGTTGCACAGCACACTGGCTACAATGCAGTGCTGGGCATTGCCCTGTGCTGGTTGGGTTTGTTTGGCCCTGGTATCCTGCTCATATTTGGTGTGTTGCCTTTTTGGAGCAAATTTCGCCACTGGCAGTTTTATCGCAAGTATGTTTGCATGGGTGGTGCGTAAGGGTGCATACATCCACCCCCGTGTGTTTTCATTACGCACACCATGCTAATGCTGTACAATACTATGCTGTACAACACTATGCTGTACAACACTATGCTGTACAACATTATGTATAAGACAACCAATGCACACTGATACCATCACCACCACAAAACAGGGCATTGCCTGGGTTGAATAGTGCAGCAGTGGGGCTGATTGCAAGTGCAGTGGTAGCCATGATCTTTAGCGTGACCGGTGGATCAAGCCCCTTTCCCAAGGCATCTGTGTGCATTGGTACGAGTTTGACTGGAACATGACGATATCTGACTGTGCGTATGCGCCACCACACTGCCACCTTATGTTGTGCAACCACCCACATAGGAATTATTGGCTTTGCTGCTGTGGATGTGCTCAATGTGCCAGCACCACTGGCTGTGGCAACGGGGGGCGCATTGGGTGCATTGGCACACGTGCTCCACGCAGTGTGATCAACAGGATGAGTGCGAGCTCGAAAATATACTACACCTTTGGACCCTACCCTGGCAGAGGAGAAACTGCAGCTTCCCTCGCTGCACGTTGCGTTATTGTTGCATATTTTATTTCCTGAGTAAACGAGCTAGCACACACAGCTCAAGTCAACAAACATGCTGACTGCACAAAAGATGGCTCCTGTGAGTTTGCCAGTGCGAGCTGCACGCCCCGTAGCTCGCAACACTGTTGTGTGCTCTGTGCGCAAGCCCGAGCAGCCAGCAAACCTTGCCCAGCCCGTTGTTGCAGCCGTTGCAGCTGCTATGTTGATGGGTGCAGCAATGCCCGATGAGGCTTTGGCAGCACGCAGCGGTGGTCGTGTTGGTGGCACTGCAAGCAGGTACATGACGATCGTGCCCGAGGGACGGGTTGGTGATGGTTTTGATGTTTTGTTGCGGGGGAGGCATGGTGGGAGTGCCATGGAGAAGAGCCATGGAGATCTAGAAGCAGAGGGCACGTCGAGTGTGGGGTTGTTGTTGTTTGCCCATAAACACCATGTACCATACACACACAGGACCAGCAACGCACCTGCCAAGAGCAACAACACCACGGTGATCAACAACACCACCGTTGTGGCACCCCCCATGTTTGGCGGCTTTGGCTTTGGCTTTGGTTTCCCCGTGTTTATGCCTGTATGTGAATGGTGTTGTTGATGATTTTGTGCACATGGTGTGTAGGACGTGCCTGTTTCAGGTGTTTCATCACATATTGTGTTTCCTCAATCCACAGCTTGGCTTTGGCTTCAGCGGGTTTTTCTCCATCTTCATCATCCTGGTATGTGTTTTTTTTACTTGGTGGAGTGTTTTGATAAACAGTGCAAACGTTTCACCTTCAACCCACCACCACCACCAGGCCCTCATGTCCACCGTCTTTGCTGTGGTCAGTGCCATGAACACCAAGTCCAAGGACAATGACTACTACTAGACACTGTACGAGATGTGTCGTGCGACTGAATATATGATTGAGAAGAACCTATGCGTGTTGAGGAGGGTTTGCTGAGCGTACCCTATTGCGGTGTAAGTACAAACATATTATTTTGCTCCTCTTTGTACCATAAAAGGGAATGCAGCCATAGTATTGCTCCTTTTCGTAGTATATAAAATGCACCTGTGATGAAAAAGCCACCACCCAGATGCAAAGTTGCAGTGGTGCTTATCGATGGAATTGGTGATGTGTCGGTAGAAGAGCTGGGCGGGCTCACTCCGCTCCAGGCAGCGAATACTCCTTACATGGATGCCATTGCAGGTTGTATTTGGATAAGAAACGACAGGAAAAACGCCTTGTGATGTGTCTGATGATGCCAGCACGTCCACAATCACCATGTCCACCACCAACCAACACAGCTGGTGGCCTCAATGGCCTCATGGATCCTGTTGCACCTGGTCTTGCATGTGGCAGCGACACAGCACACTTGTCCCTGCTCGGATACAACCCCATCAAGTATGATCAGTGTGCAATGTTCACAACACATGTGTACAACACTGTACACACACACCCAACACACGCAGCTACTACCGTGGACGTGGCGCATTTGAGAGTATGGGTGCCGGGTTGGACATGCAACCTGGTGATATCGCGTTCAAAAGCAACTTTGCTACACTAGACACCAGCACCGGCATTGTGCTCCATCGACGAGCAGACAGGCGTTTTGAGGTGATGGGGCCTATCCTGTGTGAATATCTTGATGGTAGGTGGAAGTATCTTGGTGGCAGGATGGTGCTGTGGTGGTGTGTGTGTGTGAGAGTTTTTCAAGCTGTGTATTGTTGAGGTTGTGTGAGGTGGCACTGTGATACATGGACACCATGTGTGTGTGATTCAGTGTACGCTACATAGCTATTCTCCCATGGTGTACATGTATGCACGTCTGTCCACATTCCATTCCCCCCTCGCTATAGGCTTGTCACTCCCCTCATTCCCACAATACACTGTGCGAGTGAAATATGCAACTGAACATCGTTGTGGTGTGGTGGTGCATGGAGGGGGGCTCACAGATGCCATCACTGGTACAGATCCACTCAAAGACAACCTACCATTACTGGTACAATTTGTGTTGTCTTGTGTTGTCTGTGATGTGTGTCGTCTGTGATGTGTGTTTTCTGTATGTCCTTGTGTACAATTTGTATGCAATTGTGTATGTTGTAATGGTGTATTGTGATGGTTGTAATGATGTCAAGGCATGTCGTTGACCATTTCGTTGACCGATGTGTTGACCGACGTGTTGACCATACATGTACACCATTTCCTAGCCTTGTCAACATCACATGCACATCCACATATGTGCACATATCCCCATACACCACCATCACCACATATCACCATACACCCCTCATCCCTCAGGTGGCTACCCCCAAAGACAGGACCCCTGCTGCTGCACACACAGCTGCAGTGGTCAACGAATTGTCAACGGTCATGCACACCATGCTGGAAAATCACCCAGTGAATGCACAACGAAGGCAACAGGGGGAAAACCCTGCTAATATTGTGTTGCTGAGGGGCTGTGGATCTAGGTGTGTTTGTTTGCTTGTTTGTTTGTTTGTTTGTTTGTTTGTTTGTTTGTGCATACATGTGTGTGTGTGTGTGTGTAGTCATCACCATTACATGTGTAACCTCAGTAATATGTGTATCATCATATCAAAATTCGTGTATCATTACATAATTTTGCACCATTACAATCATCATCATCATCATTCCTACATGTATACATCACCGTACCCATCATCATCACCACCACCATCACCATCATCACCACCATCATCACCACCATCGCAGGTTGGCAGTTGAGTCATTTCACCACAAACATGGCCTCAGGGGGTGTGTCGTGGCCCCCACCAAGATCATAGCAGGTCTGGCAATGTCATGTGGGCTGGATCTGTTACAGGCACCTGGTGCTACCGGGGACTACAGGTGTGTGTGGTGTGTGTGTATGTGTGTGATGTTTGTATGTGTGTGTGTGTAATTTCCACAGGGGATCACCGGTACATTCTTCTCACATGCACTCAGTACAACATCCCTCTCACATGCAGGACACGCTTTGACAGCAAGGCACGCACCATTGTACAAGCCCTCACTGGTGGTGGTGATATTAGTCATGATAATGCTAATAATAATGATGATGATAATGATACCAAGGATGATATCAAGGATGATAAGAAGCACACTAACCAGGATCATAACACATATACGAATGATGACAAGGATACTTCTGACAATAAAAATGACACATATGATTTTGCATTCCTGCATGTAAAAGCAGTGGATGATACTGGGCATGATCGTGCAGTACACCTCAAAGTACGTGCTGTGTGTGCTGTGCTATGGATGAGTTGCTGTGTTGTGATTGGCATTGTGCTTCACCATCCAAGAACCACCATGTGCTTGCCATTATAAATACCCAAGACCATATCCACCTACCCACATCCACCCACATCCACCCCCACACACAAACAAAACAACATCAACTACACAGGTGGGGTATCTTGAGGCTGTGGACATAATGGTGGGACAATTACTACACGGCTTGTGGGAATATGAACAACAACAACAAGAACAACAACAAGCAGCAACAGAATCCATGCACACCACCACCACCACCACCATCACCACCACCACCAACAACAACAACAACACACACATGCGTACAGCGGTGGTGTTGGCGGCAGACCACTCCACACCTGTTGTCTTTGGGGACCATTCACATGAACCAGTTCCAGTTGCCCTTGCGTATGTTACACATGCTGTGGAATGCTTGGGAGGACCCACGGCTGTGGCTCATGTACCCATGGGGTTGATTCCACACCCTGTGGATGGGGGTGTGGAGGGCGTGGTCAGGGCGGGAAGAGCAGCAGCGGCAAAGAGCGGGAGGGATGTGGGGCGGGCGCAGCGTGCGGTGTGGGATGTGGTGACGACGTATGATGAGGTGGCTGCTGCTCGTGGGGCGCTGGGGCGGTTTCCAGGGAGTGAGTTTATGCCACTTGTGCGACAGTTTTGTGGTGTTGAGTGATCGTCGTGATTGCATACATTTGTGACGTCCATGTGTGAGTGGCACCGCCTGTACTTTTTTACAACCCTTTCCAAATGATTTGTAGCACATTTTCACAACATTGAACACCACTCAATATGGACGAAGATGCAGCATTGTTGTTAAAGATCAAGGCGTTTGCTGGTACGTGGATTCCACTTTTGGCATGCCGATCAATGCCCGCCACCACACGTTCAAACACGTGCAGGCACCAAATTCGATTTAAGATTCAAAGGGAGCAATGCTGCAGCGAATTACCGACGACTTGCAGCACAAATTCGACGCATTGCTGGGCAATTTGATGTGGAGGCACAGCGTGCCGATGATGAGCATGCAACACCTCAACAACCTGCACCAGACGCAGCACCAGAGGCGTCACCAAGCAACGCACAACCAAGCAATGCACAACCAAGCAATACACCCGCTGTCAAGAAGAAAAAGCATCACAAAGGTACCCGTGTTGTGTTGCCGCCTGCCCACCTATACAGACAGTGCTTACCACGCCATACACGCTTCCCCCTCTCTTTCACACACAGACCACGACTTTTGTTTTGCAGACTACCACACCCGCTATGTAGCAATTGAGGTGTTGTATTTTGGTCAAAACTATTGTGGACTCGCTGGTCAAACTAATAGTGTTCTCCCAACAATTGAATACGCATTGTTTGAGGCCTTGCAAAAGGCACGCATCATCCCAGCCAATGCAACATGGCAAGAGTTGCGGTATTCACGGTGTGGTAGGACTGACAAGGGCGTATCTGCCCTAAGCCAGGTGTGGGTGGGTGGGGGTGGGGGGCGCTTGGGGGTGGGGGTGTTTAGTATGGGGTGTTGTGTGAGGCATGTGTTGTTTGAGGTGTGTGTGTGTGTGTGTGTGTTGTGCATGGTGTACCTACTCACACCCTCATTCCACCTCTATAAAAAAACCACAATACGTATACACACCACCTACTGTAGGTGTTGGCGCTCACCCTACGATCACGCGCCAAGCGTGACCAGCCTCTCCCAGACGCTGTGCACGAAATGGATTACTGCGCTGCTGTCAATCGATACCTACCTGACGATATACGACTATTGGGGTGGACTGATGTGGACGACAATTTCAATGCACGATTTAGTTGTGTGTATAGACATTACAAATACTTCATCACTGATTATCGGGGAGAATTGGACATCCCAGCGATGCGGGTGTGTTGGGTGGGTGGGTTGATGTGTAGGGGGTGTTGTCATGTGTGGTGTGCTGTCATGTGTGGTGTGTGTCCACCATGATGTCCACCATGTGTCCCCCACAGGATGCAGCACGTCGGCTTGTAGGCCGCCATGATTTCCGCAACATGTGTAAAATTGATGTAGAAAAAATGCACAACCTGGAGCGCATCATTTGGCATGCAAGCATTACCCCCCATGGACATGATTCCCACATAAAGCCCCCTCCCGATGCATGCTTTATCAAAAGGGATTTGAACGCAGTGTGGGAGGAGGAGGGACAGGCATACATTGACCATGCTAGTGTTGTTGTAGGCATGCATGAGGTCTCACCCCATACAGGGGAGACCACACACAATACGGGCTCACACTGCGCTGGGAAAAAGCATGAACGTGATGCCAATGCATGTGAAAAGAACAACACTGATGCGTTGCCAACACAAGGCGATGTGGTGATGACATCAGCTGAAGGGGGGGGGGGGAGGGCATCAAATGGAGAGGAGGGGTTGCCTGTGCCAGTGGGGGGCACCAAGCAGCAACAACAACAGGGGCAAAATACTGTCTATGTGGTGGATATTGTAGGCAGTGCGTTTTTGTGGCACCAGGTACATGGTGTACGGTGTATGGGTGCGCGGTGTACAATACAATACTATACAAAACACTACCAATGTGGGAAAACAGGGTGTAGGGTTGGTCTGTGTATATTTTTTCATATTCCTTTGTCCTACATATACACACCCACACACAACCACACAGGTGCGTTGTATCGTTGCGCTGCTGCTGATGGTCGGCCGCCACCAAGAAGACCCCACCATTGTAGACCAACTGCTCGATCTGACAGTCTTCCCCTCCAAACCAATGTTTCTCATGGCACATGAACAACCCCTTTTACTCTACCATGCCGGGTTCAAGCAGCTCCCCTTTGTGAGGCCTGCAGCAAGTACATGGGGTACATTGCTCACATTGGAAAAACGACTAGCAAAGCTGGATGTGGAACGAAGCATGCTGATCGAGGCGCTTGCGTATTTGCGGTGTGTTTTGATGTTTCTGTGTGGGTGTGTAGTGTTGTTTCTGTCTTGGTGTTGTTGCTTTTGTCTTGGTGTGGTGTCTGTGTCCACACCATACGCCTCCCTTTTTTCACCCCTCTCTATCCCCCTCTCTACCCCCCTCTCTGTGAACCTCTCTCTACACCTCTTTCTGCCCCCCCTCTCTACACCTCTTTCTCCCCCCCCCTCTACACCTCTTTCTCCCCCCCTTTCTTTTCACACAGGAAGCAGCCGGTGACGGGGACATTCACCCGACCGAGTGGCAATCACATACCACTGAAAGACCGCCATAGGGAGCCATCAGTGGATGAACGCAAAGCTGCACATGCAGCACGGCAGGAGCAAAAAAAGGGGGAGAAACAAGAGGGGAGCGAAAAAGAGGGGCCGACAAAACGGGCCCGCCAAGTGGTTGCCATGGTCGAGTAGAGTAGCCGGAAACTGTATTTATTGGTATTTGAAGTACACATACACCATTATTTTAACCTGAAGCGTATATTTCAAAAACGTACATTACTTCTGTCAGACGCATGTTACAACCACTTCGATGCTCTTGTAATGACTGTTGCAAGAGAAACGTGTCCCTTGCGGTAAAAGGTTACTGACGTGGTGCAAACGAATGACAACAGACAGCAAACCAGCAGCATATCAGCATAGGATGAATGAATGTGTGTAGCAGATGAACAACACATGATTGATTGTGTGACCGACCAAAACGGAGCGTGAAAGAAATGGCATGTGTGTACATATGGCACAGCAATGTGTACATATAGCACCATGCATCAGGCACAAGCACCGAGCAAGTCACAAACAAACAGGGAAATGAATCTTGCAGAAAGATAAAACCTCGATGATCAAGCGCAAACCACAGAGGTGTGTTCAGGTGCACCGTGACAATGCAAACAGCAACCACCATCACGGGTGATGCACATGTGGGAAAGAGAGAGTGGTACCCACAACAGCGAGTATATGGAAAGCATCTCATTGAACTGAGATGTTTGCAACTGAGAGCGTGCACCTTGTACCAAGTTAGGTACCCACGCACGAGATGCCAGCACATACATACAGATCAAAGAAAACACATAGAGCAAAGACAAGCACATAGATCATAGACACGCAATCACACACGACTCCATGAAAGTGTAACAAAGACACACACGCATGTACACACAATTCATCCACATGTTGCAATGGGCGAGCACCATGCAAGTGCTCCTTTGTACACGTATCAACACGTATCAACACCATGCATAACCAAGTAGAAGCTCACACCACACAACAATACTTTGTCTGGAGCGCACAATATCAACATGAAAAAGAAAAAAGACGCAATAAAAACCGCAATCTCAACACAAAAGGGAAAAAAGAAAGCAGGCAAATCCCAGAAAGCACAGGGTAAACACAATATGGTGCGTCACATGTAGGTACACCAGTAACCACAGTTGACTGATCACTTTTCACGAACAGACACACCACGTTGTGTACATTGTCACACATGATTACACATGATCACACATGATCTCACCCTGTGATCACACACATGATCACACACATGATCACACAGAGTATATAGGCGCATCGTACCAACGCTTGTGTGGTAGACATATGTGTGCTTAATATCTGCTAGATATGTCCACTATGCAGGCGTGCCACCACACAATCATGACCTCATCAAGTAGAAATGCAAGGGGTGAAAGGCACACCCATGAAACCGATGGGATATGTATACGAGAGAAAAAGAGGTGAAAAAAAGAGGTGACAAACAAATGTGGATGCCCGCATGTTATCATACCAGGTGGTTGTGCACCAGGTAGCATTCGTCCAACATGTGGTGCTGTATGGTGTACGGCATGTGTCACAAAGGGGAAAAACAAAGGGGAGCAGTGAAAATAAAGGGGAGGGGGGTATGTCACATTGCAGCATACATAACAATGACACATGCTTGTGCCCCCACACACACACACACATTCACATTAACACAAACACCCTTGTGGCCTGATTCCGACTGTGACACATGTTGGGAGAATAACGTTGTGTAAAGCTGCTCAACACAGCACATGCATGCACTACACAACGCGTGACAAGTGATGAGACCGGTGATATGATGGTCATAAGTCATTGTTGTACAACAGCAACACAGTGTTGTAATTGGTCCTGGTTGTATAATTTTAAAAAACACCTCGCATGACAGATACAACAGTAGTCCTGGTTGTGCACGCGATTCTCTTCTTTTCGCTGCGTAACTTGCCGTACAATAAAAACCCGTACATACATGCCCCCCACACTATGACTGGGATCATGCGCGTTCCCCCCCCATATATATGGGGTTCTATGGGGTTGTATGGTGAGCCAACCATCATGATACATGGTTGTCATGCGTGTCCCCCATGTATGGCTGTCATGGGTGACTCATGGTTGCCATGCGTGTCCCCCACGTATATCCCCCACCCCCTGCCCACCCGGTATGCCATAGTGATGGCTCTGACTGTACCGACATTCCCCATGTAGGAGTTCATAAAAACACTCGGTACCCTGCCAGCTGTTGCACATGTTGTTGCGCTGCTCTGTTTGCGCGGCTGCCCGGTTGTGGGGGTTGGTGTGTGGTCGGGGTGGTGCTGCACTGAACTGTTGCATGACCTATGATGTTGTGGAGGGGTGGTTGATTAGGTAGTGGTGGTGGGTGGGGGTGTTTTATATGTGGGCTGATGTGATATGTTTTGCACAAGATTTGCATAAACATGGGGGTTGTTCTCTCCAAAACACATGTTTTCCCACTTACCCACACCCATCCCCACACCCCTACTCATCCACTTGCATACCCCCCTCCCCCCCAAAAAAAACATCAACAAAAGACCCATGCCCACCCATCACACACACCATGCTTGCACGTTCATGCATGCCCATTGTTTGATACGCGAGTGCAATTTGACTAACAGCGGACTTGGTCAAATGCTGAGGTGGCACCATGCTGAAAAACTGCTCGGCCACATCCACCATCCCCACTCGGGCAAACACCGTCACCATGTTGGTGTATACAATGGCCATGGACACCTGTTTGGGGAATCGTGATTGGTCTCTCAGGTGTTCACTCAGCTGGAGTGCAATGGTGGGGCAGTCTGCGGGGGGGGGGGTGTGGAGGGTGCGGCCGAGTGCCATGATGACCATGACGTATATGCGGGGCTCCACAGACATGGCATCCTGTGTGAGGGGGGTGTGGGTGTGATGTGTGGGTGTGATGTGTGGGTGTGATGTGTGGGTGTGGGTGTGATGTGTGGGTGTGATGTGTTTGCATGCATGTGATGTTTTTGTGTGCAATGCCGAAATGCACAATACATGCCATCATCATACACACACATTGCAACACACCCATCCCATCCCATCCCACACCCATCCCACATCCCATCCACACCTACCCTTGCTTCTATGCGGGCGAATGCCTGATAGGCCTTGTCCCACTTGCGGGTGCGGCAATATGCTTCTATTGCAATTTTATTAGTCACAACTGATGGTTGAAAACCTGCTTCACAAAAGTCTTCATATATGTCACCCACTGTTTCCACCTCATTTGCCTATGTATTGTGTGTGGTGGGTGTATTGTGTGTGGTGGGTGTAATGTGCAAGTGTTGGTACGTGTATTGTGTATGTAGGTGTGTATACTACTACCTCTCCCCGCCCACACACGCATCCTCACCCTCACCCAACACCCTCAACCAACACCCTCACCCAACTACAACACACCTTCATACACACGCTCATCAAGGCTGTATACGTAAACACATTGGGCTGCACATTGCGCCTCCTCATGTCTGCAAAGTACTTCATCCCCCTTCTACACACTTCCCTAGAACCATGGGACAGACTGATGATGGTGGTGTACGTGTAGCAGTCAGACAGCCCAGAAAGAGAGGTGACCCCATGGTTGTCAACTTGATCAATCACCCAATCGAAAATTTCAAACGCGCGATGTTGCAAGCCTGCTTTACCCAGCATCTTGAGCAACGCAGCAAATCCCTGTGTTAAAGGGGTTGGTGGTTGTGTTTGTTGAGGTGTACGGGAGGATTTGCGATTTGTGATGTTGATGGACATGATGCTGATGGACGGCAAAGGTGACAACAAACCTGCTTGTCGAGGTGATATAAATGAGGAGCAACATGTGGCACAGCAGACTCCCTACGAGGCAGCCGTTGCATCACCTCCACCATCATCTCCACGCTACTCAATCGAGCTGTGGGTCCCACCCCAGCCCCCCCTTGCCCAAGGGGAACTATTCCTGCACGAAGTAGTTGTGCCTGCTGCTGTGCAAGCATAGCGTCTGAAAAGGCACGAATGTTGCTCAACACGGGATCTGTGTGGATGTATGTGGGGGGGTTGAATGTGTGGTGGCAAAAGCGACAGGGTGTATGCAAGAAAGATGTAGCCTTCTACACCCTTCTACCCCACCAAAAACAACACACCTGCAGGGGGCAAGGGTGGCGCAGTGAGGGGTGCCGACAATGATGATGGCGAAACCCCACCACCAGGGGGCCCCTGCTGCAGGGGAGAAGAGCCACTGCTATTCACATGCCCTGGTGACAACGTCAATGAATTGACGAGGGATGGAGCGTAGTCAGTGCCCCCCACTCCCCCACCCGACAGCGCCAGTGGCATCAGCCCACCAGATGATCCAGGCGACAAGTGGAGTGTTGGTTGTGCAGGCGAAACGGGAGCAGTGCGAGAGAGGGCGTGCAAGGATGGTAGTGGGGGTTCGGAGGGGGATGACAAGGCTTGTGAGCCCACCATCCTGGATAGGGCGGCGTCGATCCGTGGGGTCACAGTTGCGCTGCTGCTGCTGTTATCCATCTTCCCCCCCCCTCCTCCCAACACAAGGCCGTCCAGCAACTGTTGTGCTACATCGTCGACAGAAAGGTTGAGAGAGCTGGTGGCCAGGTGGCTGGAAACTGTCTCTGTTGCAGAATCATCTGTGCTCCGGGATGCTGCGAATGGCTGATCTGCGTCTGTGGCAAACTTGGACGCCTCCAAAAGCCGTAAAACGTCTGATACAGCAGCAGAATCGTGATTGGGCGGCTTGGGTGGATCCGGTGAACCCTGCTCCCGCATGCTAAGTACTAGCTAGATCCCTACAATCATGTTCTAGAACTGCCGGAGCAATATGGCACCCTGTGATGAATAGCGTGTTTCGCGTGTGTAGGATAGATACTACCTCCGTCGAGCAGCAATACGGAGAGTTATAGCCCGCCAGTTGCAACACGGAGACTAAGTGCACACAAACGTGGCTCCTCACCTAAGAAGGACGCCCAAAATGTTGCTGAATGTTGCTGGTGCACTGGAACAGCGATGATCTCGTTCACAAGCACTTGCACCCGTGGTTGGTGTGCATTCCCGTTGCTGATTTGGGGCAGGTATTCTGTGCTTGGCTGTCGTCTGACTTGGTTGTGCAGTTTAAAGCTGTAAATTTCAGTGTAAACGTTGAAAGAGGTTAATAAGTGCCCCTCCTAAAAAGTGATTTGTACAGTCACTGCAGCAGCCACAACTGCCATGTCCTTTGCTTTACTCACACTGCCTCTCCAATCCAACGCAGGTGGGGATGGACACACACTGTTTTGCAAGCTACAGTTGTTTGTTGTGGGACACACACTGTTGTCTACACAGCCACCTATATACAGCAGCGTGGTCTGCTGTGCTGACCGCCTCTCTGTGGACACAACGCTCTGATGCCACTAGATGTCTTTACATAAAGAAGATTTGGTCACAATTTAGATGGGGCTTTCCCCAAGATGGCAATCACCAAAATGGTATCAACAATTGCTAGAGTCACGCACGCATCCCATGCATATGCACATCATTCACAACGTTATTTTCGCGTCAATTTCGCGTGTTATGCTATGACAAACAACATTGGAGCACTCTGTGGTCACGTTGTCATGCACCCAGTGCAGCACTAACAGCAGGGGCAGAAGAATCACCAGTGTCAGGGCTATGAAACGCTACATTGGGGGCAAGTGTTGCGTTGTGCGCCGCAGGCATTGTCTGTGTGGGTGTGTTTGTACATGTATGACACCAAAGCCACATCAACCGTATGTGTGTACATCAACCATGTGCATATCAGCATCCCAACACATGTCGGTCATGCACAACAACAACAACAAACCTGCTGTACAACGACATGCCCATGGGTCTGTACAACATGTGATTGTGCAGCCACACTCGCACCAGTGGCCACTGGATGTGCTACCGCCTGTGATCATGGAAGATGATGATGTCACCATTGTGACTTGCAGCAGTCCAACACACCAACAACCACAATCACCTGCGGAGTTTGTATCACAAACTGACGCTGTGCCAGCCCTGGCCATACAAAGCTGGCAGGTACTATTGCCTCACCCACACCTTCCATTTGTACAATGGTGTACAATTGGGGCTGCGATGGCGCTGCTGTTTGGGCGTCTTGTGTCGCCCCCATGAATGTCATGGTTCCCAACCCTGCTGGCACATGTGTCGCTCCATGTGCTTGCAGCGTGGTATTGTTTTGTACCAACTTTTGTACCGACTGATGGACTCCCGGTTGTAGCGCGTGATGAGGTTGTTGTGCATATGTCGTGTGTTGTAGGGGGGGTGCTGGATTCGTCATGGCTGTCAGACCGGTATTCTGCAGTGGTGCTGGAGGAGCAGCAAGGGGTTGTGCGTGGGTCTGTGAGAGGGGGATGGTGTGGCTACCAATTGACCTACTCCTCATCCAAATAGTACCCAAGCCTGGTCATCCAATCCAACACCACACACGTACCATATTTCCAAGCCTGGCTGGCGTCTCCACTGTCAAGGAGTTTGCACCTGCAAGCAGTGCGGCCGTCGCTGGTGATGGAGAGCCAGGACGACCTGCTGCAGGGCGCCCCTCCCCTTGCAATGAGCCGGTTTGATGTGCAGTATTGTAGCACGATGCACCAATTATATCAGTCATCGCCCTGACAAAGCCAACGACTTGCACCGTATCAATAGATCCTGCCCTTGATTGACCCGACTGGAGCAGGGCAAGCTCTGATCGCACTCTTTCCAACACATCGCGCATAGACTGATTCTCTTCATGTATTGTGGCTTTTGTGGGCAGCAAGGTACCACCCTGTACGTCGAGCATGCTTTGGGGTCTGCAGATGCAACAGCTTTAAAGCCTCGTCGATGGCCAGTTTGACTCCTGTTGGCTCGTGCTGTACGAGGTTGGCTTTTTAGTGCATCATAGGTCAATGCAAGCTGGCTGGGTTCTGGCACATGCCATGTGGATCTCCATTTGACGCTTGTTTCCCGACCGCGTGTGTTTACACCGGTTTGTTTACAGTGCTATGCACTGCGATTGTTGTATGCAATCAATTGTGCAATGATGTGTGCATTAAAAAAGGCTAAAACAGGGGCTGGGTTCTGCAGGGTTTCCTAGCGCTTGAGCACTCGACGAGGGCCACTGCGCTTGTTCGACACTGTATCTTCCTTGGCTGTCTGCGTGCGTGCCTTGCCCTGACCGGCTTGCGCAGGCTGTGCTAGCCGCTCATACTCTTTAATCGTGCGCTGTGTGTGTACAGATGTTGCTGTCCTGAGTACAGTATATACACACATTCAGACAACGCATATAGCATACTTGGGTGGCTTTCACCGCTCCCTGCAGCTGCTTGAGAGCAATAAACACCATAAAACACAGTGAAGCAACCGTCACATACGAATACGGCCAGCTCCATGTATCCAACCCATGTGGAAGTGCATAGCCTGGTAATTGCTGTTCACGCATCCACTGGGTATTATGATGTATTGTGATGTAAAATGACTTATAATTATGTACAATGATGTATGATTATGTATAATTATGTATAATAGGATGTTTTGGTAACCAATAGGAGGAGAATTGATGAGCGGTACCACCACCACACACCATCACACACCATCACACACACCCACACACCACCACACACCACACACCACACACACACACCTGTCCAACTTGCCATGCCAGCAGCACAGACAAGATCAACTTTGCGGCAGCTGCAGTTGTACGCAACATCTCATTAATAAAAATCCAATTCCACGACCGCCGCTGACTTGATCGCAACAAATCCTCTGCAGCCCAAAACAGCGCTGCACCACGCATGATGCACACCCATGGAAAGATGGTGTTGACTGCTGCACATGGGTATACCTGGGTGGTCAAGCGATGGGAGAACACACGTGTCACATGGAATGCGTTGTCATGTTCTTGGTGGTTGTGTATTGGTTGTGGTGTACATACAAGTACATATTCAATGTACACACATACATAGTATACACACATACATAGTGTACATATTCAATGTACACACATACATAGTATACACACATACATAGTGTACATGCATACTCTACACATAAACACCCATGCACCACCTGTGCTGATTCCTCAGCCCCCCCCCCCTCATCATCATACCCGTTGCATGAGGAGCATGAGCATGAGCATGAGGTCCTCAGCAGCACCCAGTGGCAGTAGAAAGCGCTTTGCTTTGAATGCCGAAAAGATGCTCTCAAACAAAACATACCCCAGTTGACTCTCCATGGACAGAAATAACCGTGAACTCCAGCAAAATACACGATCTGTGCATGCTTGTTGTGCAGTTTGGGTGTATAGCAGGCTTGCACCGAGAATGATGGCGCTGATGCTGTGTATGGCTGTCACAGCACTGTATGTGATGGTAGAAATCATGGTGAAGGCAGTGGGTGATGGCAACGGGTGATGGCATCTGCTTGGCACTCTATGACAAGTCACGGTCAACACATGGCGTGCTCAATGGGTCCATACATTCATCAACCAACGCCACGTACGCTTGTGCCCACAGGGTTTTCCTTATTCCCTCAGATACCATATTGTCATCTGGTCGCCGATCTGGTGTGCTCACATGGGCAATCACCCACAACCAGCAAGCTGCTCCAAAGCAAAACACGCCTGGGAGTGGAGCCTGGGATGCTGCTTCTAAGAATTCTTGATCTTCTGTTGGGGTGAGCCAGTATGATGGAAGGGTGGGTGGCGCTTGGCTTGTCATGGATGGATGGTCGTGTGTCAAGAGGGTTAATGTTACTTGCTAGTCTCAATTGATATGTTGGGGATACTCCTGCTGTAGAAAAGATGCAGCACGATGGTTTGAGGTGCTGATTGTGTTCTGAGCAAATCATAGGAAATTGAACTAAGCCATAATGCTTGGCTATGTTTTTCGCCAGCATTCACAGAGCATGCACACGTAAAAACAGGGGTGACAGGGATGACATGCAGGGGTGACATTAAATACATGAACCAGTCGTTGCGGAACAGAAATGATCGAAACAAGAACGATGTCGACACTCTGTCGTTACTCCCGTTTCGTCCTGCCTCTCATTTCACTTCAGTCCACAGCACACAGTCCACGCATGATATCTGTGGCACAACCATCACAGCAGGCTCGATCACCTGGGTCCATCAGCCCCATCCCAGTGGACGACGCTGCAGAACAACCCCCCACACCACAGCAGACGGCAAGCGGCGTCGTGTTGCACACCGTCTTTGGTGAGGCAGGCCAGGACAAAGAGGTGCACCCCTTGCTGCAGTACAGGTGTGGGGGTCAACGGCTACACATGTGCACCCACACATCCACACACCGTGTTGTGTGTAATGTATAGTGTACACACCACTGTACACCACACCCAGGGCTGCCTACCCAGAGTCCATATGGTCCAAAATCCACAAGGCTACCCCACCCACATCCAACCATGCACGTCCGGTAGCAGTTGACATTGGCATTGGCACGGGGCGTGGTGCCATTGAGTTGGCCAAACGAGGGTTTCGTGTTATTGGCGTGGAGTCATCGAGCAATTTGATGGCCAGCACACACCACAGTGCCGCAGAAGCAGGGGTTGCGGTTGATCTCGTCCCCGCAACACTCGAGGTGGGGATGTGATGACCATGTGACCATCTACACATGTACACATCATCCACACCATGCTTCATTGTCCATCATGCATGTGCACATCCATGCTTTTCATTATGCATTGCTGCCCTGTACATACCAAAAATAAAATAAATACTTCTTTACCAAGTATATTACTATGAAACTGTCCCCTCCTCCCCCCAGGGTCAATTGTTGGCTGCTCACTCAGCAGATGTGGTTACCATCCTGCATGGCCTGCATCTTGTTCCCACCACTGCCGCACTCAAAGAAGCACACCGCTTGTTGCGACCAGAGGGTGTGCTGGTTGCTGCATGGTATGCTGGTACACCTATGTACACCTATGTGGTACATGTACCATGCATGCTGTGCTGTTGTGTTGTCATGCACGCACATGTACCATGCATGCTGTGTTGTCTTGTTTGTCATTACTTGTCATGCACTATGCTTGCTCCTCACCTCCCCCATCACTCTACCCCCAGGAACGACCGCGACCTTGCCTCCTCCTTTATACTAGAGCTCGAAACCCTCATGGAGACCTTCAACGCAGCCTACTCCCGACACCTCAAACAACGGGACCTGGCACACTGGGGGGAGGCACTGCAGCAGGAGGGCCTGTTTCGACTGTTGGAGTATAGTGTGCATCCCAACCCCCTGCATTTGAGGGGTGCGGCACCACTGTTGGATATTTTGGATTGTCTGACATTTATGAGGCACTCCAGGAGACCCAGTGCAGAACGGAGGGCCCTACATGGGCAGGTTGTGGAACTGGTGCACAGGTATGTGGTGTGTGGTGTGTGGGGGCAATAACACATGGGGTGGTATTTGGTTTGGTGCTGATGTGGTACTATATCACATGTGCATACAAAGAATGACACATCCAACAAACACATATTTCAGCCACAAACACATATTGCACCTGAAAAACACACACACACACACACAACCCGTTAGGCATTTTGGCAAGGGTCCCTTTGATTTGCCACTGGAGACCAAGCTGTTTTTGTTGAGGCGGGATGGTACCAAGGAGGAGGATGCCAACCCACCTCGTGGAGCTGCACCCAGTTTTGTGCCCCCTGAACCGTTGCCAGTGTAGGAGATATGTGTGTCGTTTTTTGTGTGCGGGGGTGCATTCTTGACATCACAAGAGTGGATGTCCCCCTTTGTACCATCATCATCATGTGTAATTTTTTTTTCTGTGTATTTTCACGCTGTGGTGGTGCTTTACTGCCCTTTCCTCATCATCAATCACTGCTCGTGCAATGCTGATATGTGCCACGGATGGTTACAGCAGTTTCTTGGTGAGCCACCCCAACATCTTGGCAAACAGTGCATTGATGGGAGGAGGTACAATGTTTTTCAACAACACAGATGCCACTGTCACGACCACGTTGACTGTTAGATTGCTTGCGTATCGTATGCCCTCCACGAGCATATCACCAATCTGGAGAGTGGATGTGGGGATGCTGGTCCTGCGGGGATGGGCCGATGTATGGCGATGATGTCCCCCACCACGAGCATACCGTGCATACAACGGTTGATGCTCTGCACACCAGAGGGCGTACCCATCTCCATGCCCTCACAAACGTGGTTGCTGCACCCATGACTGTGTCTGGGAGTTGGAAAAATATGGAACAAAACACACCAAGAAACAAAAACACCAAAAAACACCCACAATATCGTAAGCACATATCATGTTTGCATCGTGATTACAGTATGCTATTGCATTCAGTACAACGCAGTAGACTAGCAAGTCGCTTTGCTGCAGCTGCGTGGGTGCATGGTAGTCATGGATGCCCATCATCAACGTGCTACCTCAATCGTGCTGCTTCCTGTCAATCAAACACCACATTTTCATCACTGCAAGAGCAGGATATTGCTGTTTTCAAAAGTATACTAGGCGATACAGGCGTGCTGACGGACGATGTTGCCCTCGACGCTCACAACCGGTATGTGCCACCCCAACGCTGTGTGTTGCTGCCATCACCACCTTGACCCCGTGCACACAACCCATAGTGATTGGATGGGCAAGTATACGGGTGCGAGTCGGTGCTGTCTAAAGCCCAAAACCACAGAGCATGTGGCTGCCATCCTCCGCCACTGCCATGCGCGCCATCTCGCAGTGGTGCCTCAGGGGGGAAACACGGGGCTCGTTGGTGGCAGTGTACCCATTGCTGATGAAATTATCCTCTCCACAAGCGCCATGAACATTCATGCATTTGATCAGGTGTGTGTGTGTGTACAATTGGGGAGCATCATCATGATCATCATAATTACCTTGGTACTTGAATATGTATTTCTGTATCCCATAAACCCACAACACCACGCACTCCCCCATGTAGACAAGTGGGGTTGTTGTTGCCCAGGCAGGCTGTGTATTGCAGTCAATAGACGATGCTATAGCAGATGCGGGATTCACAGTCCCCCTTGATCTTGGTGCCAAGGGATCTTGTCAGATAGGGGGCAACGTAGCCACCAATGCAGGTGGACTGCGATTGCTGCGATATGGCAGCTTGCATGGGAGTGTGTTGGGAGTGGAAGTGGTGTTGGCGGATGGGAGGGTGTTGGACTTGCTTTCCACGCTTCGCAAGGACAACACAGGGTATGTTTGGGATTGTAGGTGATTGTGATTGTATGTGTGGGTGTATGGGTGTATAACAGCACACAATGTGCAACAGCGGCGGTGGGAGCACTGTGTATTGGTGGTCACATACCCATAGTACACCCAACATTGTGCCCATGTTACACACACCCACACCCACCCACACCCACCCACACCCAATCCAGGTATGACCTCAAGCAGCTCTTCATAGGCAGTGAAGGGACACTGGGAGTGATAACCACAGTTGCCCTCCAATGCCCCCCCCGCCCACAATCCACACACGTTGCATTCCTCGCATGCTCCACATTCCAACACGTACAGCACGTACTCCATGCAGCAAAACGCCACCTGGGTGAGATCCTCTCTGCAGTGGAGTTTTTAGATGCGTGTTCGTTGACCATGGTGTTGACCTACATCCCCAACACTGTCAACCCACTACCTTCTGCAGCTGGCACACCATTTTACATGGTTGTAGAAACGTCTGGTAGTAATGCACACCATGATGCTGAAAAGATGGATTTGTTTTTGCAACATGTAATGGACGAGGGGTTGGTTGTGGATGGGACCATGGCGCAGGATGATACACAAGCTGCGGGGATATGGAGGGTGCGGGAATGCATTAGTGAGGCTCTGAAGCATGCAGGGGCGGTGTACAAGTATGATGTGTCGTTGCCGACGGAGGACATGTACAGGTACAAAGGGGGGGGTCCAGTGTTGAATTGGGTGTCGTTAGGGGATGTTTTCCTAGCTATCAAAACCTAAGCTATCAATACACCTGCCTGCACACATACACATACATACACACAGGTGCGTCGAGGACACGGCTGCACACCTTGCGTCGTTGGGTATGGATGTGGGAGGGCCCCATGGAGTGCAGGTCATGGGGTATGGGCATGTGGGGGATGGAAACCTGCACCTCAACATCTCAGCGGGGGGGTACACAGATGCACTGAGGGGGGCCCTGGAACCCTGGGTGTATGAATGGACAGCCAAGGTACAACCTGGGGGGGGGTATACATTGATGTTTATTTTGTGCAAACGTGTGTGTCTATGCAAGTGTGTCTATGCATGCAAGTGTGTCTATGCATGCAAGTGTGTCTATGCAAATGTGTCTATGCAAACGTGTGTGTCTACGCAAAAAGGTACATGCATGCACATGTGCGTACAAGCACCTCATCACAACACACAGTGCACCAACACCCCTCCTCCACAAACACTATCACAGCGGCGTGGCAGCATCAGTGCGGAGCATGGTATTGGGGTCATGAAGACGGGTGCGCTCGGGTATTCCAAGGCACCTGAAGCTGTGACCATGATGCAAGGAATAAAGCACCTGTTTGATCCCAAGGGCATTCTCAACCCGGGCAAGGTGCTTCCTCCTTTGTGAAGAAGAGTTTTTGCGTAAAGTACTGCGGAGTTTCCACGCAACTATTTGTCTGCGGGAGAGTATTTATCTTTGGGGAGCATTTTTTGCGGGCAGACATCCGGGTTTTTTAGCCGTTGCCCATGCACACCAAATGATGTTGCCCATGCCAAAAGAAGATACGGAAGATAGCAGTACTGAAGATAGCAGTACTGAAGATAGCAGTACTGCATATTAGGGAAAACACAGCAGAAGAGATTATTGTGAATAAACACAGCAGAGAGCACCGTGAAGAAACATAGTACAAGAGAGCATTGTGAAAAGTTTTATGTAGTAGATGTGCCAAATAAAGTCAGACAGCAATAAAGACAGACAACACACTCGGTGACAACACATTGGAAATACAACAACACACCACACACAGACACACACAGGCATGGACGAGCAGGAACACACCATTGTGCGTACAAACCATGTAATTGTGATCAACGCACGTGCCAGACAGAAAAGATCAACAGACTGCATATATGTACTTGACGCACTGAAAACAACATGGAAAACAACACAAACAACAACACAAACTTGGCTGTTGTGGCACATGACCACCACATGCTCGAGAGGGTTCATGCTTGAGAAGTCATCAATCATGCGTGAGAAGTATCAATCATTGTCCTCAACATTGTCTTATCATTGTCCTCAACGTACACACATCCTTCAATACACATATCCCTCATCCTCATCACCCTCATTCATGAGTGCGTCCACGTCCTCCTCAATCTGTGTGAAAGACACGTATTAGTGTAAAAGACACATATTAGTGGCATGTGAGAGACATGCCAGTGATGGGACCCCATTCCACCAAGACATATGAGAGCAACAAATGATGTATTCAACATGTCATGAACACATGAAGTATTCAAATCATAAATGTCATGGTCCATTTTATGCACACTACACAACTGCATACTACACAAGCATACACTACACAACCACCATCATTACACCCCCCCCCCTCCCACCCCCACCCACCCCACATACATCCTGCAAGTCGCCATCCGGTGTCTTTGCAAGTGCAATTATTCTCTTTATTTCCTCTGGCGGCTGTACACTGGTCACCTCAATCTGCAGTGCCTGGTCATTGTACTCCAAGTACCCCTTGGGTAACCCCTTTTGAAACCAGGGATGCTCCTGAATCTCCGGGATGCCCAACCGCACATCCGGGTCTGTGACTAGGATTTTATCAATCAAGTCTCTGCATTCGGGGGACACCTGTCTACTTTTGGGGTATTCGAAATCTGCTTTGAGGATGCGTTTGAGCATGAGTTGACACCGATCAGCCTCCTTGGCGGTGCTTTGTCTGTCACTGGAGCGTTCAAATGGATACCTGGGGTGTGGGGGGGGAGGTGTGTGGTGGTTGGAGGGGGTGGTGGGAGGTGTGTACATGTGGGAGGGTGTACATGTGGGAGGGTTGATATGCATGGTGTATGCTGTGTCATGTGTACCATGTGCATACACACACACACACACACAAACCAGTCCAACACACACCTAGCAAAGAGCATGACAAAGAGCATGACGCCTGCACTCCATATGTCGGCCTTTTTACCATCATACCCCTCCTTGTGTGCAATGACCTCTGGTGCTGCATACGCTGGTGTACCAACCTGTGTGAGGGTGGTTTACATATGAGGGTATACAAATGGAAAACACGCGGTTTGTACAATACATGCTGCACAACACGTGTGCACATTGCCAGCACACATACTGTTTCCACATACATACACCCCCCCCCATCAATACACCTGGCTCTTTGGCATGGAGTCGAATTGCTCATGCTTGGAATACCCGAAATCACAAATCTTCAACAGTGGCACACGATTGCCATCCAAGAGTGTGTTTTCAAGCTTGATGTCACGATTGACAACATTGCGGCGATGGCAATAATCCAATGCCACCACCAGCTGCTGAAAGTACCACCGTGCCTCTGTTTCGCTGAGGCCTCCCTTGGCAGACACGTGATGAAACATGTCGCCACTGGGTGCATACTCTAGCACGATGGCGAGGTACTTGGGGGTGAGGAAAACGCCCTTGAATGCAATGACATGGGGGTGGATAAGCGATCGATGGTTGAGAATTTCCCTTTCTACATATTTGGTAATGTTGCGCCCTCGCTCCTGTTGTGTTTGTGTGTTGTGTTTGATGTGTTTGTGTGTTGGGAGGCATATGCAACACCGTGTGTGCAATCCCCCGACCCACCAGGAACTTGATTGCAACTTTCTCTTTTGTTTCCAGGTCGAGTGCAAGCTGTACAAATCCAAATGCACCAGCATTGATGTCTTGCAGCTTGTGATAGCGAGGGTGGTTTTGCAATGGATTGTCTACCAATTGTTTGCGTTGTGACATGGGGTTGGGGACGCTTAAACGTGTCCCACGACTGTGTCTTGCTGTTGCTGAGTGAGTTTGCTGTTATTTGACTTGCACGTGTTGTGTAGGCTCATGTGTTGCTTGGGTCCAAACCTGGGCTGTGTTTTTTTTCCTGCGCATTGTACGCGTTTTGCAGCGCGTAGGTTGCAAAGGAACAAAAAGCAGTCTTTATCTCTTCACACTATTGTGCACCCTTTTGTGGTTGCCCACGATCATCATCAACAACACTCCATCAGCCATCACTTTGCAATACCATCCTGTAAGCCAATTTGATACCTTGTACGCAATTGCAATAGAGTGTGGTTTCATCAGCATATTCAGAACATTTGATCAACAGCACGTGAGCGTGTAGATCGTGGTTCGCAGCCAGAACAACCATGCAAGCTCCAGTGGCTGTGATCAACGCCACAACAAAACGTGAGCATGGGAAAAAGGCGCAGTTTGGCAACATCATGGCGGGAAAGGTGGGTGATGCATGAGATGGATGGTGTAGATATTGTGCAGGCCATCATAATCATGATGCCTTGTTGTGTACACCTGATGCAGGCTGTGGCGGACATTATTCGCACCACGCTGGGCCCCAAAGCCATGTTGAAGATGTTGCTGGATGCCAGTGGCGGTAGGTGGTGGCTCGATGATGGGTGGTTGATGATGATGAAGGTTCACTTGTTGTTCTACACACAGGTATTGTGATTACCAATGATGGCAACGCCATCCTGCGTGAGATTGATGTGTCACACCCTGCAGCCAAGGTATGTGAGGGGTCCTGTGTGTGGGTACAGGGTACAGCAGCCCGTGCACCCATGTGCCCTGACAACACACATGCATGCACCCTTTCAACAGTCTATCATCCAGTTGAGTCGCACACAAGATGAGGAAGTTGGTGATGGAACCACTTCGGTCATCATCCTTGGTATGTGTGTGTGTTCTTGATCCTTGAAGACGTCTTGATCATCAACAACATCTACCATCCAACACAGCTGGTGAGATGTTGCATGCAGCCGAACCATTTTTGGAAAACAACATCCATCCCACGGTCATTGTACGTGCATACTTTAAAGCGCTGGAGGATGCCGTCAAGATTGTGGATTCCATGGCATTCCCCATTGATGTGCACAATCGTGAGCAGATGCTCAACATAGTGCAGAGCTGCATTGGCACCAAGTTTACCACACGCTTTGGAACGCTCATGGCGGTATGTTTGCGCTATGCCATGGTGGTTGGTGTGCACACATGTTTACTTCAACCACCATTCTCAGCATCTGTGTAGCACATCATGATCCCATACACCACACACAAATCACCCACACTCACCACCAGGAACTTGCACTTGATGCAGTGAGTTGCGTTACAGTTGAGCTGGGCAACGGGCAGCGTGAAATCGATATCAAAAAATATGCCAAGATCGAAAAGATCCCTGGTGGTGCGATTGAGGATTGCCATGTGCTCAAGGGTGTGATGATCAACAAGGATGTGGTGGCACCTGGACGCATGCGGCGCCGCATTGAAAATCCACGCATTTTGCTGTTGGATTGTCCATTGGAGTATAAAAAGGGTGAAAGTCAAACAAATGTAGAACTCATGAAGGAATCTGATTGGTGCGTGATGGGGTGGTGGTGGTGAGGGGGCGTGACACATGGGTGCAACCTGATCATTGCCACGATGTATACACCCTCCCCACATATCCACACCCTCCCCACACAATCCCCCCCCCCCCCACACACACACAGGGCAACCCTTTTGAAAATTGAGGAGGAGTGGATCCAGCAGGCATGCAGCACTATAGCAGAGTTCAAGCCAGACCTCGTCATCACGGAAAAAGGACTCAGTGACCTAGCCACACACTATTTGACCAAAGCTGGTATCTCTGCCATTCGTCGATTGCGCAAGACGGATAATAATCGTATTGCACGTGCATGTGGTGCAACCATTGTCAACAGGATTGACGAGGTAGGTGGGGGGTATGGTGTGAGTGTGGTTGTATGGTGCGTATTTTGTGTGTGGTGCGTGTGTAACAGGTGCATATGCGCAGATCGATCACCACCAAAGCACCTCCTGTGGTGCTTTGCGTACATGTTCCATATGAATTATGATCATCATGTGCCAACAAAAACACACAAATATAGAAGCACATGTTCACACGCACCCCCTCATGACATACCATGAAAACAACAGCCCCTCAAACAACACCCCCCCCTCTCTCTCCCACACACATAGATAAGAGAAAGTGACATTGGTACCAATGCAGGTTTGTTTGAGGTACAGAAGATTGGGGATGAGTTTTTCACATACATAGTGGACTGCAAACAACCCAAAGCGTGTACCATCATGCTGCGTGGTGCAAGCAAGGATGTGTTGAATGAAATTGAACGCAACCTACATGATGCTATGGGTGTGGCAAGGAACGTGATGCTCGACCCACGCCTTTTGCCAGGTGTGGTGGTGTGACGGGATGGGATGGGAGGGGGTATGGTGTTATGGGATGTGGTGTGGTGTACCATTAGTAGTGGATGTGTGATGTGTGCATTGTGTGATATGTGAAAAAAAATGTAGATAATAAAGTTTCCCTACATGCCTACACATACAAATCCCTCTCTGTGCACATACAAACCCCTCTTTGTACACTCCCTCCCCCCAAAGGTGGTGGTGCAGTGGAGATGGCAGTATCAAGGGGCCTGACATCGCGTGCCGCCTCCCTCGAGGGGGCCCTGCAGGGCCCCTATCAAGCAGTGGGGCAGGCACTGGAGGTCATCCCACGCACCCTGGCACAAAACTGTGGTGCAAATGTGATTCGTACATTGACCAAGTTGCGTGCAAAGCATGCTGAGACGCCACTGTGTGCATTTGGCATTGATGGTGATAAAGGTAGGTTACGGTGGTGGCTGTGCAGGTGTGGGTGGTTGAAAGTTGTGCGTGACATCAGGCATGTGGTAAAGGTGGCATCAATGACAGAGTAAACACACGGGTGGATGGTGCATGTTGTACGAAGACACAAACACATGCTCTATGAATAAGAATACAAGCGCGGTATTTCCCGCGCACCACACGCCGTATTTCCCTACACACACAGGTGTCATTGCTGACCTGCGTGACTTGGGTGTATGGGATGCATATGCAGTCAAGGTGCAGACACTCAAGACTTCTGTAGAGGCAGCCACCCTGCTGCTGCGCATTGATGATATTGTGAGCGGCATCAGCAAGAAAAAGGGGCTGGCACCTGGACAGAGCGCACAGCCGACTATTGAAGACCCTGATGCAGTGGATCCTGAAGCCATGCTTGGTGAATAAGATGGTGGTGGTGGTGGTGCGTGTTGTTGGGACGAGTACCATCGTTTTTGCTGTTTCTTTTCTTCCTTTTTAATATGGCAACAGTCACAATCGTACCGAAAACAAAATGCAGCTTTCGGGGATGCAATTGCCCCTGGGACACACCAACGTACTGCACGCAAACAAGCAACAATGTCGAACAAGATTGGGTCGCAAAAAAGTTGTATGCGCAGCAAATAGTGCAGATGACAACAGATCAAGACTACAGGACACACGTCGTGCATTGATTATTGGCTCTGGGGCACTGGGGGCATGGACAATGGGTATGTGGTGCACATCTGCTTGGCATTGCTGATGTTCGTGTGACACATCGTGGTTTTGTCTCTGCACAGGTGGCCTGTATGGATGGTCTGGGCGTGTACTTGCATCTGAAGACCTAAGCAAGCCCCTGGCAGGTATACGGTTGGATGTTGGCCCCACTTTATTCACACGTTGACGATCATCCAACACCCACCCCAATCTAGGTAGCAGCAAAGACGTGTTGCGCTCCCTAGAACCACGTGTGACAGACCTGACACTGCCCAATGGGCTTCGGGTATGGGTAGTAATGGGCTTACAGCTTGATGTTGTTATGGAGCGTCAAACACGCAGCACCTGTGCGATTGTCACCATATCAGCTACATACCACGTATGCTCCGCCCCAACATGCACCACCCCAATATGCGACAGGTGTTGACCCTGGAGCGTCGTGCTGCACCTGTGGTGTCCTGTATGACATATGCTGATGTAGGAGCATACCAAGAACAGGATGGGCAAACAGGTAGGCCGTTGTTGTGTATGATGTACATTAGGGCGTGTGCGTATGGTGCATGATATACATCACTCATGACAGTTGTGTTGCATGTCTACAACATCACTCACAACATTGTTCACCACTAACCCCACCCCCACCAGGCATTGCACACTTACTGGAGCACATGGCATTCAAGGGCACACAGCGCATAGGCACCAAGGACTATGCTGCAGAAGCTACCCTCCTTGATGCCCTTGATGGGGCCTTTTATGCTCTGAGGGATGCCCAGGCAACAGGGGCCCCCATGACAGACGTGGTACGCCTGGCGAGGGAATTTCAACAGCTGCAGGTGCGAGGGGGTTTGTTTGTGGGTGAAATGCGAGGGGGGATTGTGGGGGGGGGGGGGGGGGCGCATGGTACATTCATTGTGTACATAGTGTATTGTGCAAGTGTGTCCCATTCCCATCCTCATGCAAAAATACTAGGTTTACCCATATTGTACAGTCACATACTAGGTTTACCCATATTGTACAGTCACATCCCCACACAAACCCACACATATCCACACATCTGTACATTCTTATACACCCACATGCACCCACATGCACCCGTTCACCTCCCCACATCCCCCCCCACAAATCCCCAACCACCCGCACCTACAGACCGAGGCGGATGCCTTGAGCATTCCCAATGAGTTTGGAGCCCTTTTACAAAGAGCAGGAGGTGTAGGTCTGAATGCAATGACATCTCATGACTCAACAAAGTACTTTGTAAGCCTACCTGCGAATAAGCTGGAGCTGTGGTTTGCACTAGAGGCAGAGCGATTTAGGGCCCCTGTGTTTCGGGAATTGTATAGTACGTGGGGGTGGGGTTGTGTGGTGTTGTTGTTGTCATTGGGTGATGGTGTTATTGTTGTTTTTGTCATTGGGTGATGGTGCTGTTGTTGTTGTTGTCATTGGGTGATCACTTTCACACCCACCCATTCACACACACACACACACAAACACAGGTGAAAAGAGGGTTGTTGCAGAGGAAAGGAGGCTTCGTGTGGATGCTGCACCATTGGGTGCGTTCAATGAAGAATTCAATAGGAAGATGTTGAGGAACAACTATGGACGACCAGTCATAGGTGCGTGTGGAGATGAGAGTGTTTTGGTGTGTGTGTGTGTGTGTGTGTGTGTTGGGTATACAATACAGTATACACACCTCGAGTACACCACAACCACACAGTGCCTGATACACACACCACCATCATTATTATAATCTATGATCTCTCTCTATCACTCTCTCTATCACACCACAGGCTTTGAGGAGGACGTGGATCGCATTGGTCGACGTGAAATACAAGCATTCTTCCAACAACACTACACACCCTCACGCCTCACCCTGGCAGTGGTGGGGGACGTCAACCCAAGCACTGTACGACAATTTGCTGAGAAATACTTTGGTGGGTGGCAGCCTGCAGGTGGTGGTCTTATTGGTGGCGGTGCTGGTGGTGGTTTTGGTGGGAGTGGTGGGGCTTCCAGGATGCTGGCGACCACACCGTTTGTGGGTCAGGGAATGACAGGTTGGTGGTGTTGTGGTTGTGGTTGGTTGATTTGCGCATGGTCATCATCATGGTGATGGTTGCACGTTGATTTTCATCCACCCAAACCCTGACCCCACCACCACTACCCCCACTACCACTCCACCACTACGCACACACCCACCGACACTCCCCCCCCCCCCCCCCCCCCCCAAATCCCCCAACAGACCCAACCACCACCAGGCTCAAGGGCCTTCCCCCCACAGGGCCCCCCACCGGGGGCCCCCCCGGGGGGGACATTGACACAGCACCTGGGGAGGCAGCCCGCCCCATGCAGCCCCTCCCTGGGGAGTTGAGGGGGCGCAGTGAAGCCGGGCCATTGGTGTACATGGGGTTTTATAGACGATCAGCTATGGCATCATTGCAACAGTCTGTGGCCCTGGATATGATAAGGTGTGTAGGGGGAGGTGTGGGGGGGGAGGGAGGGTGTGTACCTGTGTGTATGTGTGTGTGCTGGTGTACATGTCAAAACGAATACAGTGTTTGCCCAATCATCAATGTGGCCTTGTATGCATCTCCCCACCATGCGTTGTCCTCTCTCCACACACACACACATCCTCCCTCTCTCCCCCCCCCCCCAGTGATCTCCTCAGTGGTGGCCGCACCTCCCTCCTCTACACAAACCTAGTACAGCAAGGCAAAGCACTCAGCGCCCAAGCCGTCTCCGCCTACCCCGCAGACAGACACCCCAATGTGTTTTTCACCTATGGGGTACCCACCAGGGATGGGCCTCTAGGTGTGTTGGCGAGGGAGGTCAAGGAGCAGGCACAGAGGATAGGGGATGGGAAGGGGCTGGATGAAAGGGCGTTGGAACGCCTGAAAAAGGTTTGATGATGGGGGGGGAGGTGGGTGGGCGGGTGGTGCTTGTGGGGGGGTATACATGAGGAGGGGAGTGTGTGTACACTGGCTTGTGTGTAGAGCATGTGTGGTGATGATGATGTTGGTGGTCATGAGAAACACATGACGGTTGCATATGCAAGTAGACACATGCACACAACATACACACAATAACCTACCAAGGCCAACCGAGTGGATTTGCTGAATGTGCTGCGCAGCAACAGCAGCATGGCGAGTGTGCTGTGTACCTACACAGCATTGAGTGGCTCGTGGCAGAGTGTGGTGGAGGAGCTGCAGCTGGTGGAAGACATGCAGCTGGGGACACTGCAAGCAGTCGCAGGTGAGGTGTTTCGAGAGGACAATCAATACATCGGGTATGTGGACAAGTTGTGATGACTTATTTTTGGTAGAGAGTTGAGATACATAATAGTAGACAATTGCCTAGTTGAACAATACATGTTCCAACAATATACCTTGTATACTATCTAGAACCAGTAACACAATCCTTGATTAATGATCGGGAATGGTTGACGTTCCCCGGCAAACGGCACAACAAACTGAGTCTGATCACACATAAACAGACAACCAGCAATGTTTCCCCACGCCACAAACCGGCGAAGGGTGGACATGCGCGGAAAATCAGCACATGAAGAAAGCATACAAGATGTTCTCCAGAAGTCTCGTCTAGAAAGAGAGCGCAGACGCATTGCCAAGGAGCAAAACAAAGCATGTACCACTATACAGGTACTTGAGCAGTAAAGCAAAAGTTGGGTTGCATAATCAACAGCGCTGAACCCATCAGGCTGTTGTCATACATAGGCAGCGTGGCGTGGATACAGCACACGTGTGCATCTTCTTGCAGCACGCAAGCAGGCATGGCTGTCACAGTATGGAGCACACGGCCAGCTCGCATCAGGGTAGGGAGGCGAGGTGGTGATACCACATGGCTGGTGCACATCCTGGTCCAGCACATTATGTATGCATACCTTGCTTCGTTCACCCACCCCTTCCCCCCCACACACAGTGCTGATATTGCTCTGCAAGCATCCCTCCTGCGTGACCTACCACTGGTGGTATACCCTGCCGATCCATCTCGTGATGGATTGTTGAGACTGGCATCTGTGTGTCGCTTGGTGCTGTCTACTCTCACAGTGCATGGTGTGTTTGGTGTGTTGTGTATTGTATATGTTGTGCTCATGTGCACTTGATCACCGCATTATCCAGTCCCTCAACACCCCACATCACCTATCCCCTCAACACCCCTCCCCCACAAGGTACCCCGAAAGTATGTGCCATGGCCGACCACCCACCCCTCCACCAGACCATGCAGCTACGTCGCCTCAGCACCCTCCTCTCACTAAGCGTGCAGGCCCTCATAGGCCATCATGCAGTGCTGCAGCCACAGCTGGTGGTGCCCCTGGGGGGGGTGGGGGTTGGGGGGGGGGATGCTGTACACGCGCAGCCGCTCCTGGCCGTGGTGGTGCGACTTGTTGGTAGGTTTGGGGGGGGTTAGGGCTGTGTGGGGGGCTGTGGTGTGTAGTGTGGTTGGTGGTGTGGGTGTACATGGGTGAAACTTGACTCGGTGTTGTGCATACAAGGCACGTTTTACGTTCCATATTCCACCCTCCATTCCACCCTCCATTCCACCCTCCATTCCACCCTCCATTCCTCCCTCCATCCCCCTCGTGGAGGTGTGTCCCTCCACCATCCCATAGACAGTCCCCACACCACCCCCCACCCACCCCCAGATCCTGCATCGTGGCGTGATACCCCCAAACCACGCCCACCAGTGGTCAACGGTGGTCAACAAGCCAGTCAACAAGCCAGTCAACAATCCACACCACAAAGCAGCACCACCCTTGGTCCCTCATGTACATCACTTGTTGTCTCCATGGCTCAACAAGGGGTGCTGCGTATGCTTGCTGTGCTTGTGGAGGATCTCTGCCTGCCATCCCCATCCCCATCCCCATCAGTATCTCCATCGACTGTACCATCGACTGTGCCATCTACAGTACGATTACAGCAGCAGCAGCAGGATGTTAGGCCGAATGCTATTCAACAAGTGACGACTGCAGTGGTGGTGCGATGCTTGCAAGCGGGACAGGTGTGTTTTTGGTGTTGGGGGGTGGGTGCACCTTCTACACCGTCATCATCATTGTCAATATCCACCATTACCACCACACACACCACCACCACCACACACACCACCATCACCTTCACAGCACCACATACTCACTCCACACCTCTGCACACTGCTCTGTATACCCCTCCTATGGTCACGATGCCCCCTACTCCTCCCCCTTGCTGGGCGCCTGTGGCAGCAGTGTGTGCAGTGGCTCTCCCCTCTCCATTCTTCCACCCTCATTGCGTGGCTCCCTGGGAGGGGCCCTGGGAGGGACCCTGGCAACACTCCTCCATCCACCCACACATGGGGTGGGGTGGGTGGTACAAGGGGTGGGGTGGGTGGTGGGGTGGGTGATGGGGTGGGAAAACGAGTGGGGAATGCAGTGTGTATAGTGGAAAGTAGGTGTCAGGCGGCATGTGCATTGGCACTGGTGGGTAATTTGACTGAAGCTGCTGTCCAGGTGTGGTGTATAGTGGTGTGCTGTACAAGCGTGTGCTGTCCAGGAGTGTGTATGTGCTGTTTATGTGTTTCTACACCAATACATCACCATGCACTACCCACCACATTGCACACCACATATGTGAACAACAGTAACAGCATAACTCCCTTATTCAACAACAACAACATCCCCCTCAAATAATAACAACAGGCCCCCAAGGATGGCAGCAGGGCCGCCCTTGCTTCCGATGCTCCCCTCTTGTTTCATTTTCAATCCCTGTTGTTGCAGCTCTTGACATTACTACCATTGACAAGTATATTTCAATCACAAACATCACCCATGGCAGTTGACGTATGTTGTGTTGCTGATGGTGGTGGTGGCGTATGATGGTGTATGGTGGTGTATGGTGATGGTGTATGGTGGTGTATGGTTGTGATTGTGTATAATGAGTATGTCCATGCGCCACCCCTCTTTTACACACACCTCCCCGCCACCCCCAAAAAATACTACAGGATGCAACAGACGACGACGACAACGAAACCACCCCCACCCCCACCCCCTCCTCCCAAAGCCCCCTCCCATGGGAGGGG
>VFQP010001349.1_pt1 | contig 33504 bp, 38 predicted proteins | sample 3512351 | NCBI WGS metagenome assembly VFQP01 (sample SAMN10412372, study PRJNA504923) | tailings metagenome | isolation source: Relicate 1 Philex TSF1 revegetated site | place: Philippines: Tuba, Benguet | collected 2017-08-29
TGGCGGCGGCCGCCGCCGCCGCCACCGCCGCCGCGTTCTGCATCTCCTGCTGCAACCTCTGCTGCTCGATCTGCAGCTCCTCGAGCTGCCTCTGCACCTTGAGCCGCTGCTGCTCCAGCTCCTGCTGCTTCTGCTGCAGCTCCTGCTGCGCCTTTGCCGCCGCCAGCTGCTGCTGCGAGGCGGCGCCGTTGCTGCCGTTGCCGCCGCCCGCCGCCGCGCCGTTGGCCGCCGCCGCCGCGCCGCTGGCCGCCGCCGCCGCCAGCTGCGCGCCCACGCCCAGGCGCTCAAAGTACTGCGCGATGACGCGCTCCACCGTGTCGACGATGGCCTGCGTCTGCGACTCGACCTGCGTCGCAGTGGAGGCGCGCGCGCCAGGCACAGGGTACTCTCTCTTCCGCACGTGGGCAAAAGGAGCCACGCGCACCCACCACCACCACCTTCCACACACCTCGATGTTGACCGAGTCGCCGACGCTCTTGATGCCAAACACGGTGACGCGCAGCGTCTCTGGGATGAGGTAGATTGTGAAGGAGTTGTCGTTCACCTCGCCGACCGTGAGGCTGGTGCCGTCGACGGCGATGAAGCCCTTTGGCAAAATGTACTTGACCCAGCGCGGGTCGGACAGCGTGATGGTGACGCGGCGGCTGTTGGGCAGCTGCTCGATCTGCGTGATGGTGCCCGTGCTGTGCACGTGCCCCGAGACGGCGTGCCCGCCGATCTCGTCGCCGAGCTTGGCGGCCCGCTCAAAGTTGACCACGCTGCCGGCGCCCAGCTCTCCGAGGTTGGTGGTGCGCAGCGTCTCCATCATGATGTCGAACGAGAGCTGGTCCCGCTGCACGTCCGTCACCGTGAGGCACGTGCCGTTGACCGCCACGCTGGCGCCCACCTTTACCGTGTCCACCTGAGGCCGCAGGTGTGAGTTGTGGCAGGTGGCAGCGAAGCACGCCATCAGCTTAACCAGCCTTGCGCGCGGCGTTGGTGGACTTGCACCTTTTGGGCGGAGCTTTGGGGCGGGCGCAGCGGAAGCGGCCAAGGCACGCAACAACGACGCACCTTGTTGGGCGGGAACTTGATCTTGATCTGGCTGAACTTGTCGGTGGACTCGACGTCCGTCACCTGCGAGCGCTCCAAGGTGCGCCGGAGTGAGAGCGGGTGGGCCGGAGTGTTCTTCCGGCGGCGTGCGCCCGGCGGGGCCAATCGCACCGCGTCACGCTGGCTGCGGCCCACAGGGAGAGGGCTGTGAGGTGGTGGGAGGCTGCTGTTAGCGATGCTTGCAGGGCATCGCGTCCCCGAGGGCGCCCTCTGCGCGGCGCGCCCTGGCAGAGGGTGGCCCGCGAGGAGCGGGCGTCGTTGCGCCAGCCGCCACCCTCGCGGCCTCCAGGCGCCAGCAGCTCACCTCAGCGGTGCCTTGGACGATGCCCGTGAAGACCATGTTTGGAGTGCTGAGCGGCCGGCGCCGCGGCTGCGCTGCGAGACTGCCTCGGGTGCTGGTGGTGGTGGAGGGGACGAGGAGGCCCACCGGCAAGGCGCCGACGTGACTCAGGAGCTGCGGCCGCGCGTGGTGCGCGTGTGCGTGATGGCTGATGCATTGCGCCGCCGGCGCGACGCCGCTCCTTGCTGTGAAGGCGCTCCGGGTGGCTGCAAGAGACCTTGTTCGGCCGGCGCCCACGCACTGCTGCCAGGACCCCTGGGCGCCCGATCGCCCCGCCAAGCCGTAGCCCGATTTCATCGCGGCTCGCAGAGGTCCTCCTGCTGCTGGGGCGCTCTGCGCGCACACTCAGCATGGACGACCGGGCTTTGGGCTCGCGCCCAGCGAACGAGAACGCGTACCAGAGCACCACGTCTCCTCAGCCTCATGCCATCATCACCACCATCGCCACGGGCAGGCGCCATGGAGCTGCCCCATTGCGCGCCCAGCTAGCGGCCAGGGGTGGTGTCAGGCTCCTGTTGCGCGAGTCGCGCAGCGGTGTCGCAGGCAGCATGCCTGTCTTCACGTGGCGCCGCGACTCCAAGGACAGGAGGGAGCCTCCCAGCGCTGAAGGTGAGGCGCGCTCCTGGGAAGCGAGTGTGTGCTGCGCCTGGCTCTGGGCAGCAGGCCGCGCCCGCAAAGCGCCACGCGCAGCGACACGCGATGGAGTTCCGCGTTGGTGGAGCCAGCGAGCTCTCTTGATGCGCGCGATGCACGAGCTGCATCGACGTACTCCCGCACGGCATCAGCCGGCGATCGCCCGCAGGAGCAGGCAGGAGCGGACGAGCGGGGCTCGTCACTGAGCCGATCTCGCTGCGCGCTGCGTGTCCCGAGCGCAGAATTGCGTCGCTCTGGATCGCTGAACGCGCCGGGCACACAGCCGTGGTCCACCGGAGGCGCGCCCGCGCAGCAGCAGCTCAAGCAGTCGCCAGGAGGATCGAGCAGCAGGCCGGGCACGTCCAGGCTCGCCAGCGGCAGCACTGGCGCGCAGGCGGGGGGCTTCCTGAGCGCGGGCGGTGGAGCGGCACTCTACCGACCCGCCTCCTCGCACGCCGCGTCGCCGACTCGTGAGCGCTGCTGGCTCATTTGCGCTGCTGCCTTGCGCGCCGCACGCCCGTGGCGCTGGGGCTTGCAGGGCACGCGCGCTTTCCTGAACGCGGGGCACGCGGGATGCGCGCGGTGCACGGCACCTCACCACACCGCGCTCTGCGTGGCCCTCGCAGGGAGTGGCTCGCTGCAGCACCACCGCAGCCAGTCCCCGGCGGCGATTGGCTACGATGCGGGGCGCCCCTCCACCGCCGCCGGCAGCAGCATGGCGCGGCAGCACGCCAGCGCCGTGGCCGCCTACCTGTCCAGGCCAATGTCCAGCGGCAGCCTGGGCACCAGCACGCAGCAGCACGAGCTGCACCAGCAGCACCAGCTGCTCTCCACCCGCCTCTCCAGCGGCGCTGCGGTACGTCCCACACACATGCACACACCCGCGTGCACCCGCACACGCTCACCGCGAGGCTCACTCCACACCCACACGCGGCGCGCACGGCTGTGGCGCAGGGCCACGGCCACGCCGCCGGCGCCGTCTACCTGACCAGCAGCTCGCGGCCAGGCAGCTCTGGCGGCCCGCGGCCAGGCAGCCTCGGCGCCGCCTCGGGCAGCGGCCGCCAGGCGGGCGGCGTGGGCTCGCGCTACAGCGGGGAGTTCTTCAGCAGCGGCAGCAGCCCCTCGGCGGCGCGCACGCCCTCGGTGGACACGCTGCTGGCCAACGTGCAGCTGGGCGCCGGCGCGTCGCCGCACCACCACCACGGCGACGCGCCGCCGCCGCACGCGCACGCCTACCACCCGCAGCAGGCCTGGCAGGACGGCGGCGGCGGCGGCGGCAGCGCGGGCGGCGCGCAGCCGGCGTCGCCCAGCGCCGGCGTCAGCGCGCGGCTCCTGGCGGGGCTGGGCGAGGCGGGCGCACAGCACCCGACGGGCCTGCCGCCGCCGTCGCCCTCGCGGCTCAGCTCCAGCCTCAAGCTCATGCCCAGGTCCAGCTCGGCAAGGCAGGAGCAGCACTCGTCGCTGCTCGCCACGCTCATGGTCCAGCAGGTGCGCCCGCGCGGCCAACAACCGCCAAGCTTGCACGCTTCAGCATACTGCGGGCAGGCACGACGGGCGGTGTCCCCTACACACGCTCCCTTCCACCATGTGTGGCCGCCGCAGGTGGGAGGCGGGGACCCAGGCAGCCCCATGGCGCGCGGCATCATGTACAGCCCGCCGGCCTCGGCGGTCGGCGGCATGCGCGGCGCCCGCAAGGCCTCGGGCAAGGCGGGCGGCGCGCACGGCAGGGGCGTGCTGGGCGGCGGCGGCGGGTCGGCGGCCTCGTCGCCAAAGGCCAGCTACTCGGCGCGCCCCGGCACGTCGCACGCCGGCGCCGCCCGCTCGGGCGGCTCGCAGCTGCACGGCCCGGCGGCGGCCGTCGCGGCGGCCGCCGCCGCCGACCATTTGCTCCAGCGGCGCTTCAGCACGGGCAGCGTGGCGGGCAACCAGCAGTGGGCCGAGCACGTGGCGGAGCAGCAGCAGCAGCAGCAGCAGCAGCAGGCGGCGCGCCTGGCGGCGGCCGCGGGGCACGGCGTGGCGGCGGTGGGGTCGCGCGGCGGCGGCGGGCCGCTGGCCGAGGGATGGGGCACGCTGACGTGCGTGCGGCCGTCCACGGCGCACGGCTCCAACTTTGCCCTGGCGTTCGCCGCCGAGTCGCAGCAGGAGTTCTCCTCGGCGCAGCCGCCCGGCGGCGGTGACCCGGGCGTGGGGATGGCCGTGCCGCCCATCCAGGCGCCCGCAGCGCACCACCACCTTCAGCAGCAGCACAACCAGGCGGAAGAGCCCGTGTCGCCGGCGGGCGCCGCCTGGGCGGCGCAGCGCCCCGCCTCCTCCTCCTCCTCCTCGCCGGCGCCGCCGCACGCCGACGCCGCCTGGCACGGCCGGCCGCCGCAGGACTGGCCGCACGCCACGCACTTTGTGGCGCACCCGCCGGGGCGGCCGCCGCCCGGCGCCGGCGCCGCCGGCGTGGGCCCCACCAGCCCGACGAAATCCAGCCGCACGCTGGTGGCGCCGCCGGCGCAGCAGGGGAGCGGGTCGGCGGCGGCGGCGGCGCACGCTGCGGCGGGGACGGCGAGCAGCAGCGTGCAGCAGGTCGCGTCACACAACTCGGCGGCATCATCGTCCAAGGGCAGCCACGCGGAGCCCACGCAGCCGGGCGAGTGGGGCGGCAGCGGCAGGCAGCAGCACCACCACGCTACGGGGGGCCACTACGCGCCGCAGGCCCGCGAGCACGCGGCGCAGCAGCAGCCGGCGCACGCGGGCCAGGCGGACCACCACCAGCACCAGCACCAGCAGCAGCACCACCTGGCCGCGTCGAGCGCGGGGCAGGGCAGCGGGTCGGAGGCCATGGCCAGCGCCGCGTTCGACGCGGTGAGATACAGGACGTTCCGGGCTCGTTTAGTGAGCCGGGGCTACGATTCACGTGCCGGAGTCGGCGCTTGCATACTCGCCCTGACGTGTCTGACTGTGTGTGCCGGGCTCCGAAAACGCAGGTGCCGGCGCAGTCGAGCTCCGTGGACGAGCCCTCGGCCCACGCCGTCGCTGACGCTCGGCAACGCAGCGCCTCCACCTCCGCCGCCGCCGCCACCAGCAGCGCCGCGAAGCAGTCACGCGGGCAGCAGCAGCAGCAGCCACCGGCAGCGCAGAGTGGCGCCGGCGGCGGCCTGGCGCAGGGTCCTGCCGCGCCGCAGCCCGCTGCCACGTCCTCGTCACAGGGCGCAGGATACAGCCGTGTTGCTGCGACGGGCCAGGCGGGCAGCACTGCAGAGCACCTCGCGCCGGGGGCCGGCGCCGCGGCAGCACCAGCGGCGGCGCAGGACGGCGGCCGCACGCACCACCTGCACCCCACAGCGTGGGGCGAGCAGGCAGACAGCCAGCAGCGGCCGAGCACGCCGGCGTCCTCCCAGCGCCCCGGCAACGCGGCGACTCCGCAGCCCTACGCGCAGGCTCCCAGAGCAGCAGCGCCGCCGGCTTCGGCATTTGCCAGTGCAGCCAAGGCAGAAGCAGCCGCCTCTCCCTCCAGCACTCCTCAGCAACAGCAGCAGCAGCAGCTGCGCCCGCCGCCGCCGCCGCCGGCAGAGCTGCCCCAGCCCCCGCGGCCGAGCACCGCGACGCACTACGCCAAGGCCGCTGCCGCGAGCGGCGGCTCGCAGCAGCAGCAGCAGCACCACGACGGCAGGCCGGACTCTGCGGCGCCCGGCGGCAAGGAGGGCGAGTCGAGCACCAACCCGCTGCACATGTTTGTGAGCCTGGCCAGCAAGCGCGTGCCCGTCTACCCGCCGCGGCTGCCCCACGCCGTGGACGAGGGCACGCTGCTGAGCGGGCACATCAGCACCGAGCACACGACGGCGCTGCCGGGCTACGCCGTCGGCAAGGTGATCGGCGAGGGCGGCTTCTGCCAGGTGAGACGCTCGTCGACGTCGTCGCCCGTGCGCCGCGCTGCCCAGTCGTGGTGGATGCGGTGCGACTGGGACGACCTGTGGTGGGTCGCCGCTGTGATCGGCTCCTTGTGCAGGTGCGCCTGGGCGTGCACCGGCTGTCTGGGCGGCGCGTCGCCATCAAGGTGATCGACAAGGCCAAGCTGGCGGACGCCGGCGAGGCGCGCCGCATCCAGCGCGAGATCCGCGTGATGCGGCACCTCAACCACGAGTGCGTGGTCAAGCTGTTCGAGGTGGTGGACGCGCCCACGCTGCTCTACCTCGTCATGGAGCACGCGCCGTGCGGGTCGCTGCTCGACTACGTGCGCTCGCGCAAGCGCCTGTCCGAGGAGAACGCCGTCCTCGTGCTCAAGCAGATCGTCGCGGGCCTCGTCTATTGCCACCAGCGGGAGGTCGTGCACAGGTGCGCGCTCGCTCTTCGGCTGTGCTCTCCACCGCCGTTTGCGAAGGTTCGGCCTGCCCGCTCCCGGCCTTGCGCCGCCGCGACCCGGCTCACCCGGATGCGCGCGGCCCGGTGCCCCCGCAGGGACATCAAGCTGGAGAACATCCTCTTGGACGCCAACAGCTGCATGAAGCTCATCGACTTTGGCCTCAGCGCCTTCTTCATCCCCGGCAAGCAGCTGCGCGTGCACTGCGGCTCGCCCTCGTACGCCGCGCCCGAGATCGTCTCGCGCAAGCACTACGACGGCCCGCCCGTGGTGAGCACACACACGTCTTGGCGCACTGCCGCCAGCGGCGCCAACAATGCACGCGTGGAGAGCGCAGGCCGGGGCGCCCAGGCAAGTCGCCCTCGCCACCTACAATGCGACGCGTGCGGCATGTCCACCCGCGCGCCGCCTGGCCCTCCGCAGGACGTGTGGTCGCTGGGTGTGGTGCTCTTCGCCATGCTGGTGGGCCACCTGCCCTTCCACTCCTCGTCGGGCAACAAGCAGGAGCTGTGCGCCAAGATCATCGAGGGCAAGTACAACTGCCCAGACTTTGTCTCGGCGCCCGCCAAGGACCTGCTTTCCAAGTGAGTACGCTGGAACGACGAGGGACGGGCTTCTGTCCCCGCAACGCCGAGGACCAAAACACTCCAGTCGTGCGTCAGCGTCAAGCTCAGCGTGCACAGCGGGGCTCGAGCGCGCGTAGAAAACGTGTGCGCATGCGCGCCGCCGCCCCGCAGGATGCTGTGCGTGGAGCCCAGCAAGCGCATCCGGCTGGACCAGATCACGCAGCACGCCTGGCTGGCGCAGGGCGCCGCCTGGCAGCCCATTGGCGCCAGCGTCTACATGGTCCGCTGCGACCTGTCGGCCGGCTTTGTCTACGCCGACGAGCAGCTGGTCATGGAGCTCGAGGCGGCCGGGTACCAGAGGCAAACCATCCTGCAGGTGAGCCACCCTTTGCGCTGTGGCAGTGTGCGTGCTTCGTGCATCAAGGGAACGGGCCACCGCTCGCGCTGGTGGATGAATCGCGGCCGGGTCTCCAGGCCACGTAAGCGTGTGTTGCTTTTGCGCTCGTGCGCGGTTGCTCACGCAGCACTTGCTGGCGGGCGACGCCAACTACATCACGGCGGCCTACTTCCTCATGGCGGAGGGCAAGGTCGAGGTGATCAAGCGCATGCGCGGCGCGCAGGCGGCGCACCGGTACATCGCGCGCGCCGCGCCGCCCTCGTCCGGCTCGCAGCCCGCCTCTGGCGCTGCGGCGGCGGCCGACCACCACAGCGCGGCTGCGGGGGCGGGGGGGCCGCTGACGTCGGCGGCGGTGGCGGCGGTGGCGGGCGGTGCGGGCGGGGCCATCAGCACGGTGGCGGGGCGCGGGGGGGGGGGGGTGGGGGAGGGGGGGGGGGGGGGGGGCGGTGGCGGCGGCCAAGGCGTGATGCATAAGGCGGCGGTGCTCACTGCTGCCGCCAGACAGGGGCGACAGATCCTGGGTGTAGAGAGCATAGGTGTGCGCTTGGCGGCAGGTCAGGAGTGTGTTCGGCGCAGCTGCCGCACGTGTACGTTCCCAGGGGCTGCTTGTGGTCAGGTGCGTTGGTTCTCTGCAGGCATCCACGGCTCACCGAACTTGCTTGAGCGCCTGCAGCCCCGCTCGACTGGAAGACTCTCTCATTCTTGCCCGGTGGCCTGGCAGAGCCTGACGCCCTGACGACCGTGATTGCTCTTGCCACTGCACACTTTGAGCGACTGCAACCCGAGTCCCGCACGGCATGACCCCTTTGCACGCCGGTCATCAGAAGAAAAACAACAACAAGCCGCGGCCAGGTCAGGCGTACGAGGTGGACGAGGCCACCCCACACCTCTCGAGCAAGCGCCGTGCCAGGTCCTCCTTCTCAAACACGTCGTCGCACCGCACGCCCCGCTCCACCAGCATGGCCTTGAGCTCCCTCGCCCTCAGGCGCATCAGCTCCTCGTACGACTGACGCACGGGCTCCCACGCCCCGCCGCCGCCCTGCGCCGCCCCGCCGCCCCCCGCCGCCTGCTGCCGCCCTGAGCTGGACGCGCCCTGCCCCGCCCTGCCGCTGGACGCCGACGGCCCCCGCTCCTCCCGCACACTGCCGCTGGCGGAAGACCCGGCGGTGGCGCCCGAAGCGGCGCCCGAAGCGCCAGCCGACGACGCGACGGCGTCGAGGTTGGAGGCGGACGAGGCGACGGCGCCGCGCACGATGCGCGAGACGGCGTCGCCGGCGGCCGTGACGGCGTTGGCGCACGAGCGGTAGGGCGAGCGGCGTGCCGGTGTGGCGTCGTGCCAGGGCAGCGCCGCGTGGCGCAGCCACGTGACGATGGCCACCTGCGGGCACGCCGCCAGCTCCCCCCGTTGGCTGCACACACGCGAGCCGCACAGCAGGTGCCGCGCGTCGAGCGCTAACAAGCGCCCGGCCTGTGGATAGATATGTCGCACCTTGCTAGCGAGGCGCACGGCGTCATCCGGCGTGTCGCCCGCCGAGCTGAAGAAGGAAAGCAGCCCAATCTGCGCGGGGCAAAGCAAACACGCGTCACCACCGCACGCCCTCGTGCACATGTGGGACCCAACATGGCGGTGCGCAGGGACCCTGCTGGTGGCGCTGGCCGTGAGGAGCAAAGCGGCGCAAGGACCGTGGGCACACATGCCCGATCATGTCGAGCGCAGCACCCCGAGCAACGCACGCCAACGCCCACACCCACACGCGCCTGCTTGTCCAGGAAGCCCAGGTGCCCGGCGCCCTGGAGCGTGCAGCTCCAGACGGGCCCGCGGGCCGCCGCCACAAACCGCTGGAAGTTGGAGCCCTGCGGGATCATGTCGCCGCCGCTGCCAGCGCCCACCACCAGCACGGGCAGGCTGCGCGGGGGCGCCGTGCACTTGGACAACCCCGGCAGCGCCGACGGGTACCCCTCCCCTGCGCACGGGCAGGGCGTGCGGAAGGGCTCCGCCATTTTGCTGCCGGCGTGAGTTGTCCCGCACGCACGGCAAGCGGTGTAGCAGCTGTGGTGCGGTGGCGGAGGGAAGAAGCGAAGAAGCGGCGACGTGCCTGGCGGCGTCATGGGCGTGTTGTCGACGGGGTCGAGCAGCATGAGCCCCTTGATGCGCCGGTCTGGCAGCTCGGCCGCCAGAAGGCAGCTCAGCTTGCCGCCGCGGCTGCGCGCACGCGGCAGCCGGCACGGCAGTTTTGGGGTGAGGTGCGCGCCACGCGCCGACGGCCACACTGGCCCACGGTCAGTTGGCCCCGCCCTGCGCCACCAGTCCCTTGGGGGAGCGCGGCCGTGCGCTCTGCTGGCCCACCCGCGTCCCGCCTTGCCACGACGCTCCTCTGTTTTGAGAGGCGCAGGGCCTGCTGCTCGCGGGCCAGTGCGGCCCAAGCGCGTGGGCGCACCTGTGCCCCAGCAGAACGGCGTCGGCGCGGCTGATGAGCGGCCGCAGCTGCGGGTCCTCGCCCATGCACGTGTCGAGGATGCGCCGCAGCGCGCCCACCGTACCCACGTCCTCCATCACCTCGTTCAGGTCGTACAGCACCGCTGCACAGCAAGAGCACGCGCCACACGCCATCATCGCCGTGACCGTGTCAGGAGGAACCAGGGCTGCGGCGCCGCGCGTGCCCTCTGAGCCAGGCGGCGCCAGGGGTGGCTTGCCACGGCAGCGCTCCGAGGCGCACCTGCGTAGCCCCAAGAGGCCAGGTGCTTGGCGTAGCTCTCGAACAGGGAGGAATTGAGCAGGAAGCCCGCAGAGATGATCACCAGCGGAGCGGGGGACGGGGCGCCTGCGCATGTGCAGGTGCCCACCCAGACGCCATGTGTGCGCGTGTGGGAGAGGGCCGGCAGGTGCAGCAGCTCGCGGTGCACGCGCGCACGCCGCCTGGCGCCACACACAGTGTCCATGGCGCGCACCGACGGGCAGGAGCACTCGCAGCTGCGCCGTGACGGGCAGCTCCACCGTGCCGCCGACGTTGATGGTGATTGGGTTGAGCTCCATGGTCTGATAGGGCCCCAGGGATGAGTACTCGGCGGCGGTGACGGCCTGCGTGCCGCTGCTCGCGGCCGCGCACTGGACTGCGGGCCTCCTGCTCCGCCCAGGCCGCCGTGGGGACCAGGATGGCACGTCATGACTGAGGCCACAGCTGTGCGCGCCAGTCTGGCTGATCACGGCAGCCGCAGGGAGCGCGTGGTGCGCTGCGGCCACGCTCCTCGGGCCTGGGTGGTGCAGGCATAGCGAGAGGACGCCCTGGCACCACGAGCTCGCCGCCTGCTGCCTGTGGATGCACCGCGCGCTGTGTGGTCGAGACGCGAGCGTCATGCTGCCTGCGCTGCTTGAGCACTCTGCGCGAGCGCAGCCGAGCACCCAAGCCCCAGGTCTCCATGAGCGTGCGCCTGAGCTTCGAAGCCGCGTGGTATCCCCTCAGGCACGCGCGTGCATACACGAGCGACGCATTGCGAACGCATTGCACATCACTGCCAGCCGATCCCGCGTGCCCACACACATCTGACTTCGCACAACAAGTCATCACGGGATGGCCGCAGCACCAGGTGCGCCAGCGCCGCAGGCTTGGCCCCGGCGCTTTAGTCAGAAGCGAGCTGCAGCTGCTGTGCGGGTCCCCAGGTCCCCAGCGTCGCAGGCGTGACTCCGCATGCCTGCCGTGCCGTGGCTGAGCACGCGCAGGCCAGCAGGCGTCCACCAGCAGTGGGACGCAGCAGGGAGAGTCGTTCACCATGCCGTACTCGATGACGGCGGCGTACGGCGAGGCGCGGTTCGACGAGGTCTACCAAAAGGCGCTGCTGCGCAAGCGGTGAGGCGGCCAGGCACCGGCACGTGGGTGAAAGTGTAGTGCGCGTGTGGCCAGCATCCGGCATGCACCAGGTGGACTTGCCTCGTGCGGGACTGCGCCTGGTCCCGCTGACCGCCGCCGCTGCCGAATGGGGAGCGACAGTCGCCACGTGTGACGTGCGGTGTACGCGCAGGCTGTTTAAGGAGTACGTCATTCGGCACCGGTTGCTGGAGCGGCTCAACGAGGCCATAGAGGTGCGCGCACATTGCGGTGGCGCACCCCTTGCTTGGCCCCCCGCCAGGACTCGCGGAGGGCCCAGGGCCTCCTCGTCTCCTCGGTGCGGGCGCAGGCGCTGTACGATTGCGACGTCCTGCCCGAGGAGCCCATGGACTTTGTGGTGGCCTACCTCAAAGCGCCGCCGCCCAACCGGCCCACGTCGGCTGGGCGGTCAGGGGTCACGGCAATGGTCGGCCAGGCTCCCGTGCAGCCGCCTCAGCAATGATGTTGGGCGTGCTCCTGCTCCTGCGTCTTTTCCTGCTGCTGCCTGCTGCTGATGGGACTCTTTGACATGATGATCTGCCGTGCCAACCACGGCAAGCCGTAGATCTCCGCCGCCAAGCTCTCTTGACGGCCAGCAGCGAGCGCTCACAAAAATGGATTGCACACACAGCGCCTGTCGCTGACCAGGGCGATGGCGCTGGCGAGGCAGCGCGGCGCAGCTCACGCCGCATCGTCCGGCTCGCTCTCGAACGCCCAGCCAGCTCGGCAAGCGGCGGCTCACCTGCTGCCGCGACGAGGATCCTGCCTTGGCTTCGCTCTCGTGGGCTGCTGCTCCATCGTGCTGCCGCTGGTGAGCGCGGCAGGAGCAGCTCGCCCTCGTAGGCGGCAACACGCGCTCCTGCGCCAATTGTGACGCCACAGGCATGTGACGCTGAGTGCAACACCGCAGACGCTCCTGGCGCTGGCCTACTGTCAGAGCCCTGCGGCCTGCGGCCGTGCGCCGCGCGCGTCCACCTGGTGGCAGCAAGGTGAGGAATGGGGGCTGCGAGGGACAGCACGCAGCAACTTGGTTGTGGCTCTGATGCCGCGAGGTGGCCAAAGCAGCAACAAGGGGCGGGACAGGCGGCACACACACCGGACGCACATTGCCGTTCGACCTGCTCGCAGCGAATCCTTTCAGCCTCTACACGCTCTGCTGGATCAGGAGCAACATAGCCAGCATCGATGAGGTGAGAGAGCTTTGTCCTGGCTGTCAGGACTCACACAAGGCGAGCGGAACGCGCCAACGGTGGGCGCCACTGGTCGCCGCGTCGCAGGAAGGGACCCCAGGCGGCCAGGGGAGAAACGCCACGGTGGCCAGCAACAGCAGCAACGCAACCACAGCCACCGCTGGCTCTGGCGGCAGCAGCGCGCCACCACCACCGGCGGGCGCAGCGCAGCCGCCGCCCGCCACAGCGCCTCAGGCAGGCATCACGCAGGAGGAGGTGTGGGCCAACCGGCGCGCAGCCAACAGGCAGCGCCAGCGCCGCGTGGCGGGCGATGCGTACGACGAGGTGGAGCTGCCAGAGGACGCACGTGACGTGGAGCGCATCCTGGTGCGCCTGCCTTGAAGCCAGCCATGAAGCCAGCCTGCACAGCCTTGCACCCCCAGGCGCGCCCGGTGCAGGCAAGGGAATCATTTGCCTTGGAAGCCCTCGTCGCGTGCTTCCGCCGCGCAGAGCCACCCGCACTACGACGAGTGCAACGCCTGCAAGGTGTGCGTGCCGCTGGACGTGGTGCGCGGCCACGCACGGGCGCAGGCGCACCCCGCCGTGCGCAAGGTGCACGTCTTTGAGGTGCGTTGCAGAGCAGCACGGGCCGCCAAGGCACAGCGCCTTGGCCGCTTGGCAGCCAGCCATCTACAGGCGCCCACACGCTACGTCTCTCGCTCGCCCGCAGACGCTGGATGAGGACGTGACGGTGGAGGTGACACCCAGCATGCACAGCGCGGCGCCTGCCAAGGCCGCTGGCAGCCACCCCGCAAAGAGCAAGCACGGCGGGCGACGGCGCCTGCAGCAACAAAGCAGCTGGCGGCAGCACTTCGCTGACGCGGCGCTGCCGCCCAGAGGCGACGGAGGCAAGGGGGCTGCGGCGTGGGGCCGGCAGCCTCGCGCGCATGGAAGCACGCAGGGCGCCAAGGGCTTGGGTCGGGGGAGCGCTGGGGTGGCCGGGGGCGACGCGGCGGGGCGCGTTGGGCGAGGCAGCCGGCGGCGTCGGCGGCAGCTGCAGGCTGCGCCAGCATCGTTGTCAAAGGGCGGCAAGGACGAGAGCGTGTCGGACAGCTTCTTCAGCGTCAAGGTGCGCCTCTTGAGCTCCCTGCGCCGAGCCTGGCCTCTGAACCCGCACACGCCCAGAGGAAACTGGAGGGACTGCTGGAGGGCAGGGTGTGGCGTGGGTGTGTGCACCCCGTGCGCTGAGGTGCGCTGTGACATGGCGCGTGGCACGTGGCGCGTGGCAGGGCAAGCTGATCGACATCCGCGGCATCGCGCCGGGTGACACCAAGGCGGGCCCCCGGCGGGCGCTGCCCAACTGCACCGTGTGCTGGGGCTGCACGCACACGCTGGAGATGATGGCGAGCGGCAGCGTGGTGGCGGGGTCCTACTACTCGCACGAGCCGGGGGGGTCGCCCAGCTGGCTCTTCAGGTGAGGCGGGACACGAGCAAGGGGGGAGGAGTGAGATCCAGTGCACGCCCACTGGATCAAGCGTCTGCCTTTTGCTGTGGCGGGCTCAGGGGGGAAGCTCGACATCACCAGGGGCAGGCGCACCGTTCGCTCGGCCAGCCGCGTGAACAGGGGGGTGCAAACGACGGGCACCTTGTCATGCGTGCTGACGTGCGCCTCCCCGCCCTCGCCCTGGGCCCCCCCTGCAGGGTGCGCAGCAACCGCACGCGGTCGGGCTGGGCCGTGGTCAAGACGTGGTGCGTGCCCGTGCGCAAGGCCAAGCAGCGCGGGCTGGCCATGTGCTCGCCGCCAAAGGTCTTTGCCCAGGTCAAGCTGCTGCTGGCGCAAAACAAGGTGCGGCCCACGCTCCTCAGCTTGCTCTCTCCTCCCCCCACCCTCGGTGGAAGGACAGCACCAACCGCACTCTCCCGCGCCCGCGCGTGGCCCACCTCGCTGCCGCGACCACGATTGCGTGCCAAGGAGGGCACCACGCCCAGCGGCGCTCGCGGTAACGCGCGCCGCTCGCCGTTTGCGCCTGCGCCTCCTCGGCGCAGGTGATCCGCCAGTGCGGGCTGGACGGCGTCGTCCCCACCATGTGGGTGGAGCCCGTGCGCGGCGTCATCCCCGGGCACGGCTTCCGCATCGACTGGCTGGGCCTGTGGGCCGACGTGGCCGACGGAGTGTCGGTGCAGAACATACACGTGAGAGTACGCGCCGGTGGGGGAGCGTGTGTTCGGCCTCTCTCCCTTCAGGCAGCTGCTCCCTTGCATCATGGCGCTGGCCTTTGGGCAGGAGGCTGTGAGCGTGGTGCCAAGGGCCCGGGGCGGCGGCCCGACGCACCGGCCGCTACACACCCCACGGGAAAGGCGCGTGCTCGGACCTCCTCCTCCTCCACGGCGCGCAGGAGTTTGGCAAGCCGCGGACGCCGCCTCCCGTGCTGCTGGACCTGCTCACGCGCAAGGTCAACCGCACCGAGCTGCTCATGGTGGCCGTGTTCGACGTGCTCACCTCTCAGTGCGACCGGCACCAGCAGAACCTCTTCCTCACGGAGACGGGCAAGGTCTGGGCCATCGACAACGACCAGGTGCGAGCAAGCGCCGCGCGTTGACGTGAATCGTGAGCAACGACGTCCCAGTGCACGTGCGCCGGCGGGTGCGGCGGCAGCGCCCGCTGCCCCGTGCGTGCGTCTCGCGTCGTCTGTGCCGGCCGCGCGCGTGCTAGCAACCCGTTGCCGACCCCGTCCCGCCGCGCGCCCTGCTGTTCCTCGCAGGTGTACGGCGTGGCGTGGCGAAAGTGCGGGTTCGACTCGATGCTGCTGCCCACGACGCAGAAGCACACCATCAATGCCAACGGGTTCTTCTTCGTCATGAAGTTCCCCCCCAAGGCGAGTCCTGGTTTTGCGCAACCCGTCCCCCTGGGCTGGTGGGAGCAGCACTTCCACGTCCCGACCACCCGCGTGCCCGCTCGCAGAACCCGCCCAAGCAGCCGGCGCCCATGCTCAACCCTCTCCTGCTGCTCGACTACCGCTGCCACGCCGAGGGCGGCGCGCTGGGCACCTCGTTCCCCGGCCGGCTGACGCAGTGCATGCGGCACGTGGGCGCGCTGACGCCGAGCCAGATCCAGATCGAGTACGGGTACCCCTCGGCGAGCATGGCGCAGGCCATCCGCAACCGCTCGCGAGGCAAGTGCGGCATCTCACGAGGGCAGGGGGCACAGAGCAGCAGCTTATCTGCCCGCGTGCCACGTTGAGTTGCTGCTGCCGTGCCGGCACGCGAAGAACAGGGCAAGGGAGCGCTTTCGCCGTGTGCCCTCCTGGCCCTCCCTCCCAACGCAGACCTGGTGACCAAGGGCTTTGAGTGGGCGCTGCTCTTCAGCCAGCCCGCCAACCAGCCGCAGCACCGCTACAAGGTGGCGCCGGCCTGCTGCGGCATGCGCTACGAGGAGAAGGCCAAGAGGTGCGCTGCATGCGTCTTTCCCGCTGAGGCGGGCCGTCCATGCCCCGCATGCAGCTTGGACACGTGCCGCGGTGTGGCGCGGCTCTTTGTGCTTGCGGGCGCAGGTACCATTGCGACACGCCGTGGAAGCAGGTGGCCGACCTGCCTTACGGCAACCCCTGGCACGGCGGCCCATGGCACGGCCCGCCCGGAAAGGACACGGGAACGTACAACGGCAGCACGCTGGCGCTGTTTTGAGCTGTGTGCGACTGTTCATCCTCACGCCACGTACGTCGTTAGAGTTTAGGGTAGGGTTATTGCCGCGCGCTGCAGGTGCAGCCCCCCATTCTTTCGATCAGTTCCAGACCGCTGCTGTTCGCTCGTCCGCTCTCATTTCATCGCTTGGTGTACACTCAGCAACCACGCTCCGCCGCCGGCAAAACTGTCCGCGCACCGCTCGCACACATCGAAAACGCACAGCGCTCCGCAACGAGGAGACGCGTTGGGATCACACGCTGCTAGGACCGCCGCCCGAGGAGGCCGTCACGGTGATCTCGGGCACGCTGTCCAGCACGTTGCTCATCTCCTTCTCAAAGCCAAAGCGCGCGCGGTTGGAGCGGCCGCCCACGTACAGCGTGGTGCCCTCCTGCACCGCCCACACTTGGCTGTGGCTCAGGTAGCTCACCAGCACCGTCACCATGAGCCCGCCAAAGCCTGCGCAGCAACCAGAGCGTGCGGATGGCGTCGTCACGCCGCCCACCAGACCGATTGACCTTGCGCGTGCGGCGAACGGGTGGCAAGCGCGACGCACCCGCGTAGACGAGCGGCACGCCGGGGTCGCTCTTGATCTCGAGGCCCGTGGCCCCGACCACCTTTTCCGCCACCAGCCGCACGCCCTCGACGTCGATCGGCTTGCCGCTGCCGGGCCGCCGCACGCCCACGAACTGCCCCCGGCTGTCGTAGAAGATGACGGACTGCGGGTCGCGCGCCAGGACTGCGCAGGCGCGAGCGCGCGCACGAGAGAGAAGAGGGGGAGCACGTAGCGCACGCCAGTGAGAGAGCGAGTGCGGCCGCACGACAAGGGCAGGGCGAGCGGCGCGGAGTTGCGGGAGAGCAGGGCCACTCACTCGACACGCCGCGGGGCGCCTGGCCCTGCGCCAGCTCCAGCTCGCTGGCCGACGCCACCGGCAAGTAGCTGCCCCACAGCCGCCCGTTGATGCCGGGCCGGCCCTCGAGCGACGCCATCGGCAGCATCACCACGCTGCCCTGCTGCTCCCCTAGCCGCGCCGCCGCTGCCGCTGCTGGCGCCGCCGCGTCCTCCTCTCCTTCCGCCGAGGTGGTCGCCTGAGGCGCCGCCTCGCCGGCGGGGCCAAGCACGCGGATGCCCACGGACGCCAGCGACCAGTCCGTCTGCGCCCGCGCACCACGAACTCAAGCGATTTCCCATGCTGCTCCCGCTCGTCCTAACGCACTGCCTCCGCCACAACTGCCGCACAACGCGACGCTGCTGGGGCCGCACCTGGTACATGGTGATGCCGTTGTAGCGGAAGGGGTCGTTTACGCTGATGGTCTTGCGCAGCATCTCGCGCCCCAGCACGCCCCCCTGCTGCCCCGCCGCCGACGCCGCCTGCAGCTGCTCCGCCGTGGGCGCCGCCGACGGGTCCAGCACGCTCAGGTCACTGTGCCACCACCACCACCACAGCAAGCAAGGTGGACAAGACACAGAAACAAGACGCATCGTCAGCTTCCTTTGCATCCCCCTCGCGACGTCACGAACTGCACTGGGGGCCAAGCAGAGTTTGCGAGCCAGCAGCGAGCAAGCTGCTCTTTAGGGGGTCACCTGAAGAACTGCGCCACCGAGCCGTCGGGCCGGTAGTCGATGCTAAAGCTGTTGACGTGCACCAGCGAGCCGGCGCCCTGCGGCAGGCCGGCCAGCGCGCTGACGGGCTGCAGCACCTGGGACAGCACCACGTCCTCGCCCTGCGCACATGCACGCACGAGCACGCGAGGACGCAAAGCGGCAGGCGTCAGCACGTGCGCGTGACCAGCTGCTCGCATGCGGCAGGACACGGCTTGACGTGGCGCCCGCGCAGACGGAAGCACCCCCGCACGAAAGCGCTCCTGCCCCCAGCGCCCGCCTCCTGCAAACGCAAAAGCAGCCCCTCTGCACGCGTGGTGCGCGCGCGCGCGCGGCGCTCACCTCTGCGAGCATGACGGTTCCCTTGGTGCCGCCAAAGCCGCTGTAGGCGGCGCCGGCAAGCGTCAGCAGCAGCGCCACGTGCACGCCAATGGGCCCGATCTTGCCGGCCAGCCCCTTGAACGCGTACAGGCTGGGGCCCTTGACAAACACCTGCGCCAGCGCCGGGCGGGCAGCGCGCCAGCTTGGCGAGCGGACGCTGGAATGAACGTCAAACCAGGCCGCACGCCGGTAGCGTGCCGTGCCGCCCCGGCCGTGCTGCTGTGCTGATGCCCGTCCGCACCAGCTCCTTTAATCATCAAGCCCCTCCCCTGCTGGCCAGTGACTCCTGGGTCACTGCTGGGTCGGCGGGCCGAAACGCGCCGCGCACCTGGTAGCCGTTGTCGCGCAGCTGCGTGCCCAGGTCGGCCACGCGCGCCCGGGGCAGCACCTCGGCCACGCCGCGCCCCTCGGCGCCCTGCCGCGCCACGCCCACGGGCGTGGTCTGGAAGCGCCACCGCTGCGCCACCTGCGGCGACGCGGCGACAGCGGCAGGACGGCACACTGCGTGAAAGCTCCCACGTCTCCTTCCCCTCGTGGGCGTACGTCGCCGCGCGCTGTTTGCCAGGCGGGAGTGAGCGCAGTTGGCCCATTGGCAGCGGTGGCAGCGACTCGCACCTTGACCGCCGGCCACTGGCGCGTGGTGGTGCAGGCGATGAGCGAGGCGGCGAGCCAGCCCAGGGTGAGGTAAAAGTACCTGTTTACACAGGGTGAGCGGTGTGCGCCACCAGAGGACCACCCAGCCAGCAGGGTGAGGGCGCCCTCTTCTCTCTGTGCGCCGCAGAGCCCCAGCATGTCTGTGTGCTGACCCCGGTCAAGTCCCGGGTCAGACGGCCGGCCCAAGCATGCTTGGTAAACGACGCCGCTGCCGCCTCCGCGCCAGCGGGGCGCCCCACCCCCAGACCCCCACAGCGCAGCGCACCAGGCCGTGTAGATGTGGTCGAGGTCCAGCGCGTAGATCAGCGTGTAGTCCAGGAAGCCCAACACCTTGCTGCCCTCGGGGTAGTTCTGCATGTAGTACTCGAGGCCCTGCACACGGATTGCGCTTGTGGCAACCGTTGGCAACCAAGCCAACGGTGCGGCGCTAGGGATGCGCGCCCCGCAGGCGAGCGCTGCTGACCTTGTTCTGCGGGATGAAGGTGCCCAGCGCTGAGAGGGCGAACGTAGCCGTCATGAGCGCGATGGCGCGGGGCAGGGAGGAGAGGTCGATGAGCAGGCGGCGCCAGAGCACCTTGGCGCGGTCCTGCAGGCCGTCCTGGTCGCCGTTGCTGCTGCCGCCTGGGCCACCTCCGCCGGTGCTGCTGCGTGCCAGCGATGGCGAGACCTTCCACGCTCCTCCTCCAGGCTGCTGCCCTGGTGCGGGCGGCGCGTCGCCGGGCGGCGGCGCCCCGGTGGCTGGGGGTGGCGCCACCTGAGGCGGCGGGAGCGGGCTGGCCCGCAGCGCCCAGCACGCTCTCCTGCTTCTCCGGCACGCGGTGCCAGGCAGTCCCTCTGCGTGCGTGACAAGTGGAGAGGGCGTGGCTGCGAGAGGTGAGGCGCTTGTGGCGGCCTTGGGTCCTTGGTCCTGCCGCGCGGAGTCCGGGCGGAAAGCGAGCGCTCACCGATTAGGACAGGGCGAGGGGCGCTGGTGTGCCACGCGCGATGGACGTGCAGATGGTGATGGTGATGCTGCTGCAGAACGAGGGCGCGCTGCTGCTGCTGCGCCGTGGCACCGCCTGTCGCCCCCATCGCCGACATCGGCCTCATCTCTGCGAGCACGCCCGTGGCACCAAGGAGCTGCAGCAGACGTAGCTTCGTGCCCACAAGCACGAGTGCGCGAGCTGCTCCCAAAAGCCAAGCCCCGACTCCATGCTAAACACAGGAGCACAGGAAGCAGCGCCCTGCTCGATCAACATCAATAGCACGCGAAGCTTCACCATGGTCCGCAGCCTTCAGTCGCCGAGCGCCGGGCGGTCGCGATGCACATCGGCGGGAGTGCCGCAGGCCGGCCACCTCTGCGCGCTGCGCCCGCACAGCCTCGCGCTGCGAAGAGGATGCGCCTGCCGTCACTCGCATGCCCGGTCCTCGGCTCCATCCGCGCGGTGAGGCGCAGCCCGGCGGTGGGGTTGTGCCACTCCTCCTGGCCGCAAACGGGGGCAAAAAGCGGATGGAGCCCTCCACCCCATCCGCTCAGCACGCAACCTGCACCTGCAGGTGTGAAAGCGGGCAGCAGCAAGGTGGTCAAGACAGTGAGGACCCCCAGCAGGCGCTGAACAAGGTCCCAACAACGCTCTCGCCGCAGCTCTACCGGTTCCTCCTCGAGCACACACGGGAGCACGCGGTGCGCATTTCTCGTGAGGGGCGCAGGCGCAGAGCTGCAGACCCAGCCGGCGGTTGCGCTGAGGAGGATCACCGCCCGGGCGCGCTCGCGGCGCGCGCCGCGCGGCAAAGCACCCCACTCAGGCAGCTGAGCTCAGCGCGGCATCCACGCATTCGCAATGTCGCGACGGCTGGAGGGCGTCTCTCCAGCTTGCTGCGTGCCGGGCGCCGTTGCGGAGCGTGCCGCCTCCAGCGCGCTGACCCGCGCTGACACATCACAACCGCGCGTGCCCCCTGCCTCAGGCGCTGGCGGCGCTGCGCCAGGAGACGGCCGAGCTGCACGGCTCGCACATGCAAATCACGCCCGAGCAAGGCACTCTGCTGGCGCTGCTGGCCGAGCTGGTGGGCACCAAGCGCGCCATCGAAGTGGGCGTCTTCACCGGCTATTCCGCCCTCTCGGTGGCGCTGGTGAGGGTGGAGTGGCCCTCCGTTCATCGCCCCTCCCGCTCCCTTCACGCCCAGCAGCGCACTTCTCTCTGCCGGGCGGGTGGGGCTTGTTCACACGCTACATGACGGGTCGCGCTGCTGGGTGGGCGCAGGTGCTGCCCGAGGACGGCATGCTGGTGGCGTGCGACAAGGACGCCAAGAGCATGCGCGTGGCGGCCAAGTTCTTCGAGCTGGCGGGCGTCTCACACAAGGTGCGCGCAGCCTCCCGGCCATCGCCGCGGGACAAGGAGCACGCGCCTCGCCCCGGACGGCCGAGGGGGAGGGCGCTCTCGGCCCTCCCCAGAGCAGAGGGCCGCTCTGGGGAGGCGGGCAGAGTGGTGGCCGCCTCCACCCACTCTGACCCAGCTCGCGTTGAACCTTGGCGCAGGTGCTGCCGGTGGTGGGCCCGGCGCTCGACTCGCTGCGTCAGCTGCTGGCAAAGTACGGCCCCAACAGCTTTGACTTTGCCTTCCTGGACGCCGACAAGCGGCAGTACGACGCGTACTACGAGCTGCTGCTACAGCTGGTGCGGCCGGGAGGGCTCATCTGCGTCGACAACGTGCTCTTCTACGTGAGTGCGGGCACCACGCCACCGCCCGCCTCCTTCGCCTCTTTTCTCCAGCCCTCTAGCACGAGGCCCTCCAGCGACGGGGTGGTTGCACGTGCCCACGCAGCACGCGGCCGCTGCCAGCGTGGCCGTGGCCTGCTGTGGTGCGCCAAAGGCGTGACGCCGTGCTCGTGCGTGCGTGCGCGCGTGTGCGTGTGGCCGCCCTGCAGGGCAAGGTGGCTGACCCCGAGGTGAACGACAAGGCCACGGTGGCGCTGAGGCAGCTGGCCGAGAAGCTGCTCAGCGACCCGCGCATCTCACTCAGCATCGTGCCCGTCGGCGACGGCCTGGCGCTCTGCAGGTGAGCAGCGGGTTGACGCAAGCCACGGCGCAGGACAGCCTTGCTTGGCGTGCGTGCGTGTGCCGCCACGCCCCTTGAGAGATTGCTTGCGCCGCCCTCGCTCCCGTGCGCGCGCAGGAAGCGCGGGTGAGCGCGCCACATGTGCTGGGTGCCCGGGGGCCCCAGAGCGAGGAGCGCGCTGCGCCGTGCCGCAACCGCCGGCGCGAGTTTTGAGGTTTTGCACCGGCGTCGCCGGGGGCGAGCGCCGCCCGGGTGTTTTTGGTGTGTGCATAGTCGGCGTGAGAGAAGTGAGAGGCAGTGTGTGCGCAAAGGTTGGGCCTGTCTTCTCTCCCTGGAAGTGCCCCGCAGACGAGGGCCGCCTGCTCCCCATAAGCGCGATCGTGTGTGGCACGCACCCAGCAGCCGCAGGCGCCGCAGGTCCGCGGGCTTGCCTCTCTGCTGACTCTGGCTCTTTCCCTGGGCTGCTGCGACCTGAACACCGCTCCACCCACACGTCCACGGCTGGCAAGCTGCTGTGCTGGCTGCGCAGCCGGCTTGCTGAGACGCTGGCCCTCTTCTTCTTGTAGCGGTACCGTCCCACGCCCTCGTCTTGTCCTGGGTGGGGAGGACTCATAGACAAAACCCCCCTGTCCTCGTGCGTTTCGATGCCTCTGCCTGGGCGTCCTTTGGCTTTGGGCCCAATGGGGGAGCGGCAACAGTCTCGTTTTGCGCTGGGGCCCTGCTGCATCATGGTGAGAGCGCGTGTGTGTATGCGCTCCCTCTGGCCCCTGGGGTCTAGATTTTTCATGGCTGGTGCTTGGGACAGGTCATGTCGGCACTGTGCTCGCTGCTCTGAGTTCGCCCTCGCGGTGTGCGTGCGGCGGCACCTTTTTCTCGACGACACGCCGCGGTTGCGTGCTGTGCGTGCTGAGCGTGCTGCGTCTGTCGGTGCGCGTGTGCGTTGCCTGGATCCCCACCACTGGGCCGCATCCCCTGAGCCTCTTGAGTTAACTTATTCGCCGCCGCGCGCCCCGGGTGGTGGCGCGCTCTCGCGTGATGAAGGCTCGCCCTGGGAGGACCGCCCCGCACCCGCCACTGCTGAAAGGCCTGGTGCAACGTGCATCGAGAGACCTGCAGCTGGAGCCACTGGTCCAGCTCGTGTGCTTCCTGCACAAGCCCTCAAGCCCGCACCATGCGCGGGAGCAGCAAGAGAGGTCGGAGCAGCGTGGTGCCAACGCCGCGCACCGCAGCGCTCCACACCACGCAGCAGCTCGCCAAGCTGGCTCTCTCACGCTCGTAGCGTTGGTCTGGGGGAGCGATGAGGCTCGTGCCGACGGCGAGCAGCAGCGCGCCCGTGGCGCACCAGGTGGTCTGCTGCGCGCCGCCAGCAGTCAAGGCATCGCGCAGACCATGCGTTGCCGCCCGGGCGCAGGACGCAGCGGTGAGCATTGTGCCCATTGGTGCTTCTCCTCTCCGAGCTCGAGCGAGCAGGACTGCGCCGAGACGACTGCGTGGCCGTGCCGATACACACGCGCAGGGCCCTGATCACGCTTCGTCGGCGTCGTCCTCCGGGCGCCTCCCCGCTGCCGTGTATGGAGGCGTGCTTCAGGCAAGACGAGGAGAGCAGAGATGACTCCTCTGCTGGCGTGCACAGCCGGGGCCCAGGTTGAGCAGCAGCTGCACCATCGCGTTCTGTGATGAAGCCGCGCATTACCGCCCTGCATGCATGGCCGCGTGCACGCTGCCCGCAGGCGCTCAAGGCGTCCAGCACGTCGCGCTCCGACCTGGAGCGCGAGCTCTTTGGCAGCAGCACCAGCAGCGCCCAACAGCAGCAGCTCGTAGAGCCGGACATCCGGGCGTGCACCGCCCAGGTGCGCGCCGCCCGCTCCTGGCCCGAGGCCCGCGACGCCATTGAGCAGGCGCAGCGCGCCGGCGTTGACGGCGCCTTCCTCGGCGCCTGCTTCGCCGCGCTGCCCAAGCTGCAGCGCGGCGCCAACAGCACCACCACCACCACCGCCAGCAGCGCCGCCAGCACCAGCAACAGCCGGCAGCACCACAACCCGTACCACCTGAGCCGCGGCGGCGCGGCGGCCGCCGAGCAGGAGCGGCAGGAGCTGGGCGCGGCGGTGCAGGCGCTGGTGGAGCAGCACGTGGTGCCGCTGGCGCGGCGGCAGCAGCTGGACGCCGCGCAGCTCGTGTCGTGCGCCGTGGGGCTGGCCAAGCTGGGCCACCGCGACGCCGCCGCCTACGAGGCGCTGGTGCTGGCCAGCGTGCCACACATGGGCGAGGGCTTGCGCATGCCCGAGGGCCTGATCAACATGGTGTGGGCGCTGGCCACGGTGGGCGTGCGGCCGCCCGGCGCCTGGCTGACGGGCTTTTGGGATGAGCTGGGCCGGCGCAGCGACGCGCTCAGCGGCACCGACCTGGCCACCGTCTGCTGGTGAGACAACGCTGTTTTGTGCAAGCAAATTCCTTTTGGGGATGGAGGAATGACCCCCCTGCCAGGCAAAACTCCGCGGGGGTTGGGTGTGCGGGGCTTGCGACTGACGTGTGCGTACACGGCGACTCCCTGCGCGCCTGCAGGTCCATCTGCCGGCTGGAGCTCATGCCGCCCTGGGTGAGCAGCAGCAGCAGCGGCGGCGGCGGCGGCGGCGGCGCGCTGCCGGCGCCGGGCGGCGGCGAGGAGCCGGCGGCGGCGCGCGCCACGCTGCTGCGCACCATGCAGCGCGCGGCGGCGCAGCCCAGCGGGCAGGACGCCGCCACGGTGCTCGTGTGCCTGGCCGTGTGGTCGCGCTCCTTCTCCTTCCACCCGCCCGAGCAGGCGCTGGCAGAGATGCTTGCCACCATGCAGCCGCACCTGCACAGGTGAGCCCTGCTGCCCTGGGGGCCGCAGGCAGGGGGCCCGGGGGGCCGCCGGCAGGAGGCCCTGTGCACTGCTTCCGTGCTGGCTACCGTGCAGCCGCACCTGCACAAGTGAGCCCCCCAAGGGGCCCCACCCAGTGCAGCCCTGCATACACTGGCTTCCTCGCGCCCCAGCTGCCCAAGGTTTCCTCCAGAGCGTGGGAAGAGATGAGGGAGGCGCGCTTTCGCTGCACACGCTGGGGGGGGCACCAGACGCGCGCATTCACCGCCCCACTGCCCCGCCCTTCCCCCCTCACACACACCAAAACGCAGGTACCTCCCTGCGGACCTGGTCAGCGTGGTGCACTCGCTCGTGGTGCTCAACGCCAGCCCGCCGCGCAGCTTCTACGCCGCCTTTTACGCCACGCTGCGCGACCGCCTCGTCACCGACCCGCAGCTGTCTCTCTCGGACTTCCAGCGCCTGCTGTGGGCGCTCAGCCGAGTGGACTACGTGCCCTCCCAGGTGCGTGCGCCCACCACCGCCCCGCCAGGGCCGGCCCTGCGGCTGCCAGCACCGCCGCCAAGGGGACGCGCTGGGCTGGGCGCCGCATCCGCGCCAGCGGCGGCGCAACGCGCGCTCCCGTTCCCACACGCTTTGGACCTTTCCCCACCCCCTCCCTACTCCCTGCAGGCGTGGCTCAAGCAGTTTGTCGAGGTGTCGGTGGTGAAGCTAAAGTTCCTGCGCTTCCGCGCGCTCAGCGAGCTCATCTGGGCGCTCGCCTGCTGGGGCTACACGCCCACCGCCGAGTGGCTCACCGAGTGAGTGGGGCCAGGACCAGATCGCCAGGACCTGCACTCACGCACGCCCCGCGCCGCCGCCTTGCAACGCGAGGGCTTGATGTGGGTCGTCGCGCCGCCGCTAGCGCTGGGCCCGTGCCTCACGTCGCGCGTGCTGGGTGCGCCCTTGGCGCCCCGGTGCCTGCAGGTACTTCCGCGTCACGCAGCCCAAGCTGCAGGACTTCAAGCCGCCGCACCTGGCCAACGCCGTGCTGGCGCTCAAGAAGCTAGGCTGCAAGGTGCGCCTGGACTGCCCGCCCGCCCACGCCTTTGCTGGCGCGTCGCCGAACAGCCCGCCTCAAGCGGCGTCCGCGCCCGCCGGCGCCCACCCGCGGAGCCCGCTCCTCTCTGCCCGCACCCAACAGCGGCGCGCCGCTCCTCTCACGCCCGCCCGTCGCCGCAGGTGCCCGGCCCCTGGCTGGAGGCGGCGCTCACCTCCTTTTGCGCGCAGCTGCACGACGTGCGCGCGCACGACCTCGTCACCTTCCTCGACGCGCTGGTCGACTGCTGCGACGACGCGCGCTTCATGTCCCGCTCGGGGCCCGCCATCCTCGACCTGGCCAACCACGCCGCCTCCAAGTTCGACGTCTGCGACGCGCTGCTGCACGCCAAGCTGCTGGTGGCGCTGGGCACGGCAAAGTGCTACCCCGGCGCCGCCTGGCTGGCGCGGCAACAAGAGAGCCTGGCGCGGGCGCTGGGCGCCGAGCCGGACGGCGCGCTGGACCGCGACACGGCCGTCAGCCTGCGGGCGGCGTACGCCACGCTGCACGCGCCCATGGACGCCAGGCTGTCCATGGAGCTGGATCTGAAGGCCGGGGGCGGCGGCGGCGGGGGGGCCGGCGCGGGCGGGGGGGCCGGCGCGGGGGCGGCGCCGTCGTCGTCGCCGCCGCCGCCGGCGTGAGTGCTGTTGCGAGCGGTGCCGGATGAGGGTGGAGGGATGGGGAGCGGGGCGGTGGGTTGCTGTAGGCGCGGGAGGCGGCGACGGGCGGTGGGCGGAGCTTGAGGTTGTGCAGGGCGGGCAGAGAGGAGGGTGGTGGGTGGGGACGGCCGCGGAGGGCGGACTCACACGTCACGAGGGTGATCACGAGGGTGCGGTTGTACTTCGACTTACGAGAGAGGGAGAGAGAATCGTGTGTGTGTGTGTGAGGGTGTGGGGGCGGGGCAGGCAGGTTTGCCGTGGCGCCGCACGGTGTATGGGTCGTGACGGCGGGTTGTGGGTGAGCGCAGGAGGAGGAGGATGCAGAGGGATGTGGGAGGGATGCTGAGCGGCCTGTGCGGCGCGCTCTGCGTGGAGCTCAGGGGCAGGGGTGCGCCGGTCGCCTCCAGGGCTTGTGGCTGGCCCGCCTGCCCTGTTCTTGCATGGATTTGATCTCCCTAGGGCGCGGCGGCACTGGGGACGGGTACTCTATTTGGGCACGCGGGCTGACGCGCTGGCCCACAGTGACGAGCGAGGAGCGACCTTTGCCGCACGGGCACCCACCGAGGCGGCCCTTTTCTGTTTTGCAGGATCCCGTTTTGACGAGAGGAGAGAGAGAGGGCAACCTGAGCGCCAGCGTGTCGAATCACTAGCAAACGTGCAATGAGAGAGCATGAGAGGAGCACCGGAATGAGCAGGGAGGGTTGCCGCACGCCTGCTGCCGGGCCGTGCGCCACGTGCAGCAGCTATGGACGGGACGGCAAGAGATTCGAAGCGCCGGCGCCGGCTCGGCGGCGCGGAAACAAAACGCAAAAAGAGCGCGCCTGGGAGCGCAGCAGCCGCCACCGCCCCAGCAGTGATCCAAGGCGCGCGCCGTGCATGCCGCCGTCAGCTGCGGCCCGACTTTGCGCTGCCCCCGCCGCTGGTGGGCGACCCCACCGCCGCCAGCACCGAGCCGGCCTGCGGCACGTCGTTGGCAGCCAGCGAGCTGCCGGCCAACGCCCACTCGCCCTCGAGCACGCACGCCGGGCCGCCGTCGCGCCCGGGGTTGGTGCTGTGCAGCTTGCTCACGCCGTACTCGTACAGGATGCCGTCCAGCGTGGCCACTACCAGCGTCACCTGCCCAGCAGCGTGAATAGGCACGAGGCGCGAGGCCAGATGAAGGGCGCCGGCTTGCGGCCTCCTCTGCTCGCCAGAGCCACACAGCCGTGTACCCACACACCCTGGTCGCAGGCCCTGCCGAGGTATCCGAACAGATGCAAAAAGGAGCTCGTCGCGCGCGCACCGAGTCGGCGTCGTACTGCACTTCGGAGCCCTCCGCCGGCGCGCCGTCCGCCGCGCCTGCGGTTGGCGCGCCCACGGCTCCCCCGCCCGCCGCCGCGGCGCCGCTGAAGCTGGTCCGGTTGGCGGCGGGGCGGGGCAGCAGGCCCACGCAGGCGGCGGCGCTCTCGACCGGCAGGCGCACGCTGGCGATGCTGGGCTGAGGCCCCACCTGCGCATGCACATGCGCGCGTGGAGCGACGCAGGGCGGGGCAGCGGGGCAGCGTCGCCGCCGCTCGCAGCGACACAGGCGAGCGAATCCCGAGTGCACATCACGCCGCGTGCAGGCCGACAGCACGCGCGGGTCGTGGGGCGCGAACGGTGCGCGGACCCGGGAGCGAGAGGTCAGGACCGCTTCAAGCGTCGTGGGGGGCGGCGCACCAGGGGCGAGTTGCCGGGCGCCAGGCGCATGACGGCGGACAGCAGCCCCACCGCCAGGCCGCCGGCGCCGCCCACCGCGCGCATGCCCAGCGCCGCCGTCTGCCGCGCCGACACCTCCTCGTCCAACCTGTGGCGAGGGCGGAGGGCAAGGGAGGGCGCCGCCGCCACCGCCACGCCGTGGTAACTTGTTCGCAGGCGCTCAGTAAGCACCCCGTGCTGTGTGTGCTGCGTTGAGCCGCTGCGGACCACTGCAGAAAAGGGCGCCTGATGGCAGCACCTCCACCGGGCAGGCGGCCGATCACCCGCAGTGCAGTCGTGATGTGACGAAGCCTCCTCCTCACCGGAAGATGTGCACGCTGCCGCGGCTGCTCGAGACGGCCAGCAGCGGCGGCTGCACGTTGGGCGGGCTCCAGGCCAGCGTGTGGATGGTGGCGGGCACCGACCCCCGCCGGAACGCCGCCACGCACCCCATGGCCGGCAGCCTGCGGCGTCCGCCACCACACGCGCCGATCAGCAACAGAACGTGTCACGACCCCGCAGCACCCTTGGCCCTCACCAACACCCACGTGCCCTCCACGCTCGCAGCACAACTGCCGTCGCCCAAGCGCGCACCTGTGCACGCGGATGACGGTGCCTTTGGACGAGGCCGTGGCCAGCAGGCTCCCGTCGTGGTACCACGCCATGGCGGCCAGCGGCGCCTGGTGCGCCAGCAGCTCACACAGCACCGCCACGCCGCCGTCGCCGGCGGCAGGCACCGCGCCGCTGCCCGCCCGCGACAGCGTCCCGCCTGACGCCCCCGCCGCCGCCGCCGCCGAGCTGCCCGGCGGGCCGCCGGCCGCGCCTGCGGCAGGCGCGGGCCCGGCGGGCGCTGCGGCGGCGGGCTTGGCAGGGCCCGCCAGGAGGTTGTACACCCTGCGGAGCAGGGGAGCAGCGAGGGTCGTCAGAGCTTGGCCGCCGCGGCAGCAGCGCCAGGCGGGCGATGCGTCTCGCGTCCAGGGAAAGGCAGCTGTGCGCACCTGAGCGTGCCTGACGAGGCGCTCCCGGCGGGCAGCGCCAGCAGGCAGGGCTGCTCGCAGGCCGTGAGCGCCGCCAGGCCCCGGTGGTTTGCCGGCGTGTCCACGCTGCACAGGTGCGCCAGCGTCTGCAGCGCGTACACGCACGCCTGCTGCTCCAGCACCGCCACCAGCCTGTGTGTGCACATGCACGGGAGAGGTCGCACACGCTTTCCGATGTGCGCTGCGCCCCGTGGGCATGTGCCTGCTGCTCGGCTTCCCGGCGTGCTTAAGCATCCCAGCCTTGGTGCGCACCTGGACTTGTTGATGAGCACCGCCAGCACCACGGATGGGAAGCTCATGTCCTGCACCGTGGTGCTGGTGGCGGTGTTGAGCAGCGAGAGCTTGCGCGGCGTGAGCGCTGGCTGCTGCCCCGCGCCCACGTACGCCACCAGGCTGGTGCAGAAGAGCATCTGCACCGTCCTGCGTTCGTTGCGGGCACGGCACGCGCGGCGCGGGGGGGAGGGGGCGGGCGGGGTGAGGTGATGCGGCGCGAAGGAGGTGCTGCGTGGAAGCCCCCCCTCTCGTGTCTCCTGACCTGACGGCGCCGGCGTTGAGGGCATAGATGCACTTGTGCGCTGCGAGGTTGTAGATCAGGATGCCCGAGTGCGTGCCCAGCGCCACGCACGTGTTGTCCTGCAGCGCTCACGCAAGCAGCGTTGGCACGACGTCTCGCGCCTGAGATGTGCTGCCCTGCCACCACTGGCACAATCAATCTCCTCGTTGGAGCTGCGTGCCACTCTCACCTGGTTGAAGGCGACGTGCAGGATTTCGCGCCCCGCCCCGCCCGCGCCTGTGCCAGCGTCCACGCGCATCCCTCGGCCAAGCTGCTCATGCCATGCGCGCGTCAAGAGGGTAGGCCACACACTCCTCACAAGGCGCTGCAATCGTGCGAGCTCCCACCTCACCAGCCAGGGCCAAAGAAACCGCTCGCGCACGAGCGAGAGCGCAGGAAGCCCTGTCGCGCTCACAAGCGACAAGTGGCTCTCATATTCCGCGCTTCCTCGCTCGTGGGCCCTTGGCGCCGCGGCGTCGGCTCGACTCGGGTTGTCCCTTTCGCCTCGGCCTCGCCTCAGCGCTTCAGCTTGGCGCGAGGAATGTCCCAGCAGCAGCAGCAGCAGCCGCAGCCGCACCCCCACCAGCGCAGCGTGATTGACTTGACGTCTGCAGACGAGGAGGCCAAACGCCGCATCGTTGCCCACGCCCAGCGGCAGCTCGCGCAGCAGCAGGCCTCGGAGCGCCCGCAGCCCATCAGGATTGAGCTGTCTGACGACGATGATGACGAGGATCTGCCGGACCAGGGCCGGGGCGAGGAGCAGCACGCCAAGAAGCAGCGCGCAGAGCGCGCCTCGGCGGATGAGCACACCGCGCAGGAGGAGGAGCAGCAGCGCCCAGCGGCCACGCCGTCGTTCTCCAACCACCCCGTGCTCTACCCCATGAGAGACGTGCTCAAGGCGGCCCACCAGGAGCGCATGCGGCGCCAGCTGCAGCAACCGCCCGCCGACGAAGCGCCGCAGCGGGCCGCCGACGTCGAAATGGCCGCGCCTCCGCCACGGAGCAACGCCTCAGGCGGCGCAGGAGCTGGCGCGGCACCCTCCAAGGGCCCTCCCGCCGCCGCCGCCGGCACCAAGCGCCCCCGCCTCTTCGGCACCGAGCTGCCCCACGGCGGCGGCGGCGGCGGCGGCGGCGCAGGAGCCAGCGGCGCATCGGCCTCTCTGGCGCTGCCGCCAGCGCAGCCCCTGCCCGGCCGCTCGCAGGGCCCCGTCACCATCACCGTGCTGACCTTCAACATCTGGTCAGTGGCGTCGCACGTGCACAGCTGGTGAGGCACGGCCCTCGCCGTGTGCCTGCCACCTCACAGGTGATGAGGAACTGTGTGCATGCGCTGCTCGATGCTGCGCAGGTTCGCCGAGCACGTGGCCCTGGAGGAGCGCATGCGCGGGCTGGCCGACCTGGTGCTGCGCCTGCAGCCCGACGTGCTCATGTTCCAGGTGCGCCCTGCCTTGCCTTGTGCAAGCCGCCCTTGTGCAAGCCGCCCTTGTGCAAGCCGCCCTTGCTGCGGCGCCGGTGCTCTGCGCTCTGAGGCGCTCGCGTGCGGCAGGCGCGCCTTTCTCACCTGTCTCGCCCTGCTCCTGCGGAGAGAGAAGCAGCTCCTGCTTGGCCTCGTGCGGCGCGCTTGCTCGCGTTGCTGGGCGCAGGAGGTGACGCACAACATGGTGCGCCTGTGGTTCGAGCAGCATTCGTGGTTGGCCGACGTCTACAGCTTCTCGCAGCCGCCCAACGACGGCTCCCAGTGAGTGCATACGCGCTGCAGCTGCGCCGGGCCCTGCTCTTCCTTTCCCGCCGCCCTTTTCGTTGAGAAGGGGAAGCCAGGGCAAGCTCACGTCGCGCCGCCGCCCAGCCAGCTGCTCGCACCCACGCCCACGCGCGCAGCGGCTTGGCCACGCCTTGACCTTGACCACGCCTGTGTGGTGTTGTTGTGCGCGTCGGCAGGTACTACACGATGCTGGCCCTGAGGAAGCAGACCATGCGCCCGCTGGCCTCGAGCGCCGCCCAGGTGGCGCTGCAGGGCAACCCCAACGCGCACCCGCGCCTCATCACGCGCTGGCCCTTCCCCAACTCGCAAATGGGTGCGCCGCCACCGCCTCGTTTGCTTTGACAGTCGCCGCTTTGCCAGGGGCCAGGGGCGGCGCGAATGGAAGCTCACGGGGCGCAATTTGTCCACGACGCGCCCCCTCGCCGCGCGCAGGGCGCGACGTCGTGTCGGTGGCGCTGCAGCCGCTGCAGCACCCGCGCGCGCCGCCGCTGCTGGTGGCCACCTCGCACCTCGAGTCTCCGCTGGGCGCCCAGGCCGGCAAGCACATGGCGCAGGAGCGCGAGCAGCAGGTGGCGCTGGCGCTGCCGCACCTGCAGCAGCTGGCGGCGGCCGCCGCCGCGCTGGCGCAGCCGCACCGGCTCGGCGGGCAGCAGCAGCAGCAGCAGCGGCAGCAGCAACAGCCCATGGACATCCTGTGGGGCGGGGTGAGTGCCCTTTCTGGCTGTCCCGCTCGGCGGCACGCCTGCCTGGAAGCCGCTCCTGCCCTTCGGGTGCTCTCATCGCGATGCAGTTGAGCCGGGGGGGTGCCGCGGCGTGCCGCGCGCTGCCACCCCGTCTTTGCAGGACTTCAACTGGAACCAGGCCAACGCGGCCGAGCTGCCGCTGCCCGACGCGTGGGAGGACGTGTGGCAGAGCTGTCCCGAGGCGCGGGCGCCGGGCGAGCCGCACGGCGGCCACACGTACGACCGCCGGCGCAACGCCACCATTGCCGGGTCCAAGTTCCCGCCCGCCCGCCTCGACAGGTGCGCGCTGGCGTGCCGCGCGTGTGGCTGGCTGGCGGGCGCGGTCGTAGAGGCGGTGGGCGTGGACGGGGAAGAGCTGCCGGGCGCGTGGCGTGGGTGTGTGCGTGTGTGCGCAGGTTTGTGGCGCGGCTGGGCAGCTGGCAGGTGGACTCGATGCGGCTGGAGGGCACCAAGCCCATCGAGGGCGTCACGGCACCCTACTACGGCAAGCAGGTCCAGGTGCGGCACGCGGGCGGGAGGGCGGGCGCGGCGAGGGAGCTGCGCTGGCCGCCCCCTGGCAAAGGCGCGCGCTCCCCCCATGCATGCGGGCGTGTTGCGCGCAGGTGCACATCAGCGACCACTTTGGCATCCTGCTGCGGCTGCGGTGGGACGGGGACTGAGCGGCGGGCGCCGGCGAGCCGCGCGCACGCGTGTGTGCTGCGTGCGCTGTGCTCTCCTGTCCTTCGTTTCCAACTTTTTTGTGTAGCTTCAGAGCTGTAGCAGGTGGTGAGTTTGCAAGCTGCCGAGGCCAGATGCCGCTGCGTGCGTCTCGAGCGTCACATGCGGTTGCACATCCGAGAGAGCGCCAGGGGCCTCTTACGCGCCTCCCTCGTCTCCTCCTCCGCCGCCCTCGTCTTGGTCGCCAGCCTCGCCTCCGCTGCCGCCGCGCCCGCCTGGCTCCTTGTCCACCTCGGGGTTCATCTCATCGGCCGCTAAGTTGGTGTAGTCCTCGTACTTGTCGACATTGAACTCTGGCGGACACACGCAGAAGCAGCAGCACACAGGCACGTCGCTGAGCGACCCCCTGCCCTCGTCGGCACTCACAGCGCAAACGCCTCCAGGCCTCACCCTTTTCGCTGGGAGAGCCGGCGGGCGCTGGCGGCGCGGGCGGCGACGCCTCTGCTGCCGGCGGCGGGGCGCCGGCAGCGGGGCCTGGGGACTGCGATGATGGTGGCGGCGGCGCCGGCGGCTGCTGCTGCTCGGGGCTGCTGGGAGGTGGTGGCTGCGGCGGGTCGCCTTCCCCCTCGCCCTCCCCCCCCTTGTCGTCTGACGGCGCCGTCGGCGGGGTACGTGTCCTCGTCGAGGACGTCGTAGGCCAGC